>Ga0137409_10000902_pt1 | contig 32587 bp, 29 predicted proteins | sample CZODoug1_16funga_FD_122059 | JGI IMG/M metagenome (GOLD analysis project Ga0137409, IMG submission 122059) | Vadose zone soil fungal communities from Angelo Coast Range Reserve, California, USA - CZODoug1_16fungal (Hybrid Assembly) | ecosystem: Environmental > Terrestrial > Soil > Vadose zone... | reverse complement strand
TTCTCCGAGCCTCTTTGGTTGGTTGGTCCCACCAAAGTTTACTCGGACCTGGGAGCCGACATTGTCATGGAATCAATATCGCTCATTGACCACACCGGGAGCCTAACGCTGGTTACAACAGTTGCCCTGGCAGACAGCGTAGAATCAGGCACATGTCTAAAGTGCCTCCGGCAAAAATCCGCTGCGATGACAACGGGCGGGGGACAGTCTGTCTTGTGGACGACGACTTGGGGCTTCACAGTAAATGGAGCGACGGGGGTCGCAACCTTCGAAAATAATGGACAAATTCCGGGGGTAACACAATGAGAACAGTGGCAGTAGCGATCACCATCGTTCTAGCCGCCGTCGTGAGTCCCAAGATGCGCGCCAAGCCTGATTCAGGTTATACCACGGTAGTCCTTGAATATATTGGGAAAACTAATCGTCCGATTTCCCCGATTATCATCAGCAGTTCGGCTGAGGAGGCTCAGTGGTATAGACGCAAATTGTTCAGCGATCCGATTTCCACTCTTGCGAGCGTTTACATCGTGAAGGAAACAACGTGGAAGGACGTCATGGATATTCCGTTCCCAAAGGCTGATTTGAAGCAACCAAGTGCTGACGACGGACCAATAACGGCGCCCATGTTAAAGCTTGTTCGGGCTAAAGGGCACGATTTCCGAGAAGCCACTATCGGGGCGGAAGAGAGCGTCCTGATCCTGGACAAGATCAAACAGCGGGTGGCAAAGTATCAGTTGCTTGTTAGGCGGTTGTCGGAAGTAGAAGGCCCTATGAGTTACTATCTCAAGCAATCGCGCTGATGATTTCAAAAATCACCGATAGTTTGCTCAATAAAATAGATTCTGTGGCATAATGCCGCCAAGTTCGTTGGAACCGTATAGCCTTTCATCTTTCGCGAGCAAGTCCGCGAGTCCAGGCTACTTTGCGTTGGGTATGAGCCAAAATACTGGTGGCCGCAAACTACTTCTCCTGGCTCGGCCGTTTTCCTTTCTCGTTCTGACTTTGGCAGTTCTCCACGCGGTCCCCGCGTATCCACAGGGATCGTCGCCTGCCCCCTCAACCTCACTCTATAAAGAACTGAAGAATTTCTCGCTTGGTTCTTCGAGTGTTAGGACGGAACATCTTGTCCTCAAGAGGGATCGGGTGACGATCACCTTTGAAAGCGGAACCTTCTATTTTCCTGCGCCAATCGCTGGGAAGGTACGCGGTGCTGTGTTCATAGGAGACGGGCTTTTTCACGCCGACCCCCCGTCAAGCGAGTTCGAAAAGGAAAACGTGAGGCGCCTATTGAATGCGGACGAAGTCGACTCCAACTTCAAGACCGCCGTCTTACGGTTTACAGACGACACTTACTCTGACCTCGGCGCAGGCTCGCGGGCGGAGACGCAGACACCAGACCAGGCAACCAAGCTTGCAGAACAACTAGATGGACGAGTTTTGGAAGAAACAGGGGCGAATCTTTCAGCGCGCCAGGTGATTTCAATCGTGAATCACGAGCCTTTAGGGTTTTTCTTCATGCAGGTGGATGGAGGCCACCGCGGACGCTTTAGTTTTCTGTTGGATTATCAGGCACGGATTCCTGCTGCCAACTTCGCAATCAATGCAGGTGAACGCGGGTTGATCTACGCCTTCGACAAGATCTTTGGCGAAACCGACGTTTGGATGGCTTTTCACAGTCAAGCCGACTACCAGCGCGGCCGGGCAGCCTATTCCGACCAAGACGACCTGATCGCTATTTCGAAATATGCGCTGACCGTGGACGTGACCGAACCGAAGAAGTGGTTAAAGTTGACGACGCATATCGATTGTGCAGCGAAGTCCGATGGTCTGGTTGCCATTCCGTTCCTGGTAGGAGAAGACCTTTCGTACTACGAGGACCAGCGGCGAAAGAAGCAACTCCGCGTGTCTAGCGTTCGTTTGGGCGATGGCACCCCCGTGGAGTGGTTTCAAGAACCCTGGGAAGGAGGATTTACAGTTCTTTTGCCGTTCGCCGCAGGCAACAAGCAGGCGTTTACCCTGGAGGTCACCCTCTCCGGCGAATTCATGTTTGAAGCTCAGACGGTCAGCGAAACCTATTTTCCGTTACGTACCACGACCTGGTTTCCGAGGCACGGGTATCTCCAGCGTTCCTTGTTCGACGTGGAATTCAGGCACCGCAAACGAGACACGGTCGCCAGTGTGGGAACACTCATTCGCGATGAGGCCGCCCCAGGCGTCAAGGATCAACGCATAACTGAATTCCGCCTTGACCACGCGGTAGCCCTTATCTCGTTTGGCGTGGGATCTTACGAGATCCACAAGGACGTGGCGAAGTTGGGAAACGGACAAAGCCTCCCTCTTGAGTTCTATTCGATTCCGGGAAGATTGGCCGCGATTAAGGAAGACTTTATCCTGGCAGAACTCAACAATTGTGTGCGCTACTTCAGCGCTCTCTTCGGAGACTATCCGTATCCAGTTTTTCGCGGAGCATTTCACCCATTTCCCTATGGTCAAGGGTTTCCAACCACTTTGATGATTCCAGGCGCTGATCAAGCCTCGAAGTACACATATCTATTCATTGCCCACGAGACCGCCCATCAATGGTGGGGGGATAGTGTGCTTTGGCGATCCTATCGCGACCAGTGGCTGAGCGAGGGCTTCGCCGAGTACTCCGGACTCCTATACACGCAGATGCGGGACAAGACTTCTTCTGAGCGCGACCTGATCGATGATGCGCGGCGGTCTCTCAGTCTTCCACCTAGAACTCTCTCTGGCGTGGGCAAGGGGCATCTGTATGAGATCGGTCCGCTAGTTATGGGACATCGTCTCAACACCCGTGAGACTGAAGGCGCCTACACAGCTCTCATCTACAACAAAGGCGCTCTAGTTTTGCGAATGCTGCACTTCCTCTTCACGGATCCGCAGACGGGTAATGGGAAACCCTTCTTCGAAATGATGGGGGATTTTGCGCGCGAGTATTCAGGCCGCGCCGCCTCGACTGACGATTTCTTTGCCGTGGTGAACGCGCACGTGGGCCAGACAGCTCTCGCGCGCACATATGGCTACAAGAACCTGAACTGGTTCTACCGTCAGTGGGTGCTCCAAAGTTATCTTCCGACTTACCGCCTCACTTATGCATTGGAAGACCAGCCGGATGGCACCGTCTTTCTAAGCGGAACCGTGGTACAGGATGGCGTGCCTGAGTCGCAGCAGTGGTTCATGCCCCTGCCATTGGTGGTCACGATGTCGAAAGGAACGCAAAGCGTTATTCCTGTGGCGGTCCAAGGGAAAGCGTCGCCGTTCAAGATCAAGCTGCCGGTTCGACCTGAAAAGGTTGAGTTGGATCCGCAATTGTGGATTCTGTCAGGAAAAACTTCTACCGAGCGCTGGTAATCCGCGCCGGAGAGCGAAAGAACTTCGCCTGCGAAATTGCGCGCCGATCGCAATTGCCCTGATCGCCACGGAGGAAATTCCCCAGGGGCTGGCCGGTATCAGGAGTGCCAGCGTGTCCCGTTGTTAGAACGCGGCTCACAGGCAAGAGAGTGATTCTCTCTAACGCGGGCTCTCAGTGTAGGCGGGTGGCGACCCTTTTTGGTTTTGATTTCTGTTCCTTGCCTCATTGCAAGTTTCGCCTTCCACACCTCAACGTTAAACTTCTGTCTCACTTGCAACTTTCCCAGCTATCCGGCGAGACTAGAGATATGAGCATCTCCATCTCCCTGCGAGATCGCGTGGCGCTGGTTACCGGCGGCTCCCGCGGCATTGGCGCGGCAACCGTGCGTCTGCTGGCCCAGGCTGGCGCGAAAGTTGTGTTCAATTATCAAAAAGCCCGAGACGCGGCGGAAAAGCTGGTCAAGGAGTGCGGCTCTAACTACGGTGAAGACCGCTGCCACGCCGTCGCCTGCGACCTCACCGGCACCGAAACAGCCCAAGCCCTCGTCACCGCCGCCGTTCAACGCTTCGGACGCCTCGACATCCTGGTCGTCAACCACGGCGTCTGGCCCGAACACGACGCCGGCATCGACACCATGCCCGACGCGCAATGGCGCAATACCCTCGCCATCAACCTCGATGCCGTATTCGCCATCACCAAGCACGCGGTTGCGCAGATGAAGAAGCAATCCCGCCAGGGGGCGGCGGCGGGGCATATTGTGCTCGTCAGCTCCACTTCCGGACAGCGCGGCGAAGCCTTTCACGTTGACTACTCCGCCAGCAAGGGCGCCATCATCAGCATGACCAAGAGCCTCTCCACTGAGCTCATCCGTCAGGGGATTTACGTAAACAGCGTAGCCCCGGGCTGGGTGGACACCGACATGTCAGCCGGCGCATTGGCCGATGCGAAGATTTCTGCCGCCGTTTTAGGCACGATACCCCTTGGTCGCGTCGGCACCCCGGCCGAAATCGCCGGACCCATCGTCTTTCTTTGCACAGAGATGGCCGGATTCATCTCGGGAGAGATTTTCAACGTCAACGGCGGAGCCGTTCTGACAGGCTAATCCCGATAAGATGTAGCCGAGCAGTCCGAGGCAGCCGCTCAGGACGAATCAGCGTCCAAGTTTGCAGGACCCTATGAGATTCGCTTTCGCCATCTTGCTGTCGCTCGCAACCGCATCGGCACAAACACCGGCGCCGGCTTCGCCGTCCGCTGCGACCAACAAGCCAGCCGCCAAATCAGAAGACCAGAGCACCGTAAAAGCCCGCGCCCTGCTCGACAAAGCCATCGAAGCCCTCGGCGGCTCGGCCTACCTCAACTACTCCACGCGTAGCGAGGAAGGCCGCTCCTACAGCCTCTATCATAGTCAGTCCCGTGGCCCCGGAACCATCTACCGCCGCTTCTACCGCTATGCCGACAAAGATCGCGTCGAGTTTGCCCTCGAAAAGGGGATCGGTGTCTACGACTTGATTCCGTTCCCCATCCCCGTTCCTGAGGGCAAGTCCAACAAGAAAACCGACGTCGCCCTCATCCACAACGGCGACAAGGGCTACGAAGTCAGCTTCAAAGGCACGGAACAGGAAGACGCGAAAGACACGACAGACTACCTCCGCCGCCGCGCGCGTTCCATGGAGTGGGTTCTGCGCAAGTGGATTCACGAACCCGGCGTTGCCTTGTTCTACGACGGCACGGCCCTGGGCAACGCCAACCTCGCCGACAAAGTCACCATCACGAACAGCCGGAACGAATCCGTTACTCTGTTCCTCGACACCACCACGCATTTGCCCACGAAGAAGTCGTTTGCCTGGCGCGACGCGACCGACAAATACCAAAACGTAGAAGAAGAAGCCTACGATAACTACAAGCCCGTCCAGGGCATCATGACGCCCTATACACTGTCGCGTTATTACAACGGCGATCTGGTCTCGGAGCGCTTCCTCAGCAAGGTGAAGTACAACGACGAGCTGGCCGATTCACTCTTCGAGGCCAAAAGCCACCCCCGCAAGCAATTGATTGCAAATTAGTTACTGCACACCGCCAGACCCATCTTCTGTCTCGGACGCAAAGCCACAGAGTGTGGCTAAATTGCCACAGCCCAACGTTCTCCTATCCTAGTAGTCTGAGCCGACGCTATCTTACGTTCACCCTCCCTTGGAATACGAACAGACAATCCGCTCCGCCGTGGAGTGCAGCGGCATAGGCCTCCACAGCGGCGCGCCGGTGAATCTCCGTCTCCTTCCTGCGCCCAGCGGAAGTGGGATCCTGTTTCGCCGCACTGACCTCGATGGCTTCGAGATTGAAGCGGTCGGCCACAACGTCGCCAAAGTCAGCTACGCCACCAGCCTCATGAAGAAGGGCGTGCTGATCTCCACCACCGAGCACTTGCTGTCCGCGCTGGTCGGGGTCGGCGTGGATAACGCCATCGTCGAACTCGACAACCTGGAACTGCCCATTCTCGACGGCAGCGCCCAGCCGTTTGTGGAAATGATCGAGGAAGCGGGCCTGCGCCGCCAGCGGCGCCGCCGCAAGTATCTGCGGGTTCGCGAGCCCATTGAACTCTCCGACCGCGGAAAATTCATCGCAATCTATCCCGCAGAGAGCTATTCGGCTTCGTACTCGATCGACTTCCCGCACCCCGCCATTGGCCGCGAAACCTTTGCCGTCGAGCTTTCTAACGGAAGCTATCTCAAGCAGATCGCTCCAGCGCGAACTTTTGGGTCGCGCGAAGACGAGCAATCCATGCGCAACATGGGCCTGATCCGCGGCGCCTCTCGGGATAATTGCGTTGTCCTGACAAAAGACGGCATCGAAAATCCGCCGCTGCGCTTTTCGGACGAGTTCGTGCGCCACAAGGTCCTAGACCTGATCGGTGATTTAGCGCTGATAGGAAAACGCCTGCTGGGAAGGGTCGTGGCCGACCGGGCGGGCCATGCCATGCATACGGCGCTGGTTTCGAGAATCTTGAAGAATCCTTCGCTCTGTGAGGAAGTAACGCTGGAAGGGCCGTCGCATGCTCCTGCGGCCAAAATTCCTGCGGAAATCGCGGCTGCTTCCGACTACTCGGTGTAGTCGATCTCGTCTTGCTACTTCTCTTGTCTCTTTCCTACCACTTCTCTTTCAATGCCAGGGCGGAGAGCGCGTTCTGGGGCTTGGCGTTCAGCGGCTTGGTGCTTACCGGTTTCGCTTTCGTGGCAAGCTGCCGTGTCAACCAGTCTTCGATCGCTTCCTGCGCTTTTCTCGGCAGCTCGACAAACCGCAAGCCCGCCTTGCCCGACTCATCCGCCCACGCCAGATCGGCGCGGAACTCAAGCGGGGCCGCCATCTCAGGCAGAAAGAACGAAACCTTCGACAGCCCGCTGGCGGGCAGCGGCTCGCTGAAGCTTACCGCCATTCCGCCTTCGCTGATATTCGTCGCCTTCGCCTCCAGCTTTTCGTCCTTCCCGAAGAAGGCCGTCACCGCAAAGTCCAACGGATGCCGGTAGTAGCGGCGACGCTCGCGCGTCATCATCGCAACGGCGGCGCTGGCACAGCGCGTGGCGTTCACGTCCGATACCGGTTTCTGAATCACAAAATTCGCGCCCATTTGGAACGCCTGCGCGGTGGATGTGCGCTGGTTCAGAACGGCAACGGCCACTGAATTCTTGTTAGCGGTCATCCCCCGCATGTCGCGCAGAACTTCCGAACCGCCCTGGAAATCATCGCAGTCCACGATGACCGCGTCGTAGTGCTCGCTCAACAGAATTTCCATTCCGGCGTTGGGGCCAACGCAAACCTCCACGCCAATCGAGTGGTGCTCGAGGGCGGAGCGCAAGGGCCGGACCAGATCCGGATCCCGGCTCAAAAGTAAAGATGCAAGACTCATAGCGTCATAGTCGCCGGAAGCCCTGTTTTCGCCTATATCACACCCGTAATTACCTTGAGGGTACTCGTGGAAAGGACACGCCTGTGCCGCTTAACACTTGGCAAAAGACGCCCGCCCCAGCACACTGTAAGCACTGTGCTTACAAGGGCTTACTTGTCGCTGGGATCGAATCTGGGCGATCGCGTAGCCCATCTGCGAGAGGCAATTCGCAAACTTTCGGACCTCGGCGCAGTTACCAATTGCTCATCGTTCTACCAAACTGAACCGGTGGAATTCACGAACCAGCCAGAGTTCTTGAACTGCGCCGTCGAGCTTGTAACCACCCTGAACCCGCACCAAATTCTCGACGCCATCCTCAAGATCGAACTCGCCATGGGCCGAGACCGCTCTACGCAACCCCGCAAAGGTCCCCGCACCATCGACATCGATCTCCTATTGGCGGGAGACTCGGTCCTCGAGTCCCCGGAACTAGTGCTTCCCCATCCCGCCATGCAACACCGCCGCTTCGTTCTGGAACCCTTGGCAGAAATCGCTTCGGACGCGATACACCCCGCACTTCACCGGACGGTTCGCGAACTGGTCGACCGGCTAGATAAAGGGCAGGCTGTAACGAAACTACCTCGCAGTTGTTAGAGATCTCCCGGTTTCAAGCCCGTGTGCTTCGCGATGCGGACAACATTTGGAGCCAATCTCTTCGCCGTCATGAAAAGCCCACATGTATTCAGGAAAGGCGCCGCTGGAGTGGCGAAGCTTGATGTGGGATCCCTTTTGCGAAACTGGCTACCAACCAATCGAGAGAAGCGCCTTGTAGACGATGCGGGCCCGGGAACTGGGCCACGCGCTCACGCGATGGTACGCGTAACGCTGATCGAGGTTGGCGGCTCCTGTTGTGACCGCTCTACATTATCAGCAACCGAACGAAGGGCGATCGCGTAGGTCTTCACGATGGCTTCGTGTTCCGTAGCACCGTAAGCCATCGCGCCCGGGACTTCCTGGATTTCAGCGATCCAACGTCCGTCGGTCTTGATCTCAGTCTGAATGCTGAAGCGGAGGTCTTGGCTCTTCGGTGGTTTCCGCACGGTCTTCACTGTCATAAAGAATGGCATTCCAAAAATCAGCGGTCAATCAAATCCGTCCAAACGTCCGTTACTTGGTGAGTTCCTTCTTCACCAACTCACTCACCAACTTCCCATCCACACGCAAACCAGCCGCATTAAACCTCGCCATGGCATTCTTCATCACCGTCCCCATATCCTTCATGGTCGGCGACCCCATCTCGGCGATGGCGGCGCGGACTCCGGCCGCAACTTCTTCCTCCCCAGCAGCCTTCGGCAAATATGCTTCAATCAGTACAATCTCCGCCGCTTCCTTGTCCGCCATTTCCTGCCGTCCGCCTTTTTGGAACTGCTCGACGGAATCCTTGCGCTGCTTGATCAGCGTTTGCAGCACCTGCTGAGATTCCTTGTCATCCAGCGGGGCCATCTTATCGATTTCGCGGTTTTTCAGCGCCGACTTGACCATGCGCAGGGTGGAAAGCCGCGCTTCGGCGCGCGCCTTCATGGCTTCAACAATATCCTTCTGAATTTGCTCGGTAAGACTCATATTTCGACACTCATAGTCTGACATCTATAGGTTGACATTATAAGGATGAATCGCTGGGATGCGAAAAACCGATGCGTCCCGAGCCGGCCCAACGGCGATTATCGACTAAAATAGGAGATTCAGCGTTGCTGGTTCGCCGTTATTACCTCGCCGTTACCAGCTCGACCCAGTTTGTCGAAAAATTCCCCAGCTGCCGATATCTCAGAGAGGATTCATCCCATGTTGCGCAAGACACGACTCTTCACCCCCGGACCGACGCCCCTGCTGCCCGCCGCCCAGCAGGCCATGGCGTTCTACGACATGCACCACCGAACCGCCGACTTCAAAGCCCTTTTGACGCGCACCCTCAGCGACCTCAAAGAGTTCATCGGCACGCAAAATGATGTTTTGATCCTGGCGTCCTCGGGCACGGGCGCCATGGAAGCCTCCGTGTCAAACCTGACGTCGCCCGGCGACAAAGTCCTCGTCCTGACCGCGGGAAAATTCGGCGAACGCTGGACTGGCCTGGCCAAGGCCTACGGATGCGCCGCGGAGGTCCTGAGCGCTCCCTACGGCGAGACGTTTTCGCTCGACGACGTAAAAGCCAAAATTTCCGCCGCCAAAGTCGTCTACATGCAGGGTACCGAGACCTCGACCGGCGCGCGTCACGATGTCCAAGGCGTGGCCAAACTGGTTCGCGCGGAATCCGACTGTCTCTTGGTTGTCGACGCCATTACCGGCCTGGGCACCACGCACTTCGACGTCGTCGGCTGGGGCATCGACTTCATCATCGGTGGCTCGCAAAAAGCTCTGATGATTCCCCCCGGTCTCGCCTACTGCGCGGTCAGCGAAAAAGCCTGGCAGCGCATGGAAACCGCCAAAAACCCGCGCTTCTATTTCGATCTGCGCAAGGAGCGCAAATCGCAAACCAAGGGCGAAACAGCTTTCACCCCGGCTACGACACTGGTCGCCGGGATGGGTGCTGCGCTGACTCACATTCGACAGATGGGTGCAGGCGACCTCATCGCCGGACGCAAGGCTCTAATCGACAGCGCAGAGCTGTCCGCGGAACTGACGCGCGTTGCAGCCACAGCTCTCGGCCTGAAGCTCTTCGCCCCAACCTGCCCCTCGTCGGCCGTAACCGCCATCGTCGCTCCATCAGGAATCGACTCTAGCGCTTTAGTCAAAGACTTCCGCGAGTCGTTCGGCGCAGTCGTAGCCAACGGCCAGGGCGAAATGAAGGGCAAACTCCTTCGCGTCGCCCACCTCGGCTACTACGACTATCTCGATGTCGTAGCTTGCGCCGCAGGTTTGGAACAGGTATTGAGCCGCGCGGGCGCGAATGTCACTTTCGGTTCCAGCGTCAAGGCCGTGCAGGAAGCCTACGCCAGCAAAACCGCCGGAGCGCGCGAACTGGCCGGAGTCAAGGCGTAGATTCAATTGCGAGCCGCCACAATGTTGAAACACGCCACCACTTGCCTGATTCGGCCGGCGTCCGAGGCCGACCAGGCAGGCGTGTTGCACTGCATGGCTGTCGCCTTCGAACCATACCGCGACGACTACACCGCACCGGCCTTTGCCCTGACGGTTCTCGATCCAGCCGGCTACACTGAGCGCCTGCAAGCCATGCACGTACTAGTGGCTATCTCGGAATCCACTGTCACCGGCACCATCTCTGGCGCGTGCAATGGCAAAGAAGGACGCTTGCGCGGGATGGCCATACTTCCAGAATGGAAACGTAGCGGTATCGCGGCGCAGTTGCTTTCAACCATCGAGGCTTGGCTGAAAGACCAAGGCTGTCGCCGCATCACCCTGGGCACGACTCGCCCATTGAAGGCAGCCATTCGTTTTTACAAGAAAGCGGGATATTCGCACACCGGCAAGGTCACCGATTTTCATGGTATGCAGCTCCTGGACTATGCCAAAGAGCTGTAAAGCCCGAGTCCGGGATCGCACCTTGATCCACCCAAATCACATCCAAATTCAGTCGAGGAAGAAATCGAAATCATGAAGATCCTAGTCGCAGAAAAAATTGCCGCCAGCGCCGTGGACGTACTCCGCGAGCCCGGCTGGACCATCCTCACTCACGACCAGCTCGACGGCAAGCTGGAGAGAGAACTTGAGACTGCCGATGCTCTAATTGTCCGCTCCGCAGTGCAAGCCAACGCCGCCCTGCTCGAGCACGCCAAGCAACTGCGCGTGATCGGCCGCGCCGGCGTGGGTGTCGACAACATCGAGATGGAAGCCGCCACGCGCAAGGGCATCGCGGTCATGAACACGCCCGGCGCAAACGCCGTTGCGGTGGCGGAACATACTCTAGCCCTGATGTTGTCCATGGCCCGCCATCTCTGCCGCGCCAACGAAACCATGCACGCCGGAAAGTGGGAGAAGAAGTCGTTACAGGGAACCGAACTGCGCGCCAAAACGCTGGGCGTAATCGGCCTGGGGAAGATCGGCATCGAAGTCGCCCGCCGCGCCCGCGCCTTCGGCATGGAAGTCGTCGCCCACGATCCTTATGTCTCTGCATCGCTCGCCCAAACGGAAAAAATCCGCATGGGCACGGTCGAGGAAGTCTACGCTGCTGCCGATTACCTGAGCCTGCACGTGGGCCTTACCCCCCAAACCGCCGGTATGATCAACGAAAAATCCATCGCCCAAATGAAAAAAGGCGTGCGCCTCGTCAACTGCGCCCGCGGCGAACTCATCATCGAAGCCGACCTCGCCGCCGCGGTAACCGCGGGAAAAGTAGCTGGCGCAGCTCTGGACGTCTTCGAGAAAGAACCCCCAAAGGGATCTCCGCTAGTTGGCCTTACGAACGTGCTTCTAACCCCGCACGTAGCCGGATCCACCAACGAAGCGCAGGACGCCGTGGGCGTGCAAATCGCCCAACAGGTTAAGGAATATCTCAAGCACGGCGTAATCCAAAATGCAGTCAACGTACCGTCGGTTTCGCACGAGGAGTACGAGGAACTCGAACCCTACATTGCCCTGGCCGAGCGCATGGGCGCTTTCCTCTCGCAAGCTACCGACGGAAACGTCGAAGGAATTTCTCTCGAATACCGAGGCCAACTGGCGGAGTGGAAAACGGACCTGGTCCGCAACGCAGCGGTGATGGGCATTCTCAACCGCACTCTCGAAGAAAAAGCCAACGTGGTGAATGCCGCGTCCATCGCCGCAAGCCGCGGCATTGCGGTCCTCGAGTCGCGCGAAGCCAAAGGCAAAGGCGGCGCCGGAAACATACTGTCTTTGACTCTAAAAACCAAGTCCGCCGAACGCGGTGTCAAAGGCGCAGTCCTCCGCGGGAAATCACCACGCCTGCTCAGCGTCGATGCCATCGATATTGAGGCGCCGCTGGGAAAAGACTTACTCTACCTCCGGAACAAAGACGTCCCCGGCGTCATCGGACAGGTCGGCACCATCCTGGGTAAACACAATATCAACATCGGCGACTTCTCCCTCGGGCGCGACGAAACCTCCGGCGGCCAAATACGAGAGGCTATTGCCGTAGTTCACGTGGACTCAGCGGTGAGCGAGGCCGTTTTGCTGGAGTTGAGAAAAATGGACGCTGTGAAAGAAGCGCGAGCGATCCGGCTGTTCTAGGGGCTTCCAGCGCTCAAATTCTGATCGGGCAGCCGAGGGCGCCTGCCCCTATACGAGCCTATTCCGCGACCCTACTCGTCATCCCGCAACGACTTCTGAAACCGCCGGCTCTCCGCGAGCAGGCTCATGGAATGCATCAAATTCTGCCGGGTAACAATCCCAATCAGATTGTCGTCCTCCACCACCGGCACCAGATTCAACTTGCGTGCGTTCAGCCGCCGGAACGCAGCCGCCAGCGACTCGTTCCTCTGCGCTGCCTCCACCATGCGAATCATCACCGCCTGCACGTAGCCGTCGCCCTCCGCGCGCAACGTGTTTACAATGGCTTGTCTCGACACCGATCCCACCAGATCGCGCCCGCGCACCACGGGGAAGTCTTCCTGCAGAGTGTGAATCGCCTTCTGCAGTGCGTCCTGCAACGTGTCCGCGGAAGAAAGCGTGACGAAGTCCGTCAGCATAATCTCCTCCAGCCGCACACTTTCCAGTACCGATTCGAGAAAAACCGCGCGTTCCTCGAGTTGCGCTCCAATGAAAATGAAAAATCCCAGCATGGCAAACCACGAGCTGCGCGAGCGCGTGGCCTCCGTGGCGTAGAGCACCATGCCAAGCACCATGAACACCAGCGCAAGACTGTGTGCTACGCTCACCGCGCGTCGCGTAGCCGTCGCCAGATCCGAGCCGCGAGTGAAACAAGCGCGTAGTAAGCGGCCAGCATCCAGCGGATACGCCGGGATCAAATTCACCGCAGCCAACAGCAAGTTCACCCACACCACGCTCCGCGCCAGCGACGACGGATGAATCCACGGCCACGCGCGAAAATTGAACGCCGGATTGGCAGCGAGCACCGCGATAGCCGTCAGTGACGCCAACAGCATGTACACCAGCGGCCCCAGCACGGCCATGCGAATCTCGCGGTGCCGGTCCGCCGGCGTGAGGCCGTGGCCGGGCAGATCGTTCAGAATCAACAACCCTCCCACAGGCAGAAGGATGATAGCCTTTGGGACGGCTCCCGCCTTGCGCGCGAGATATGCGAGCGCGAGCTGATGAATCAAGTTGGCGAGGGCAACAATCCCTACCAGGCTCGCAATCGCGGAAGGATATTGCGGATAGATAGCCGCCAGAAACACAAGCGGGAACAGAAATCCGACGTGGATGCGGAATTCAATGCCGAAAATTCGACCGGCCGGAATGGCCCAGGTTCTCATGGCGTCAGCGTGGCTTTCCTCAATTGTATAGAAATCCGCCTTCGCAAAGGCTTACCCCGAAGATTCGGAAGGCCCGCGAAACCCCGCGAAACTTAGATGCGCGTAATTGCCGGTAAATTTCGCAGCCGCCCGCTAGCCTCGATGCCAGGGATGGACATTCGCCCAACGTCGGATAGGCTACGCGAAACGCTCTTCGACGTCCTCTGCGCGGGCAACCGCGACGCTCTGGCCGGACAAACGTTCCTCGATCTCTTCGCCGGCACCGGCGCGGTGGGCATCGAAGCGCTCAGCCGAGGCGCAAGAAAGGTTGTGTTCGTCGAGTCCTCAGCGAAGGCTGCTGTTTTAATTCGAGAAAACCTGGCGTCGCTGGGAGTGACGGAAGGCTATTCCATCCAGCGCTCGGATGTAACCGCAACTCTACGTAAAATGGCCAACGCCGGAATCGTTGCCAACGTCGTGTTTCTTGACCCTCCTTATGCCGGGCAAACGCTGTACCAGGGAACGCTGGAGGCGTTGGCACGATGGAGCGGAGTGAATGCGGAAACGGTGGTGATCGCTGAGCACGATAAGCGATTCGATCCGGGGGAAACGGTGGGAGCGCTGCAACGGCAGCGATTACTCAAGCAAGGCGACGCCGCACTCAGCTTCTACCGCAAGATCACATGATCAGTTCGTCAGTACGCCTTGCGATCGGATGCTGCATCTCGGCCAGTTCGTTCTTCACCATGTTCAACCCGTAGACGCAGTCCTCAAAGTGCGCCGAAAGCTGTTGGAACAGTGGCGCTACTTTCTTGCATTCGAAAACGTCGAACTTGGAGACGATGTAGTAGCTTTCCTTGCCCGTCTTCACAAAATCGACGAATGTCTCCATCCTGTTGCGTCGCAGGCGCCACTTGTTGATACTTTCCGGGTACATTCCGGTAAAGAAAAGAGTGTAGTCGCCAATGTGCTTGCGCACCTGGCGTTCGCGGTCAAAGGAGGGCGCGTTCCCGAACACCGGGTCCGATTCCAGCAGCATCGCGCCCACGTCGTCCAGCGGGCGTTCCGCCGCATCGTGAATCTTACGCAGTTGGTCGGCTTGGCAAAACTCGGTAAGCAGGTTCGCCACGTAGTTGCTGATCTCGGGATTGCGCAGTCCTATGTCGTGCGAGTAGTGGCGTTCAACCAGCTCGAGAAAAAATCGCTCCAGCGGATGGGACTCCGGTATCATTCGAGGCTCCTCCGGAAAACCCGCGGCCCCCTTGGGGTCGCGCCTACTATGTAGGTTGCGGTTATTCTGGCTGTGGTTGTCTGTGAACGCAAGTAACCTACGTAAGACATGCAAGAATTCTTTCGATACGGCACATTCGAGCTACGGAAAACGCTCGTAAGTATTTGAAATTGGCAGCCGCGGTGCGCGGGTGCTAATCGAATGTGAAGTTGTTTGCAGTTCGTTCTTGTTTTTGATCAAAACTCTTCGATCAATTGTTGGGAGGCATCATGGACGACAAGAACTCGGACGAGCAGAACGCGGAAAGGAAGAACACGGAGCGCAAAAACATTTCGAGCGGCGTCCACTGGGAACCCATCGTCGGCTATTCGCGGGCCGTCCGCATTGGGCCGCACGTGCATGTCTCCGGCACCACCGCAACGAAAGGCGGCAAGATCGTCGGCATCGGCGACGTGTACGCGCAAACCGTGCAGACGCTCCAAAACATCGAGAGCGCGTTGGCCAACGCCGGTGCGTCGATGGAAGACGTAGTGCGCACGCGCATCTACGTCACCGACATTCGCGAGTGGGAGAAAGTCGGCAAGGCACACGGCGAAATTTTCGGTAAAATTCGCCCGGCAACATCGATGGTGGAAATCAGCGGCCTCATCAGTCCGGAAATGCTGGTGGAGATTGAAGCAGAAGCTTATGTGAGCGAGGGATAGCGATGGCAAAACTTCTCCGTAGTTCGGTAGCACTGTTTTTCCTGGCAGGCACGCTGGCCCTGGGGCAGCAGATCACGGTGGTTCGCGCGGGCATGCTGATTGACGGCAAATCCGACGCTCCCAAACGCAACCAGGTAATCGTCATCTGCGGCAACAAGATTGAAAACGTCGCCGACGCAGCCAGCGCGAAGATCCCTGAGGGTGCGACAGTCGTCGACCTCTCCCATTCCACTGTGCTGCCGGGCCTGATCGATTCGCACACCCACATTTTTCTCCAAGGCGAAGTCCCCGCCGACGGCGGCTATGACATCCAGTTGCTCAAGTATCCGCTTGCGTACCGCGCCGCCCGCGCTACCGTAGCAGTAAAGCGTGCGCTCGATCAGGGCTTTACCACGCTGCGTGATCTTGAAACCGAAGGTGCTGGCTACGGCGACGTCGGCATCAAGCAAGCCATTGAGGAAGGCATCATCCCCGGCCCCCGTCTGTTCGTAGTCACGCGGGCCATCTCTACTACCGGCGGCTATCCGCTGGAGGGATACGCCCCTGAAATCGAAGTCCCCAAGGGCGCGCAACTGATCGACGGTCCCGTCGAAGCCCGCAAAGCCGCCCGCCAACAACTCGAGCATGGCGCCGACTGGATCAAAGTCTATATGACTCACCGTTCCTGGATTGGAAAGAACGGCGAACTCGTCTCGCAACCCACGCTGACCCTCGAAGAGATCCAAGCCGTAACCGACGAAGTCCACGGCTGGGGCAAGCGCGTTGCTTGCCACGCTTACAGCGGCATCGGCCTGCACCGCGCTATCGAAGGCGGTTGCGATTCCATCGAGCACGGCCTCGATCTCGACGAATCGGCCCTAACGCAAATGTCCAAGCAAGGCACCTGGTACGTTCCAACCATCGCTGTCTATTACGGCGATTGGGCTCCCGAGAACACGCCCGATGGCCAACGCGACCGCAAACGCGCCTCCATCCACGAAGAGTCCTTCAAGAAGGCGCTGAAGGCCCATCTGAAAATCGCCTTCGGCACCGATATCGGCGGCATTCCCTGGACCGAACCCATCGCCCAGGAATTCTCCTACATGGTGAAGTTCGGCATGACGCCGATGGACGCCATCCGCAGCGCAACCTCGCGCGCCGCCGAGCTGCTCGACCGGCAAGGCCAACTCGGAGAAATTCGCGAGGGCGCTTTCGCGGATATCGTCGCCGTCGACGGCGACCCGCTCGCCGATGTCAAAGAACTCGAGCACGTACGCTTCGTGATGAAAGACGGCAAGGTTTTTAAGAACGAGACCAAGTAAGAAGCAGAACGAGACTTGGGGAAAGGAAATGATTTTCAAGCTGGGCAAGGCTTATAATTTCGCCCATCATTTCCTTCCGTGCAGGAGAGTATGGCGCGAATTTCCAGTCCGCTGCAAAAAACCATTGCCTTCGTCCGCATCCTGACGTCCATCATTTTTATCCTCTTTGGACAGTACAAGCTCTTTACCCACGCCTTCGTTCACGGCGGGTTCGAGCAGTACATCTCCGGCTTCGTGCAAAGCCAGGCCGTCGGCTTCTACAAAGGATTTCTGTCAGCCGTCGTTCTTCCGCATCCGGTTCTGTTCGGGTATCTGGTCGGTCTCATCGAGATCACTATCGGGGTTTGTTTACTGGTTGGACTCTGGGTTCGCGCCGCATCAGTCCTGGGCGCGCTGCACATGCTCAGTTTGACCCTAGCCACGTGGTGGGGCCCCGGCCACGGCGCTCCCCTCTGGCAGTATTTCGGGGCCGAACTGGATCACATCCCGCTGCTCTTTCTGTTCATCATTTTCTTTATGGCCGATTCCGGGCAGACCTGGGGCCTCGACGGCCGCCGATAAAACTTCCTAACAAGCCAACGTCCAAAAGAGCTTCAAGAGAGGTTCTATGAAAGGTACACAGCACTTCGTCCTGGCCATTGCTGTCCTATTGCTTTGCGGAACCTTGAGCTCGGCGCAAGCACCCGTGCACCGCGTAGTCGTAAAGGCCGGCCGCCTCCTCGATGTAAAGTCTGGCCAAATGTTCCGCGACCAGGCCATCGTGATCGAGAACGACAAGATCGTCAGCGTCGGCGCTGCGAAAGATGCCAATATCACTGGCGCAAAGGTCGTCGATCTGTCCCAAGCCACAGTACTTCCCGGAATGATCGACGCGCACACGCACCTCACCATGGACCCGGGACATTTCGGGTACGACGGCCTGGCCATCTCCACTCCCCGCGAAGCGCTGATCGGCGCCAAGAATGCCCGCATCACACTCCTGGCAGGATTCACGACTGTACGCAATGTGGGTGCGGGCGGCTACAGTGATATCGCGCTCCGCGATGCCGTCAATGCGGGAGACATTCCCGGTCCGCGCATTTTGGCGAGCGGCCCTGCCCTCGGCATCACCGGTGGCCACTGCGACAATGACCTGCTCCCCTACGAATTCCACTCGACCGCCGAGGGCGTGGCGGATGGCGTCGAGGCTGTTCAGCACAAAGTTCGCGAAGTCATCAAATATGGCGCCGATGTCATCAAGATCTGTGCCACCGGAGGCGTGCTCTCGAAGGGCGACGACCCCAACGCTTCGCAATTCACGCTGGAAGAAATGAAAGCCATCGTCGCCGATGCCCACCGCCTGGGCCGCAAGGTCGCCGCGCACGCGCACGGAGCACAGGGTGTACAGCTGGCCTCGGAAGCGGGTGTCGACTCCATCGAACACGGCCACTTGATGGATGACGCTTCCATTGCCACCTTGAAGAAAAACGGAACCTACATTGTGCCGACGCTGTACTTAATGGATTGGAATCGCGAGAACGCCGACAAAGCACACCTCCCCGACTTCCTGAAAGCGAAGATGGCAATGGTTTCCGCCCAGGGAGCCAAGAATCTCAAGCGCGCGTTTGAAGCGGGTGTGAAGGTAGCCATGGGCACCGATGCCGCCGTTTATCCGCACGGCCTCAACGCCCACGAGCTCGCTGTCTACGTGCGCCTCGGCATGACGCCCATCCAAGCCATCCGCACCACCACGCTCAACGCCGCAGATCTCCTCGGCTGGTCCGACAAGGTCGGATCGATCGAACCCGGCAAATGGGCCGACATCGTCGCCGTCGATGGCGATCCCCTCTCCGACGTCGCGGCGCTCCAGCAGGTGAAGTTCGTGATGAAAGGTGGAGAAGTCGTCAAGAACGACTACGCGCCCTAAAGGCAGTGTTCCATAAACAAAAAGGACCGGATTGAATCCGGTCCTCTCTATTTTCGCAAAGCGTCTCGCAAAAGCATTTCTCGCAAAAGCAAAAACTACTTCTTCGGTGCGATGGCATCCTTCGCGGACTTGGCAAGATAGAACTTCGCCGTCGTCTTGGCCGCGATCTTGATGGCTTCGCCCGTCTGCGGGTTGCGGCCCATGCGCGCCTTGCGGTGTACCTTCTTCAAGCGGCCCAGACCAGGAAGAACGAACAAGCCATTCTTCTTGGCTTCCTTCACCGCCAGGTCCACAACCTGTTCCAGAAACGCAGCTGTATCCTTGTTGCTCAAGCTCGTCTTCTCCGCCAGGTAGCGGACGACTTGACTCTTGGTCATACCTGCAGCCATTGAATCCTCCTTCGAAAAACCTTCAGTTGGAAAATACTGTACTGCGCGCATCTTAGCGCAGTCCGCTGTGGAAAACAGTACGTTTTTGGCCTATTTTTCAAGATTTCCAGTCAAGAGTGCCTAAATGGGCAAATTCGGAGCGGGTCTCAGCGTCCCAGCCCTCTTCGGAACCGCTAAAACAGCCCTTTTCGACTACCGCGCGAGTAACGCCAGAACACTACTTCCCCCTCTGCCACTGCCGGTACGCCTCGCTCTTCCCCAACCCAAATTCCTTCGCCACCTTCTTCAGCGCCGCCTTCTCGTCGAGAGAGTCCTCCCTCATCACCTGCTCCATCCTCGCCCGCAGAGAAATCTTCGATACCACCAGGCCGGCCTCGGCCTTCCCGATCAGCAAGGTGATTTCACCTTTAACATCCCCGCGCTGTCTCAGTGTCTCGAGCACTTCCACCGCTGGCCCACGCAAAAACTCCTCATGCAATTTGGTTAATTCACGCGCCACCACCACCCGCCGGCTGCCGCCCAGCACATCGACCAAATCCTCCAACGCCTCCACTACTCGATGCGGCGCTTCATAAAACACTTCGGTCCGCGCCGATCCCGCAATCCCCAGCAGCACCTCTCTTCTCTGTCCGCTCTTCGCCGGAAGAAATCCGCCAAATCCAAACGCGTCGGTGGGCAATCCGCCAGCCGCCAGAGCCAGAACCACCGCCGACGCCCCCGGCACAGGCACAACCTTCACTCCGTTCTCCACCGCCAAGGTCACCACTCTATAACCGGGATCGCAAATCCCCGGCATCCCCGCGTCACTCACAACGGCCACTCGCCCGCCACTCTTCAACTTCGCCAGAACCTCAGCTGCCCGCTCCCGCTCATTGTGCTCGTGATAACTGACGGTAGAGGTTCCAATATTAAAATACGAAAGCAGCTTCTGCGTATGCCGGGTATCCTCGCACGCAATCAAGTCCACTTCCTTTAAGACTTCAATCGCCCGCAGGGATATATCTTGCAAATTTCCCACCGGCGTCCCGACCACGTACAACGTCCCAGCCGCAGTAGCATCCCCACGCATAGGCCGGAGTCTAGCACGCGAAAGTGTAGTCGCGGGCGCCCCGCCCGCGTGGTCTTGTTCTCGCTCCAGCGTTGCTTCACGCTATTGACCAGCCACCACCCTCGGCCCAACCCATTCCCTGTTAAAATCAAACCCGATGCCTCTGTACGAATATCAGTGCACCAAGTGCAAACACCGCTTTGAGAGAATCCGAAAGTTTTCCGACCGCCCCATCACCAAGTGTCCGGAATGTGGCTCGAAAGTCGAACAACTCATCTCCGCCGCCGCCGTCCAATTCAAAGGCAGCGGCTGGTACGTCACCGACTACGCCAAGAGCGGCTCGTCGGGCTCTTCCGACAGCGGTTCCTCCGATACCGGATCGTCAGCGAAGCTAGTTGAGAAAGACTCCGGCAGCAAGGATTCGAAGGACAGCCCTTCCAAAAGCGACTCGTCGTCTGACCCCAAGTCGGAATCCAAATCAGAAGCGAAGTCCGAATCAAAATCTGATTCAAAGTCCGAATCCAAATCCAGCTCCAAGAAATCCGACAAGAAGAAGTCCTAGGCCAGCCATGCCTCGCACCCTGGGAGACTTCGAACTCAGCATCATCTCCGACGGCACCTACTACCTCGACGGGGGCGCCTTCTTCGGCGTGGTTCCCAAAGTCCTCTGGGAGCGTCGCGTCCAGGCGGACGAGAAGAATCGCATCACCTCCGGCCTCAACTCTCTGCTAATCCGCACCGGCGACAAAAATATCCTCGTTGAAACCGGCATTGGAAACAAACTCAACGAAAAGCAAACTAAGATTCACGGCAACAATCCGCAGCTCTTAGACAACCTCCACAAAACCGGTCTCGCCCCCGAAGACATCGACATCGTAATCAACTCCCACCTCCACTTCGATCACTGCGGATGGAACACAGTCCGCAACGGCGCCGAAATTCTCCCCACATTTCCAAAAGCGAAATACTTCGCCCAAGCCGGCGAATATGAACACGGCCAACTCCAACTCGACCGCGACCGCGTTAGCTATCTCGACGAAAACTACGGCCCGTTAATCCGCTCCGGCCAAATGACGTTACTCCGCGGAGACTCGGAAATCCTCCCCGGCATCCGCACCCGCATCTACCCCGGCCACACCGCCAACATGCAAGCCATCCTGATCGAAAGCAAGGGCCAAACCGCCTGCTACGCAGGCGACCTGGTCCCCACTACCTTCCACCTCGACCCCACCTGGGTCATGGCCTTCGACCTCTACCCCCTGGAAACCATCGAAAACCGCAAACGCCTCTACTCCGAAGCCCTTCCCAACAACTGGCTCCTAATCTTTACCCACGACCCCAAAACCCCAATGGCCCATATCCAGAAGAATGAGGAAGGCAAACTAACCGCAGTCCCCGCCTAAGGGTTGTGTAGTCGCGGGCGCTCCGCCCGCGCGGTCCAGAGGCTTCAGCAAAAAGCCTTAGCAAAACTCCAGCAACGCTTCTCGGCCCCGACCCCAATTTATCGCTTGCAATCCTGGAAATCGCAAGGTACTCTGATTTTCTCTTCCCTCCCAAGGGCCCCATGGCCCGGCTAAGTTGTGCGTACAAACCTCTGCCGGAGGCCAGTTCATGCCTGTTGCAATTAAGCACCTTATAGTTTTGATGCTGGAGAACCGCTCTTTTGATCACATGCTGGGGTTCCTGCAGTCCCCAACCTGTGCCATCGATGGTCTGGACGGATCCCAACTGAATCGCGATTCCTCCGGTGAGCCCGTGCGTGTCAACCAGGACGCCCGCTATTCCGGCGACCTTCCCGCCGATCCCAGTCATGACTTTCAAGACGTGATGCAACAAATGTTCGGCGTGTCGTCACCCGCTCCTGGCCAACTGCCCGACATGTCCGGCTTCGTGCAGAACTACGAACGCTTCACGCACGATCGGGAAGCCGCCAGCGCCATCATGAATTGCTTCGCTCCCAAAAATCTGCCGGTCCTGGCCACCTTGGCAAAATCCTACGCCATCTGTGATCGCTGGTTTAGTTCAGTTCCCGGGCCGACCTTGCCCAATCGTGTCTACGCTCACGCCGGCACCTCGCGAGGCCGTCTCGATCTTTCCCCCGACTTCCTGGGAGGGTTCCATACCGTTTACGAAACCCTCTTTAAGAGCGGTATCTCGGCCACGATCTTTTACGAGGACTGGAGCGCCGCCCTCAGCTTCGAGGGTTTACTTCTCCACAATCAGGCCCAGTATTTCGCCGAGTATGCCCGCTTCCCAGAACTCGTCAAGAAGAACCAACTCCCCAGCTATTGCTTCATCGAGCCTCGCTACAATCCGCAGGAAAGCAATGGCGTTTCCTTGCCCGCCAACGACCAGCACCCTCCCGACCACGATATCGCCGAAGGTGAGCAGTTCATCCGCACCGTTTACAACGACCTCCGCCGGAACGACGACGTCTGGAAAAGCAGCATCCTCGCCATTGTCTACGACGAGCACGGAGGCCTTTACGACCACGCCGCCCCGGTTCGATGCCCCTCTCCCGATGGCATCGTTTGTCCCAATCCACCCTTCGACTTCACTTGGTTCGGCCCGCGCGTTCCCGCCATCATCGTTTCGCCGTACGTTCAGGCCGGACAAATCGATCACACCCTGTACGACCACACCTCAGTCATTGCCACCGCCATGAAGCTGTTCACCGGTCCGGCCTGGCCGTCCGATGTCCTCGGCAAACGCGCTCAAGCCGCAAACACCTTCGACTCGATTCTCGACCTCACCATGAATCCTCGAATGGAGCGCCCGAATTTCGCCTCTCCCCCGGCCGCAGTGGCCGCCACCGTGCCCGCGCTGGCTGCCGCAGGCGCTCCGCTTTCGGCCCTGCAACAAGAATCGGTCGACCATGCAGCCGTTCTCAACAATCGCCTGCCGCCGCACTTGCAGGTTCGCCAAAATCCCGCAGACATTCAGGACGAGCACGCCGCCGGAGCCTTCCTCACCCAGGTCGCTACCGGCCTGCAGAAACTCAGCGCGGGGGTGCGGCCCAATGGCAATCAGTAAACTCCGCACCGCTCTTCGTTTCTTCCACCTTCTCTCCTGCCTTCTCTGCTGCCTTCTGCTGTCCATCAGCGCCTACGCCGGCGACTGGCAGCATATGACCGAGGCCTGCAAACTCGCGAAGGAGACCCCGTCGCGCCCCAACTTCGAGGATTGCGCCATCAAGTTCTACGGCCTCACTCCTGTCGGCCCCCAAATCGGTAGCATCGCCCCACAAGGCAGCGTCGCGCTGGGCCTCCGCGCCAGTCACACGATCATGCATCCGCCCTCTCTCACGGCTACTCCCGGCACCAAGAGTAAAGAGAGTCATTTCACCACCCGCGGCCTCTACTCCGTCACCAACTTCTACCTCATGGAGGGTCGCTACGATTTCAAGATGCCGGCTCTGGGCCAAGGCAACTCGACAACCGCCACGTTCGAAGACCAAATCGACCTCAGCGTCTTTGCTTCCCGCGTGAATCTCAACACACAACGCTTCTATGGCTTGGGTGAAAACTCAGCTTCGGCCGGACTTGCCGAATATCGCCAGTTGCAGGACAAAGTCGGCGCCTCCGCCGATTGGCCCATCACCAGCTGGTTCAGCGCCGGCGGAACCATCCAATGGGTCGCACCACGCATCCGGGGAGTCTCCGGCACTTCTGTCCCGTCGGTCGCAAGCGTCTACAACAATGCCGCCGCACCCGGCATTCTCTCGCAACCCACTTTCCTCAACCCCAAGGGATACCTGGACGTCCACACCGGCAGCAACACAGCGCAAACCTGGCAACGCACGAAACTTCGCGCCACCTTCGAGCACTTCGCCGATCTTGATTCCAGCGCCTACACCTTCAATCGGATCAGCGGCGCCGCCACAGCCTCTTTCGACCTCCGCCACCACATGGCCACCCTCACTCTACCCTGGGGAAAGAGCATGCTCTGCGAGCCCCTGCAAGGCGGCCAATGCAGCATGGGACAGCTGGTCTTCAACGGTCTGGCAACCGCTTCTTATACCGGAACAGGCAGCTCCGTCCCGTTCTATTTCCAGCCCACGTTGGGCGGAACGGACATCAACGGTGTGGACACCCTGCGCGGCCTCACGGATTTCCGCCTGCGCGATGCCAACCGCGTCTTACTGCAAGCCGAATTCGACCATCATGTCTGGTCGCTCCTTGGAGTTTCCGCCTTCTACGACGTTGGTAAAGTCGCCTCCAACCCTGGCGACCTGGGCCTGTCCCATCTTCGCCACGACTTCGGCATCGGCGCTTTCGTCAAAATCCAGAACAAAGTCGTGCTCCGCGCCTATCTCGGATTCGGAGCCGGCGACGGCATTCATACCGGCTTCAAACTCCCTGCGACCTCCTGGGGCAGTTGGGAAACGATGCCCATGGCAACATTCCCGTAAGCAATTCGGGCTCTGTGCGCGAAGCCGCGGGAAGGCTCCCTAGAGTTGTGTTCCACCGGTCAAATGTGGAGTTGGCCTTCCCCGGGGTTCAGGCTCGTGACCTCAAAACCTCTTCCACCCGCCGAGCATCCTCCACCGTATCCACTCCGACGGTATCAAACGGCGTCTCTCCGACATAAATCTCTATTCCATTCTCCAAAAAACGCAATTGCTCCAGCCTCTCAGCCTTCTCCAACGACGACTCCGGCAACGCGACAAACCTCTCCAGCGCGGCTTTCCTATAAGCGTAAAATCCCAAATGCTTGAAGTACCTCGGCCCCGTCCCATCTCGGTCATGCGGAATCGTCGCTCGCGAAAAATACAGCGCCCGCCCGTCCGCGTCGCAAACTACCTTCACCGCATTCGGATTCATCACATCGTGTTCCGGACAGGCAACCTTCAACGTACCCACCTCCACCGCCGGATTCCGCATAACATCGAGCAACGACGCAATGTGCTCCGGCCGCGTCAGCGGCTCATCCCCCTGGACGTTCAAATAAACGTCCGCCTCCACCGCCTGCGATACCTCATGCACCCGCTCCGTCCCGCTGCGATGCGCCGCCGACGTCATCCGCGCCGCCCACCCATTCTTCTGGCACAGCGCAAAAATCTCCTCCGAATCCGTCGCCACAATCGTCTCCGCCAGCAGCGGCGATGCCCTCACCCCGCGCACCACATGCGCCAGCAGCGGCTCGCCCGCAATCCAATGCAACATCTTCCGCGCCAACCGCGTCGACTCCAACCGCGCCGGTATCACCGCAATCGCTCTCACCCATCTCTCCTATCGCTAATCCAACCAAGCCAACTCTCCCAGTTGGAGCCCTCCGACAGTCTACTGCCTACCTACCCCTCCCCCCAGGGTCTAATGGAATCAATGAGATACGTGGCGTAGAGGGCCAAAATCTTTGAGTCTAAAGGAGTTACAGGCAAAATCTTGAAAACAAAGGAGATAGCTCATGCAGCATCATTTCGCCTGTAAGTCCCCGCTATAGATATGGTGTGGTCGAATGAGTCTTAAGTCAACGAACAAGTGAATTTGGGGGGAAGCGGTTCCGAAATGGGGAGGGAAAAGTTGGGGTGGCTCAGTGCAGGCTCTCACGTTGTTTGCAAGTGCGGGAACCACACTGTCAGCAGAGATCAACCACAAAAGCTCGGCCACCGGCCAAAAACTAAGCTTGACTGAGACATGTCCCTATACTATTTTACTCTATGCCTAGAGCAATATGCCCTAACTTTTGAGACGTGGGTTTCTTCACATGACAAAAGCAACACAGCGGGACCTCTTTCCGGGCGCATTGGAGATGATGATTCTCAGAACCCTGAAGCGTCAGCCTTTGCACGGCTATGCCCTTGCGCAGCACATCAAACGCACTTCCGATGACTTGCTTCAGATCGAAGAAGGATCGCTCTATCCGGCCCTCCAGCGTCTTCTCAAACAAGAGTTGGTCAAAGCTGAGTGGGGTACGTCTTCTACAAATCGCCGCGTTCGAATTTACAAATTGACAGCGGCAGGTGCGAAGCACCTGCAACGCGAGGTATCGAGCTTTGAACGGATGTTGGAAGGAATCACACGAGTTTTGGCGCCAGGTGAAATATGAATTGGCTGAAGCAGTTGTTCTCGCGACGACGGATGTATCGTGAATTGTCGGAAGAGATTCAAGCGCATCTCGACGAGAAGGTCGAGGAATTAGTTGCGGACGGAATGTCCAGAGAAGAAGCGAGGCAGGCTGCGCTGCGGGAGTTTGGGAACGTAGGCGTGGTCGAAGAGAAAAGCCTCGATGAGTGGACATGGCCGTCCGTCGAAAACTTTTTCTGGGACATCCGTTACGGGCTGCGCACGCTGCGCCGCAATCCCGTGTTTACGGTTGTCGCGTTGTTGACCATCTCGATTGGAATCGCCGCCAACACAACAGTGTTCACGGTGGTGAATAGCGTACTACTGAGGCCGCTGCCTTATCCGCAGTCTGAGGAACTGGTGGCACTGCACCAGGCCGCTCCGGGAGCGGAAGGATTAGCAGATTTTGAGAATGGTCTTCTCCTCTCGCCGTCGATGTATTTTACCTATGCTGAGCACAACCGGACATTTCAATCATTAGGCGTATGGGTCACTGGCACTGCGAATGTTACCGGTCTTGCAGAACCAGAACAGGTCCGCACAGTTGAAGTGAGCGATGGTGTGCTTCAGACATTCAGCATTCCGCCAACGGCTGGGCGTTGGCTCACACAAGCAGATCAAGTTCCGCGTGGTCCAGAAAGAGTAATGCTGAGCTACGGTTACTGGCAGAGGCGGTTTGGCGGAAGCCCGGCGGTTGTTGGGCGAAACATCACGATGGATTCGCGGCCACGCGAAATCGTCGGCGTGATGCCTAAGGGACTTCAATTCGTCAGCGCAGATTTCGATGTGATCGTGCCGGCGGCCTTTGATAGGGGACGGGTGATCCTTGCGGGATTCGGATACCACGGAATCGCGCGACTCAAGTCAGGCGCAACAATTGCCGAAGCCAACGCGGACATTGCACGAATGCTGCCGATCTGGATGGACTCATGGACGAACGGACCCGGCTCGAATCCGCACATTTACGAGACCTGGAAGATTACGCCGATGATTCGTCTGTTGAAGCAGGAAGTAATTGGGAACATTGGCGACCTGTTGTGGGTCGTAATGGGAACGATTGGCGTGGTATTGCTGATTGCCTGTGCGAATGTAACCAATTTGTTGCTGGTACGGGTCGAGACGCGTCAACAGGAATTGGCTGTTCGCGCGGCACTTGGTGCGGGGCGGGCACGGATCGTGCGGGGACTTCTCGTCGAAAGTGCAATGCTCGGGGTGACGGGTGGAATCCTCGGTGTGGGTTTGGCGTATACAAGCGTGCGCTTTTTGATAGCGATGGGACCGTCGAATCTGCCTCGCTTAAACGAAATCTCACTTGATGCGCGAACTTTGGGATTCACTTTCGTTCTTTCCCTATTATCGAGTCTTTTGTTTGGGTTGGTCCCTGCATTAAAGTACGCGGGGCCTCATAAAGGGCCTACTTTGAGAAACGCCGGGCGCACGGTTAGTGCCAGCCGTGAGCGGCATCGCGCGCGCAATTTGCTGGTTGTCGGTCAGGTCGCGATGGCTCTGGTGCTACTGGTCACCGCCGGCTTGATGATTCGCACATTTCAAGCTTTGCGGACCGTTGATCCGGGGTTCGCGGATGCCCAACGTTTGCAACTCCTGCGAATTTCCATTCCCGGCTCATTAGTAGCCGAGCCGGAACGAGTCACACGAATACAGAACGGAATTCTCGATAAGCTCACGACGATTCCGGGCGTGAAGTCTGTGGGGTTCGTGAGCGAAATGCCCATGGAAGGCTTCGACTCGAATTGGGATCAGATCTATGCTCAAGACAAGGTCTATGTGGACAACGCCATACCGCGATTGCGGCTCTACAAGTATATTTCGCCCGGTTTGTTGCAGACGACTGGAACAAGATTGGTTGCGGGACGTGAAATGACTTGGAGTGAAATCTACGGACTTCAACCTGTGGTGATGGTTTCCGAAAATTTGGCCCGCGAGATGTGGGGTACACCCTCGGCCGGAATCGGGAAACGCCTGCGCGAGTCTCCAATGATGCCGTGGCACGAAGTGATCGGTGTGATTCAGAATGTTCGCGAGAAGGGCGTGCAGGAGACAACACCAGAAATCGTGTATTGGGCCCCGCTTATGGAAAATCCTTTTGGACCGGGCCCCGCGCGGGCGCAACGAACAGTGACATTTGCGATCCGCAGCGAGCGTGCGGGCGCTGAGAGTTTTCTGAGTGAGGTCCGTGCGGCGGTATGGTCGGTGAACGCGGAGTTACCGCTGGCTTCGGTGCGGACGATGCAGGAAGTCTATGACCAATCGTTGGCACGAACCTCGTTTACTCTGGTGATGCTGGGAATTGCGGCGGCGATGGCGCTCGCGCTGGGAATCATCGGCATCTATGGCGTGATGTCGTATACCGTCTCCCAACGCCAGGCCGAAATTGGAATTCGTTTGGCGCTCGGGGCACAGCGCGGACACGTGCTGCAAATGGTTCTGAAGCAGGGCACGAAGTTAGCGCTGGTGGGTGTGGCTATAGGAATCGGCGCTGCTTTCGGGCTAACACGGCTGATGAAGAGCCTGGTGTTTGGTGTGACTACATACGATCCCCTGACATTTGCCAGCGTTGCAGCCCTGCTCATCTTAATTGCGCTCTTGGCGTGCTACATTCCCGCGCGTCGCGCGATGCTCGTCGACCCGCTGGTAGCGTTTCGCTACGAATAGACGCTAACATTCGCCACAGGCTTGGCTGGCGGGCCGGTGGAAACTCGGGGACAGACGGGACGTTTCCCAGTTCTTCCAAAACTACAACGAATGTACCTTTCTAAGCCTTGGCCAAAAACTCAGTCCGGTACTTGGGTGCGAGGGCCTTCGCCTTCTCCATAAACGCAGCCTGTTGTTTCGCATCGAGTTGGGGAGGAGGCGTGGTGCGGGTGGCCACGGGGATTCCGACCTGGAGGAAAAACTCGTCGAGGCCTGCCGGCGAGCAGACGCATAGCAGGCGAACCGGTTGCGACGATGCATTGTGGAACTGGTGCGGCGCATTGGAAGGAACATTGACCGTCTCGCCCGCCCGCACGACGGACTTCTGGCCGCGGAACGTGGCTTCCAGTTCGCCTTCGAGCAGAATGAACGTTTCTTCGAAGTCATGCCGGTGCGGCGGAGGCCCGCCGCCGGGCGGGATGTGCATATCGATGACGCAAAAGCGTCCCGCAGTGTCCTGGCCGCTGACGGTGATGGTGTAGGTGTCGCCCACCAATCCAATGTGAGGCAGGCTCCGCGAAGGTCCCTGATCCGAGCCGTCCCGGTCCGAGTTGTCCCGAGCAACATCCGGCCGGGCGAGAGTAAGGGTGCGCTGGAGGTCGTCCGCAGGAATTGGCGTGTTCTCCGTTGTCTTCTCGAGCATGTTGATCTCCTGTCTTGGATTGTAGTGATTCCTCGCGAACGGCCGCCGACCGCGCAGCGCCTGAAGGCGTGCTGGATTCGGCCGGTTCGGCATGCCTGAAGGCATGCCCTGATACGAACCTTACCTCAGCGGCTAAAGCCGCTCATTCAGGTGAGGGATGATCGCACGGCTGAAGCCCTGCGCCGCCCAAAAGCTGCTCCATCCAAAAGCTTGGTGCCAAAACGAACGCAGGGCTGATCCCCAAAGTGCTGCACGATGGGCTATAGTCTCTACTATTCCCCAGCACCGCCCGAGGCCATCAATGCCAGAGCCGCTCACTCTCCTTTGCATTGCGACCTACGTCAAAGGCCAGGAATTCATGCGCGAGGCCAAGCGCCTGGGCTGCCGCGTCGTCCTCCTTACCCTCGAAAAGCGCCGCGACGCCGACTGGCCCCGCGAAATCCTCGACGACATCTTCTATATCCCCGAAGACCTCACGCTGCAACAAATGATTCACGCCGTCTCCTACATGGCGCGAACCGTGAAGATCGACCGCATCGTGGCCCTCGACGAATTCGACATGGAGCCCGCCGCCGAACTTCGCGAACACATGCGCATCCCTGGCATGGGCGCAACCACCCTGCGCTACTTCCGCGACAAGCTCGCCATGCGCGAACGCGCCAGCCAAGCCGGAATCCTGGTCCCGCCGTTCTGTCCCGTTCTAAATTACGGTGTCCTGCGCGAATTCATGGCTCGAGTCGCCCCGCCGTGGGTGCTGAAGCCCCGCTCCGAAGCCTCCGCCATCGGCATCCGCAAACTCGAAAAAGCGGACGACCTCTGGCCCGTTCTCGATCAGCTCGGCGACCGCCAGTCCTATCATCTATTAGAGAAATTCGTCCCCGGCGAAGTCTTCCACGTCGATAGTGTCGTCTCCGAGGGCAAAGTCGTCTTCTCGGAAGTCCATCAATACGGCCGGCCGCCGATGCAGGTTTCCCACGGCGGCGGGATTTTCACCACGCGCACTCTGAAGCGCACCAGCCCCGAATCCAAAAAGCTCCAGACCCTCCAGCGCAATCTGCAAAAAGCCCTGGGCTTCGTCCGCGGCGTAGCCCACACGGAATTCATCAAAGCCGATGCCGCAGAAACTGCCGCAAAAACTGCCTCGAAAACTGAAAGACCCGAGTTCTACTTCCTCGAAACTTCAGCCCGCGTAGGCGGCGCTTACATCTCCGACGTAGTCGAGACCGCCACCGGCCTCAACCTCTGGCGCGAATGGGCCCGCGTCGAAGTTCTAAGTGGCGCCCAAGCCGAAACCTACACCCTCCCCAAACTCCACCAGGACTACGCCGGCATCCTCTTGACGCTCGCGAAACAAGAAACCCCCGACCTATCCTCTTATAACGACCCCGAAATCGTCGACCGCCCCGCCAAAAACCACCACGCGGCAGTAATCCTAAAAAGCCCAGACCCCGCCCGCATCGCCACCCTAATCGACGCCTATACCCCCCGCTTCCTCAACGATTTCAGCGCCACCGCCCCCGTCCCCACCGAGAAGCCCACCGACTAATCCCGCCGACTGAGCCATTAACGACCCGATGCTACAATATTTACGTTGCGCTCGTCGCAACCGTGGCGGCGTAGCTCAGGTGGCTAGAGCGAGGGTCTCATAATCCCTAGGTCACTGGTTCGAGTCCAGTCGCCGCCACCAGATTTTCTTGCCTCCCCCACCTTCCGGCTAAACCCTTCCCTGACAGTGGGTTACTTCCGGGATGTTGGCCACAACTCGGGCCATTGAAGTGGCATCCAACCACGTATAATGGATAGCAGTGGTGGATATCTCCGTTCCTTTCGAGAAGTGAGCCCTATGTCTACGAGATCCAAGCTGTTTGTGTTGACGTGTTCGCTGGCTTTGGTAGTGGTGATGGCGCTGGGCCAGATGGGTGTGCGAGCGTCGGGTACGAACGAAGGCCCTTATGCGCAGCTTCAGGTTTACAGCGAAGTGCTGTCGCGCGTGGAGCGCGAGTATGTCGATGAGCCCAACATTCCGCAGGTGACGAATGGCGCTCTGCATGGATTGCTCGAGGCGCTCGATTCCAGCTCCAGCTATCTGAGCCCGGCGGAGTACAAGGAATTTCAGGCCCGCAGCGGCGCGAAGCGCGGCGGAATTGGCGCGGCCGTTTCCAAGCGCTTTGGCTATGCCGACGTGGTTTCGATTATCCCTGGCGGCGCTGCCGAGAAGGCTGGCATCCAGAACTACGACATTATTGAGGCGATCGAAGGCAAGAGCACGCACGAGATGTCGCCGGTAGAGATCAACAGCCTGCTTGCGGGAGATCCCGGATCGACCGTAACCGTCTCCGTGGTCCGCGCGCGCAAGGCGGAGCCGCAGAAGGTCGTCATCACGCGCGATATTTTCAGCAATCCCGCGGCATCCAGCAAAGTCGTGGATGCTGGCATCGGCTACATTAAGGTCGACTGGTTCACCAAGGGCAAGAGCACAGAAGTTGCGAACCTGATTCGCGCACTGCAAAAGTCCGGCTCAACCAAGCTGATTCTGGACCTGCGGAACAGCGCCGACGGCGACCCCGCGGAAGGCATTGCCACCGCGAATCTTTTCCTCGACCACGGAACTATCACCTATTTGCAGGGACAGAAGTATCCGAAACAGGCCTTTACTGCTGAAGCCGACAAGGCCATCACCAAGCTGCCGATTGTGGTGCTGGTGAATCGCGGCACAGCCGGCCCAGCAGAAATCGTCGCGGCTGCGATTCTGGAAAACGCTCGCGGCGACGTCCTCGGCGACAAGACCTTCGGCGCGGGATCGATCCAGAAGATGATTCCCCTGCAGGACAACTCAGCGTTGAATCTGACGGTCGCCAAGTACTATTCGCCTCAGGGCAAGGCGATTCAGGATTCCGCCGTAACGCCAAATATTCTCGTAGCCGGCGAAGAAGAAGTCACCCTGCCCGA
>Ga0137409_10000900_pt1 | contig 32596 bp, 32 predicted proteins | sample CZODoug1_16funga_FD_122059 | JGI IMG/M metagenome (GOLD analysis project Ga0137409, IMG submission 122059) | Vadose zone soil fungal communities from Angelo Coast Range Reserve, California, USA - CZODoug1_16fungal (Hybrid Assembly) | ecosystem: Environmental > Terrestrial > Soil > Vadose zone... | reverse complement strand
CCGGGTTCATCGCGCAGCTTGGCAACGACTTCTTCAACGGCCTCTTCATCAAGGACGCGTCGGCGTTCCCGCGAACCGTCGAGAACGTCATCGTCGGCCCGATCATCGCCGTGCTCAGCTTTGTCTGCTCGATCGGCAACGTTCCGCTCGCCGCGGTGCTGTGGTCGGGCGGCATCTCGTTCGGTGGCGTCATCGCGTTCCTCTTCGCCGACCTGATCGTGCTGCCGATCGTGCTCGCTTATCGCAAGTACTACGGCACCGCTTTCGCCCTGCGGATCACGGCGCTGATGTTCGTCACGATCGTGATCGCTGCGCTGCTCGTCGACGGACTCTTCGGCCTCGCCGGCCTGATCCCGACCGGGGCTCGGCCCACCCGGATGGACGTCTTCGGCTCGATCGAGGTCGATTACAAGCTCTTCCTCAACATCCTTGGCACGGCGATCTTCGCTGCGCTCTTCTGGCTGACCCGGGGAAAGGCCCATTCTTCGCGTTGCGCCGCGCATTCCAGCCACGGAATGAGTGAATCCGGCACCAGCGGGGTATAGGCTCGCCCCCAGTGTCCGACGGCGAGGCCGCCAGCGATCATCGCCAGTCGCTTGTACCTGGGTTTCACCGGGTGCCTTGCGTTCGTGGACGCCGGCCAAATCCGCCTTTTCGTCGCCCGGCTGACATCCCGGTCCGCCGGACGCGACAATCCAGTCCCGGCGCCAAGGAAAGCCACGCGGGCCGCCTAAACGCGGACCATACGACCCGCTCCACCGCTTCAATTTGACACGACCGCCTGCGCACGTCTCATTTCCCTTGCAAACGGCATCATCCGCACAATGAGTCCCGGCCGATTGGATAATGCAGGCGCGCCGCTGCTGTCAAAGCTGCTGGAGGCTTCGCCGGCGCGCGTGGAAGCGGATGCCAAGCTGGCTAAGATGCGCCAGGCATCGGTGAAAACCGAGGATTTGGCGACGATGGAGAAGGAAGGCTTCTTCACCGGGCGATACGCCACCAATCCCTTCGGCGGCGAGAAGATTCCGATCTGGGTCGGCAATTTCGTACTGATGGAATATGGCACCGGCGCCATTATGGCTGTTCCGGCGCACGATCAGCGGGACTTGGAGTTTTGTCGCAAATATGGGTTGCCGGTGCGCGTGGTCGTGGAGGGAAAAGAAGTTCAAAGTTTAAAGTTGAAAGTCGACGGGGAGAAAAAATTAGCGGCGGTTGCTCGCTCGGGCCAAGAAGCTGTCGAAGAGGCGTTCGCCGATTATGGCGTCAGCGTGAATTCGGGGCCGTACAGCGGGATGGAGAGTGAGACGGCGATCGCGAAGATGGTGGCGTTCGCGCAGCAAAAAGGATTCGGACGCGCCGAGACAATTTTCAGGTTGAAGGACTGGGGCATTTCACGGCAACGGTATTGGGGAACTCCGATCCCTGTGGTGTATTGCGCGAAAGATGGGATCGTGGCGGTCCCCGACAGCGACCTGCCGGTGATACTTCCTGAAAATGTGAAGCTGACCGGAGAAGGTGGATCACCGCTCGCAGCAACGCCGGAGTTTGTGAATACGACTTGCCCGAAGTGTGGTGGCCCGGCGAGGCGCGAGACGGACACCATGGATACGTTCGTGGACTCGTCCTGGTATTTCTATCGCTACTGCGATCCACACAACGACAAGGCGCCCTTCGATTCGGCGAAGGTCGCCTACTGGTTTCCGATCGACCAATACATCGGCGGAATCACGCACGCGATCTTGCACCTGCTGTATTCACGTTTCTGGTGCAAGGTGATGCGCGACCTCGGGCTGATCAAACATAACGAGCCCGCGGCGCGGCTCTTTACACAAGGCATGGTGCAAAAGGGCGGCGTGGCCATGTCCAAGTCGAGAGGAAATGTGGTCGGCGCGGAAGAAATGGCGCAAAAATACGGAGCGGACACGGGACGGCTTTATACCTTGTTTGCGGCGCCGCCGGAAAAGGACCTGGAGTGGAGCGAGGAGAGCATCGAAGGCTCCTGGCGGTTTCTGAACCGCGTTTATCGGCTGGTGGAGCGCCACGCTCAGGCGGTTCGCGGAGTGAAAATCGGAAACGCCGACGTTGCGACGACCTCTCCAAAGGAAAAAATTCTTCTGCGCAAAGTGCATCAGACGCTCCGGCGCGTGGCGCAGGACTTCGAGACGCGCTGGCATTTCAATTCCGCGATCGCGCTGATCATGGAGCTGACCAACGAGATTTATCTGCAGGAGCCGCTGGAAGAGGGCGTGCGGCAGGAAGTTCGCAAGGAATTGCTGGAACTGCTTACGCTGATGCTCGCGCCGATGACGCCCCATCTTGCGGAAGAGCTCTGGGAGATGCTCGGACATACGGGCGGATTATGGACGGCGGGCTGGCCGGCGTTTGATGAGTCGTTGACGCGGGAAGACGAAGTCGAAATTCCCGTGCAAGTGAATGGACGCCTGCGGGGCAAGGTGAAAGTCGCCGTGGGGACCAGCGGAGATGAAGTCGAAAAGCTTGCGAAATCGGACCCTGTGATTGCGCCGCACCTCGCCGGCAAAAGCATCGTTAAACGAATTTTCGTGCCTAACAAATTATTGAATCTCGTCGTGGCGTGAGGGGGATGGCATGATGGAGAGCGCGGCAAAACAAGCGGCGGAGCGAGCGCGAGAGCAGGGAGGCAGGATGAAGGCGGAACTCGGCGGCGTAGTGGTTCTCGATTTCGGCGGGCAGTATACCCAGCTGATTGCACGCCGTATCCGCGAACAGCAGGTCTTCTCCGCCGTTTTGCCATGCACGTCTCCCATCGAAGAAATCCGCAAGCTGCAACCCGCGGGAATCATTCTCTCGGGGGGGCCGAGCTCGGTTTATGACGCTGAAGCGCCCAAGTGCGATCCAAAGGTGCTGGCGCTGGGAATTCCGGTGCTGGGAATTTGCTACGGGATGCAGTGGATCACGCACACGCTCGGAGGCACGGTAGAAAAGGCCGATCGGCGGGAATATGGCCGGGCGCAATTGAGCGTCGATGATTCGAAGGAACAGGGCGGCTCCCACTTGTTTAGGGGAGTGCCGGCCTCGCTGCGCGTGTGGAACAGCCACGGCGACCACGTGCGAACGCTGCCGGAAGGCTTTCGAACCATTGCGCGAACGGAAAATGCCATCGCCGCCGTGGAAAATAAAGAGAAGAAGATCTATGCGGTTGAGTTTCACCCGGAAGTGAACCACACCGAGCGCGGAACCGAACTGCTCCGGAATTTTCTGTTTCGCGTGTGCCATGCGGAGCCGAAGTGGAGCGGCGCGGCCTTTATCGAGGAGACGACCCGAGCAATCCGCGAGAAGGTGGGAAATAAGTGGGCCATCTGCGGGCTGAGCGGCGGCGTGGATTCCACGGTTGCGGCGGTGCTGGTACACCAGGCGATGGGAACCCGGCTGACCAACATCTTCGTCAATACGGGGATGCTGAGGAAGAACGAGTTTGAAGAGACGCTGGAGATGCTCCGGAACCGCCTGAAACTCCACGTCGTCGGCGTGGACGCTTCGGAACGCTTTCTCGCTCAATTGAAAGGGGTTACGGACCCCGAGGAAAAGCGCAAGCGCATCGGCAGGGAATTCATCGCTGTCTTCGCCGAGGAAGCACAGAAGCTCCAGGCGGGGGAAGCGCACGGGGAGATTGCATACCTGGTGCAGGGAACCCTCTATCCAGACGTAATCGAGTCGGTTTCCGTAAAGGGGCCTTCCGCGACCATCAAAACGCATCATAACGTCGGGGGCCTGCCGGAAAAAATGCCTTTTGCGCTGATCGAGCCGCTGAGGGACCTCTTCAAGGACGAGGTTCGCCGGATTGGCCGGGAGCTGGGCCTGCCGGAAGAAATTTTAGTGAAACACCCGTTTCCGGGGCCGGGGCTGGCCGTCCGGCTACTCGGGGAGATTACCCGTCCACATCTGGTAACTCTCCGGGAGGCCGACGCGATCGTGGTTGAAGAAATTCGCCGTGCCGGGCTGTATGTCAAGGTGTGGCAAGCATTTGCAGTGCTTCTCCCGGTGCGGAGCGTAGGGGTCATGGGCGACGGGCGAACCTATGGGCTGACCGTGGCCGTGAGGGTGGTAGAGTCCGATGACGCCATGACGGCAGACTGGGTCCGGTTACCCGGAGAAGTACTAGAACGTATTTCTACCCGGATCGTCAACGAAGTGCCCGGCGTGACAAGGGTGGTATACGATATCAGCTCCAAACCCCCGAGCACGATCGAGTGGGAATAATTCTGCGAGAAGGCCTGCCAATGGGTAGGGGGCGGACTTGGGACACCCGGGAAGGAAACCTTGCTGAAAACCCGCCGGCCGGAAAAAAAAGAGACCGCGCAGCGGGTTTGCGCGGCCTATCCCTTGGAGTCCCTGATGATACAGAGCAACGACAACCGGAGAAGTCCGAAGGCAGGACTAGCGGTTGGCCATTTTCTGGGCCATGTAGAGGATGAGTTTCCGGTCCCCATCTTCCACCTTGCTCAGCAAGCGGCGAAGCTTGTTAAGAAAGCGTGCATCTTTGCCGACGCTTCCCCAGGCAATGTCATCGGACGACTTGCGCTTAGGAAGATTTGGCAACTGCGGCGGTTCCTCACCGTCATAAAAGAGTTGATAGAGTGGGCACTCGAGAGCGCGAGCCAGCTTTTCCAACGTTTCGATGGCCGGGACAGTATGACCATTCTCTACGCGTGAAATGTAGCAACGAAGCAGGCCGGTACGCTTTTCGATGTCGCCCTGGGAGAGTTTCTTTTCTTCGCGGAGTGCGCGAAGGCGGTCACCAATAATCATGAAGGTATTATTCCATATGGATAAGATGCAAAGCAAGCAAAATTTTCCGGACGACGAAGTGAAACAAATGATGCAGGCTCGGGCAATCCGGAGATAATAGCCGTAACCAAAAACCTATGGCGCGCGTCCCAAAAGTGGAGCCTTTCGACCTGCCCCCCGCGGTGAGGGACGTACCGGGGCGCGCCTCCAAGCTTGCTGGCGCGACGGCCGACCGCGAACTGGTTCGCCGGGCGCAGGGAGAGGACCAGGAGGCGTTTGAGGAACTGGTGCGGCGTCATCAGCACCGGGTATTTGCAGTGGCGGGCGGGATCCTGCGACGGCGCGAGGACGTGGAAGATATCGCCCAGCAGGTTTTTGTTAAAGCGTATTTCTCGCTGAAGCGATTTGATCAGCGAGCGGCATTCAGCACCTGGCTGTATAAGATCACGGTGAATGAGTGCTGGGATCTGCTGAGGAAAAAAAAGGTTCGACCCCTGGTGTACGAATCCGATCTGAGCGAGGAACAGGCCAGGGTGGTCATGACGGCAGGGGAAAAAGAGAACCCCGGGCCGGATATCAGTGAGCGCATCGCAGCGCGGGAGCGCGTGGAGCGGCTTCTGGAAGGATTGGATGAACGGGACCGGCTGATGCTGATCCTGAAAGAAGTGGAAGGGTTTTCGATCGAGGAAATCGCGGAAGTTCTGAATCTGAATGGCAATACGGTGAAAGTGAGGCTCTTTCGGGCCCGGCGCCGGGTGGTAAGCCAGGCGAAGAAGCGCGGAGATTGAGGACCAAGGCAAGAGCAGCGAGGAGGCGGGGATGCGGAACCTGCTGAAGAACCGTGACGAAGATTGCTGGAAGTTGCGGGATTTGCTGGAGGAGTCCGCAGCGGCTCGTCCTGAAGCTGTCCGCGTCGAAGAGTTGAGCGAAGCCTGGCCACGGGCGCAGCGCAACCACATCGCCGACTGCGAGAGCTGCCAGGAAGCAGCGCGCGACCTACTTGCGACTCGTGAAATCTTCAAGGGAGTTGGCTCCACCAGAGAGATTGCGAGGCCGTGGTTTGCGAATCGGGTGATGGCAGCGATCGCTGCGCGTGAGAGGGAACTATCCGAAGTGGCGAGCACGTGGCTGGCGGTGCCGAAGTTTGCTTCGCGACTGGCCATGGCCTCAGGCGCCCTTTTACTCGTGGCGAGTACGTGGTTGTATGAAAGACCTTATAAGGCGGCGGCAAAACAGCCGGCCGCCGCGGCGAGCCAAGAATATCTTTTTGAGTCGCCGCAACCACCCATGAATCAGGATGATGTTCTTGTTAGCCTGGCGGAGAAGAATCAATGAGCGATACGACCGCAACCCGGAAGGCGGCCCTTTGGGTCGGCGTCGTTTTCCTGCTAGGGGCGGCGCTCGGAGGAATGCTCGGCTACGTTTTCGCACACCACACCGCGATGGCGGCCCCAGCGCAGATGACCGACTCCGAGAAGCGGGCGCAAAAAGTCCAGCGCCTGACCCAGGAATTGAATCTGAGCCCTGACCAGCAGAAGCAGCTTGACACGATTATGGCCAGCGTGCAGGCGCAATATAAAGCCATTCACCAATCAACGGACCCGCAGACCAACGAAGCGAGACAGAAGGGGCGAGAACAGATTCGCGCGATTCTCACGCCGGAGCAGAAGCCGAAATTCGAAGAGTTTTTGAAGCGTATCGACGAAGAGAGAAAGAGAAACGCACAGCAGTAGTGCGGTTGCCTAATTCGATCAGACTTTGACGATTAGTTTTCCTGTGTTCCCGCCGGTGAAGAGCATGTTGATGGCGTCGGGTGCCTTCTCGAGTCCTTCCACGATGGTCTCGCGGTCCTTGAGCTTGCCGAACATTTTCCACTGACCTAGCTGCGTCGCCGCTTCCATGAAGCGCGAAGCGTAGTCCAGGATGATGAAGCCCTGGACGCGGAGGCGCCTCACCAGAATGTTGCCAAGACTGACGAAGCCAGGATCTTCCTTGGTGTAGCCGGAGATGAGTCCGCAGAGAACCACGCGGCCGTGAAGATTCATGCGGTTCAAGACTTCTCGCATGATTTCTCCGCCGACATTTTCAAAATCGATGTCGATGCCGTTGGGAGTGGCGGCAGCGAGTTTTTCTTTCCAGTCTGCATGTTTGTAGTTGACGGCGGCGTCGAAACCGAGATCCTGAGTGATCCACGCGCATTTGTCGTCAGTGCCCGCAATGCCAACGACGCGGCAGCCGTGAATCTTTCCAATTTGCCCGGCGATGCTTCCGGTGGCGCCGGCCGCGGCGGAGACGACAAGCGTTTCGCCTTTTTTGGGCGCTGCGATTTCCATGCCGAAAAAAGCAGTAAGGCCGTTGAAGCCGAGCACGCCGAGGAAAACCGTGTCCGAAACAAAAGGAATCTTCGGGACTTTCTGGAAGAACTGCTTCGCGGACACGTCGACGATGACATAGTCCTGCAGACCAGTAAGGCCCGTGATGCGGTCGCCTTTTTTGTAATCGGGGTGGCGCGACTCGACGATTTCGGCGAAACCGGACGCCCGCATGACTTCACCGATCGGCATAATCGGGAGGTAGGTATCCGCAACCATCCAGACGCGCATAGTGGGATCGATGGAAAGATATTTCACGCGCGCGAGGGCCTGGCCGTCTTTTATTTCTGGCACTGGCGATTCGGCTAGCTGAAGATCGCCGGGGGCAAGCAGACCTTGCGGACGATTCTGAAGCCGAAGCTGGCGATTAATATTCGGCACTTTAAAAGGGAATGTCTTCGTCGGAAATTTCCGGGCCGCCGCCGGAAGGAGCGCCACCTCCGCTCCCGCCGTAAGAATCGTCAGCGGGCGCGGCATGGCTCTCAAAATCCTCCCCGCCGCCGGAGCGCGTTGCTGTGCCGCCACCTCCGCCTGCTGCAGCGCCTTCGGCGCGGCTACCCAGCATGCGGAAGTTGCTGGCGACGATTTCAAAACTGGTGCGCTTCTGGCCTTCCTTGTCCTGCCATTCGCGAGACTGGATGCGGCCTTCGACGAAGATCAGCGAGCCCTTCTTGAGATACTGCTGGGCGATTTCGGCTTGTTTGCCCCAAACGACGATCTTGTGCCACTCGGTGCGCTTCTGGCGCTCGCCGTTTTTGTCTTTGTAAGACTCATCTGTGGCCATGGAAAAATTTGCGACGGCCTGGCCCCCGCCGGTGTAGCGCGTTTCGGGATCGCGGCCCAGACGGCCGACGAGAATAACTTTATTGACGGACATGAACGAATTCCCCCTGCGACGGCGAAGATAACATGCGAGGAAAGAAAAGGGAAATAAAGGTGAAGACAGAAATGGGAACAGCACGCAGAAAAGCGGCCAAGCCTCAAAAGTAAAGCGAATTGACAAGAAACCGGCGCCAGCCTAACGTTTCCAATTCGTTCTCGCGAATGGAGGAGTTCAACGTGTTCAGAAGGAAAATCGTTTGGTTTACAGCGCTAGCGGGCACTCTCGCATTGGTATGCGCGGCGCAGAACAGCGCGAGAGCGCAGCATTCCCCAACAAGGACCGGCACTTTCGAAGGCCATGGAGATGTTGGCAACGTTCTTCACGCGGGGTCCGTGGAATACGACGCAGCGGAGCGAAGCTACACGATTGCCGGCAGCGGCGAGAATATGTGGTTCGCCAGCGATGCTTTCCAATTCGCGTGGAAGAAAGTGTCCGGCGACGTGACGCTGACGGCGGACATCTCCTTTCTCGGCAAAGGCGTGAACGAACATCGCAAGGCGGTGCTCATGATCCGGCAAAGCCTCGAGGCGGATGCTCCTTACGCGGACGTGGCGCTGCACGGCAGCGGTTTGACTTCGCTGCAGTATCGCGAGGAGAAAGGCGCAGTCACGCACGAAATCCAGGCCAACATTTCCGCGCCTGCGCGGTTGCGAATTGAAAAGCGCGGCGCGTACTTCTCCCTGTGGCTCGCGGAGGAAAAGGGCGAATTTCACTTGGCGAGCGGGTCCACGCGGATCGCATTGAAGGAGCCGTTCTACGTGGGGATCGGCGTCTGCAGCCATGACAAAGACGTAGTGGAACGCGCGGTGTTCTCGAATGTCGATTTGAAGGCGGCGGAGCCTGCAGCCATTGCCGCTTCCACCGTTTACAGCACGCTAGAAATTATTACTGTGGCATCCACGGACCGGCGCGCGATTTACATTGCTCCGGAGCGATTCGAGGCGCCCAACTGGATGCCTGATGGCAAGACGCTGTTGTTCAACAGAAACGGACGCATCGAGAAGATTCCCGCGACGGGCCGGACTCCACAAATCCTGGACACAGGATTCGCGACGCGGTGTAACAACGACCATGGCATTTCGCCGGACGGCACACAACTGGTGATAAGCGACAACTCGCAGGAGGAGCATCGCTCTCTCGTGTATATCGTGCCGATCGGCGGCGGCACGCCCCGGCGCATCACCCAGAAATCTCCTTCGTACTGGCATGGCTGGTCGCCGGACGGCAAGACACTGGCGTTCGTCGGTGAGAGGAACGGGGATTTCGATATCTATGCGATTCCCGCTGCGGGCGGCGAGGAGGCGCAACTGACTACTGCCAAGGGACTGGACGATGGCCCGGAATACACGCCCGATGGAAAGTACATTTATTTCAACTCCGAACGCACCGGGCACATGCAGATCTGGCGGATGCGCGCCGATGGAAGCGAGCAGGAGCAGGTGACCTTTGGCGAAGACAACGATTGGTTTCCGCACATCTCGCCCGATGGGCAGCAGATGGTGTTCGTGACGTATGACGCGAGCGTGAAAGGCCATCCGGAAAACAAAGATGTGATGCTGCGGATGATGACGCTGAAGGACAAGAAGATCACCGTGCTGGCTAAATTGTTCGGCGGGCAGGGAACGATGAATGTGCCGTCGTGGTCGCCGGACGGGAAGCAGTTTGCGTTTGTGAGCTATCAGTTGGTGCCGTCTGGAAACGCCGCGAAGTGAGCGGAAATCTCGCGGCGTGCGTGGGTTAAAAGCTGAAAGTTGAGAGTTGAAAGCTGAAGCGGAGAGAAGCCTCACCCTGAAGGGGTGAGCTACAGGGTCGTCGAATTGCAGTCTGGTCAACCATAGCTGGACCCCCCTCCCCCCGTTTTTTGTAAGCGTTGCATAAAGGATTTAGGCTTACCGTAAGTGGTTTAGAATCAACAACTCAACACTTGCAGGCTGCCTCATAAGTGTTGATTCTAAAGATAGTTAGAGGCGGTTATTTAAATCATTTCTGCGAATGTTGATTCTAAAAGGCTTAATTCCAGGACGGTTTGGCCGACGCACTATAGAAAAGCGGAGACGGAAGGTTTCTGGCGCTGTCTGGCCCAGATGGCTGCTTGTAAAAAGAAAAGCGGGAGCAAGCTCCCGCACTCCAAACGAAGTTTTATACTAGGTTAATTATAACGGGAAATATAGAAGAGTCAAGAAGAACCGTGAAGAGCTGCCTGCGACAACGAACGCGGGCGAAGAGTACAAAGGGACAACCACGCCGGAAAGGAGAAGGCGCGAATCCTCCTTCTGGCGAGAAATGACATTGTGGAGGATTAGTTTGCGGCGATGCCGTTGAATCCGGCGGCAGGCGAGATGCCGTCGGCGGGGCCGATGTTGACGAGTTGTCCGTCCTTTTGGATGGCGAAGATACCGATTGTTCCGTTTCCGGAGTTCAGGGAATAGAGAAACTTGCCGTCGGAACTGACGGTGATATCGAGGTTGGTCGCTCCACTCGGGTTTGCGGCGACAACGGTTCCGGGCAAAGGAGTGAGCACTCCGCTTGCACCGATGGCAAAGCCCGACATCGTGGCGGAGCCGGCATTCGAGACATAGACGAAGCGCCCGTCCGGAGTGACGGCATTCCAGCAGTTTGCGGCGCCGAGTGTTGGAGCACTGCTGGTGACGCGTGCGAGCGTGCCGTCAGCCAGAGCTTGATAGGAAGAGATTGCCGAACCGTTGGTTGCGCCGCTAGGGCCGGTCTCGGAAACGAGCGCGAATCCATTGGGAGCGAAAAGGACGGAGAAGACGCCCGGGCCGACGCTGGGAGTGACCTTGATTAGAGAGAGCGTTCCGTCCGGTTGCACGGTAAAGACGTCGATATTGTTGGTCTGTTTTTCGGTGACCGCCAAGAACCGGCCGTCCGGACTAAAGCTGATGGAAGCGCCACCTGGCTCGTTGTTGGTGAGGAAGCGCGTGGAATTCTCGATGGGCACGAGGTTGCCTTGATTTAGATGGAAGCCGGAGACGTTGCTGCCGCCAGCCGCGTTGAGTGCATAGAACAGCTTTCCGTGTTGAGCGACGGCGACCGGCTCACTGCCGCCCGATGGTTCCCGATCGGTGAGCACTAATTCTGAGTGGAGAATGAGGAACTCCGAAACGTCACCTGATCCAGCATTTACGGCGAAGAGATGCTGCCCATCCTGGCTCAGGAGCAACGATCCTTGAGATCCAAGTGGGTCGATGGCACCGCCGCTGCCTCTTCCGCCGGTGGCGAAATGGCGGCCCTCGAGCAACTGCCCATTGGGAGCGCGGTGGAACGACAGCACTTCATTGTGATTGGCATCATTGGTCATAACAAAGACGGCGTGCTGGCGGCCATCTTCGCGATCCTGAGCATAGCTACGCACCGGAGAGGAAATTCCGACGACGAGCGTGCCTAAGAGTAAAGCGCGATTTAGCTTGTTCATTGGTTTGCCCCTAAAAGGATTGAGATACACGTCACCGCGTCATCGGGAAGGGAGAAGCAGTGGACCCTTCGCCAAGAAAGCAGTGCGCAGGAATGGGAGTGCGCGATTTTTGAAAGGTTACAGGCGCAACAAAAGGGTCAAGGATACGACGTTGCTGTCGATTCTCCCGAACGAAGTGCACACTGCATTTCGAAATTCTGGTCGAGGAATTTGGACCCCGTAACAGATTGGGAACGCGGGCGAGAGGCGGCGTTGTGTGCGTGAAAGCTGCGGTCTACTCTGGGTAGGCAAACATCTGTGGCGATTACCCAGGTGTCCCGGTGCAGGGGAAATGGTATGGCAGAGCAGGCCGGTTCACAGAGAACAGGATTGGTCATGTCGGAGCCCTTCCGTCCGTATGAAAAACTCGTGGAGATCTCGGTCTTCGGAAAAAAGTTTCAGGTCCCGGAGCGGAATTCGCTATTGAGGTGTTTCCAGTTCATCAGCCCGGAAACGATTCCGTATGGGCGCTTCTGCTGGAATCAGGATTGCCAGTATTGCCGGGTGACGTGCCAACTGCCGGATGAGGACGAACCGCACGAGATGCTGAGCTGCAAGTTCATCGTGATGCCCGGGATGGAGATCACGGAGCTGAGCCAGGAATTGAAGTGGTGCCTGCGCGCGAAGCTGCCGTCGGACACGCCGGTCTCTTCTTGAGGGTTCAGTTGTCAGTTCTCAGGGGTCCAGTGAACATTAGGAGAGGGAAGAGCCGGGCTAGAGTGTGAATTACCACGGTTTCCGTTACAGTCTGGCTTCCACGAACAATACTCCTACTGGAATTGCAGTCGCGGCGACATTCCAATACATTCTAAATTGAGGGGCTGACTAAAGCCCGGTCAAGGGGCGGGGCAAGCCCCGCCCCTACAAATTCTTGCCAATGATGACAAGGTCAAGCGAATTGGTGTGCGACGGGTGCGGGCAGATCGCGTCGGCGGAGCATATTGCGCGGAGGCTACAGCGGCTGGAATGGATGACGCGGTATCGGCCGGTGCATATCAACGCGCTGGTGCTGGGGGCTTTCTCGCCGCAAGAGGAGAAGGATTTTCTGTATGCGCCAAGCGGAGAGTTCCACGGGGAAGCGGCGCATCTGCTGGATGCGCTGGGGATCTCCACGATGGGAAAAGGGGCGGACGCGGTGCATGCGGAGTTTCAACGGGCAGGATTTTTTCTGACCCACGTGCTGGAATGCCCGCTCGACAGGGATGCCGGACCAGGAGATGAGGCTGCGGCGCTGCTGGCACAGCGCCTACAGGCAGTGGCTAGAAGGATTCGCCGGTCGCTGAAACCGAAGCGAGTGGTACTGATCTCGCGGGCGTTGGGGCCGATTCTGGAGAAAATCCTGGCGTTGGAACTGGGTTGTCCGGTTGTGTTGGACAATGGCAAACTCTTCGAATTCGATGGTCCTGCACCGGGGAATTCGGTTGCAAGGTTAAGAGAGGCGCTCGCAGGCCGGGCGGGGGACTGACCTACTGGGCAGGCGCCAAGTGGCCATTAGGAGTAGCACAAGTGGCACTCGGAGCCAGTAGACGACCTCTTTAAGTGTGGTAGAATCATACCCATCGCCGGATTGATGGCGTTGTAGGAGTACTACCGTGAAGAAGCAAGCAAAGTTTGGTGTGGGAATCGGTGTAATCGTGGCTGCGATGGGCTTTCTGGCGTGGCTCGGCTACGGAGAAAGCAAGACGTACTATCACACTATCGCTGAGCTTCCGACGCTGACGGGCTCCGCAAAAAGTCAGCGCATGCGCGTCGGAGGCACCGTGGCGCCCGGAAGCATTCACCACGTTACCGGCCGGATTGATTTTGTCCTGGAAGGGGAAGGGAAGACCTTGCCGGTCAGTTACATTGGCAGCGACCCGCTGCCAGATACTTTTGTAGACAAGTCCCAGGCCCTGGTGGAGGGCCACCCCAGCGCGGACGGCCGATTTGTCGCCGAGGTAGTTCAAGCTAAATGCGCTTCCAAGTATGAGGCAGCACCGGGAGGCACCGGTGGAGCTGCAGCAAGTTCCGCCCAGCGAACCAGCATGTAGTGCACCCGGGGCCGCCGGGGGAGAGGCAGGGTCGCCATGGATATATTCGGTTCTTTTGCACTTGCCTTAGCGTTTGTATGCGCGGTATATGCGTTTGGCGGGGGCATCGCGGCGATTTTCACGCGCCATCCGCTGCTAATCAAGAGCACCCGGCAGGCCGGCATGGCCACCTGCGCCCTGATTTTCCTCGCAACCTTCAGTCTCGAATACCTGTTCTTCAGCGACAACTTTGCCAACGCGTACGTGGTGGCGCATAGCAATCGCGACCTTTCGACATTTTATAAAGTAGCCGCGCTGTGGTCCGGGCAGGAAGGTTCGCTGCTGTTCTGGAGCTTCCTGCTGGCCGTTTATGTTTTATCCGTATTGATCACCTACCGGAACAAGAATGGCGAGCTGATGCCGTACGTCGGCGTGGTGATGGCCGGCGTGCAGATTTTCTTCCTGACGCTGAATAACTTCGTGGCTAGCCCGTTTAAAGCGCTGGCGTCGCCGGGAGCGGATGGGGTACTGAATTACGTAGCGCGGGCCGATGGCAGCGGATTGAATCCGCTGTTGCAATACCCGGAAATGGTGATCCATCCGCCGAACTTGTATTCGGGATACACGGGGTTCACGATTCCGTTCGCTTTTGCGCTGGGCGCGCTGCTGGCGCGGTACCCTGGGGAGAAGTGGATTCATCTGACGCGCAAGTGGACCATGATCGCGTGGATGTTTCAGTCCATGGGAATTTTGCTGGGCGCGCACTGGGCCTATGCGGTGCTCGGCTGGGGCGGTTACTGGGGATGGGATCCGGTTGAGAACGCGTCGTTCTTGCCGTGGCTGACGGGCACGGCGTTCCTGCACTCCGTGATGATGCAGGAGAAGCGCGGCATGATGAAGGTCTGGAATGTGTGGCTGGTGTTCTGCACGTTCCTGCTGTGCATCCTCGGGACATTTCTGACACGTAGCGGCATCGTCAGTTCGGTTCATGCTTTCGCGCAATCCAGCATTGGCAGCTGGTTCGTGGGCTTTCTCGTGGTTATCATTTCGGTGTGTTTAGGGGCCTATTTGAAGAATCGCGACTACCTGAAGAGCGAGAATCAGCTCGATTCGATCGTTTCGCGCGAATCGAGCTTTCTATTCAACAATCTTATTCTTCTGGTGTCTTGCGTCGCCATTCTATCGGGGACGCTCTTTCCGGTTTTTTCCGAGTGGATCACCGGCAACCGCATCAGCGTGGGAGCGCCGTTCTTTAATAAGGTAAACATCCCCATCGGGTTGCTGCTCCTGTTTTTGACGGGAGTCGGGCCGCTGCTGGCGTGGCGGAAGACCTCGACGGAGAGCATGAAGCGGAATTTTGGGTGGCCGCTGGGAATCGGGTTGATCGCAGGCGTGATTGCCCTGGTGTTCGGCTTCCGGGAGATCTACTCGTGGGTGTGCCTGATTCTATGCGTATTTGTGGCCTCCACGGTGGGGCTGGAGTTCTATCGTGGCGCGAAGGTGATTCGCGCGCGATCCGGCGCTACGTATTTGGCCTCGGCAGTGGATCTCACCATGCGCAATACGCGCCGTTATGGCGGCTATATCGTTCACATGGGAATGGTGTTCGTCTTTATCGGGCTGTCCGGCGCGGCGTTCAACCGCGACTTGCAGAAGGACATGCAGGTCGGGCAGACCATGCAGATCGGGCCGTACAGTTTGCTTCTTCAAGGCTTCGACAGCAGGCCGGAAAAGAATTACACCGCGCAACGGATGCTCGTCGAAGTGCTGCGCGACAAGAAGCCGATCATGATGCTGTATCCGGAGAAGCGGCACTTTTCGACGAACGAGCAAAACGGCACGATGGTGGCGATCTATTCGACCTTGAAGCAAGATTTGTACGTGGTCTATGCAGGAGATAGTCCGGACACGCAACTGCCGGTGCTGCATGCTTATCTAAATCCCCTGGTGAAGTGGATCTGGCTTGGAGGAGCGGTGGTGGTGCTTGGAACGCTGGTAGCAATGCTCCCGAACCGCCGTGCCGTGCTGGTGCTCGCGGGGGCCCCGCAGCCGGCAGCACAACCACTGACACATGGACTCACCCCGTCGGTTACTATGCGAGATGGCCATGACTAAGAAGCGTCCCGTTGCCGCAATAATGATGCTGGCGATGTTCGCCGTTGTGCCACTGCTGATCACGCCCGCCGGGGCGCAGCAACTCTCCGAGCGCGCGAAACAAGTGGGCGGCAAGTTCATGTGCATGTGCAACTGCAACCAGGTGCTTACAGGATGCAATCACGTGGGCTGCAGCACGTCCTCGGCTATGCTGAAGGAATTGAACGTAAGTCTGTCGCGTGGCGATTCCGAGGATGCCATCACGCAAATGTTCGTGCAGGAATTCGGCACGAAAGTGTACGCGGAGCCGCCGAAATCCGGTTTCAGTCTCGTCGCCTGGGTATTGCCGAGTGTTTATTTGTTCGTTGGCACCGGACTCGTCGTTTTCGTGATATCCCGGTGGCGAAAGCGCCCCGCGATACAAGCCGCGCCCGCGGGAGGCGCTCCGGGTATTTCTGCCGAGTTGCTAGAACGTTCCAGAGCGCAGGCGTCACGCGAGACGCAGGATTAAATGCTACCTGCTCTTTACTCACTCTCGATATTCCTGATTGCCTCCGGGGATTGGGCGGTGCTGGGCGCATGCCTGGCCCTGGCCGTCGCCACCATGCTTTTCGTATTTTACATTCAGCCGGATGCCTCGGACCTTGCGCCGCACCGGACCAAGCTCGACCAACTGCTGGAACGCCGCGACACCATCTATGACAACCTGCGCGACTTGCGATTCGAGTATCGTTCCGGAAAATACTCGGAAGGTGACTTCGAAGCGATGAAGACGGCCCTTGAGAACGAAGCGGCGCTGGTGCTCGCGGAGATCGACCAGGTGACGGATGCGCAAGTGCGGCGGCCACGCGGAACGCGCCCGGCTGACGGGAGCGCTTAATGAGTCGCCTTTACTCAGCACGATTGGCTTTGCTCGGCGCACTAGTTCTGGCTCCTCTGGCGATAGCCGAGGCCGGGACGGTTCGCGGCACGGTGATGAACGGCACGACCGGCAAAGCAGCGGCGGGAATCGAGCTCATCCTGATCCAGCTTCAGGGAGGGATGCAGGAAGTAGCGCACTCGAAGAGCGGAGCGGACGGGGAATTCACGTTCGACCATCCCGGACTCGGTGCGCAGCCGATGCTGGTGCGGGCGGTGTATCACGGCGTTAATTACAACCACGCCGTGCCGCCGGGCACGACCACCGCGCAGGTGGATATTTATGAGCCTTCCAAGGACGCGAAGACCATCAACGTACCTTCGCACGTGGTGATCTTTCAGCCCAACGGCGCGACGCTGAACGTCGGCGAAGAATACCAGATAGAGAACAAGTCTCAACCGCCGGTAGCTTACTTCCGGAGCGATGGCACTTTTGAATTCGCATTGCCGGAAAAAGGCCAGCTTCAACAAGTGGCCGCTGCCGGGCCGGCGGGAATGCCGGTCGTACAAGCTCCGATCAACAAGAAAAATAATCATTACGCGGTTGCGTTCGCGTTCCGGCCGGGTGATAACTCGGTGCGGTATTCCTACGAACTGCCGTATCCGGGAAACACCGCGACGGTAAAGATTCCGACGATTTATCCAGGCGGGCGGTTGGTGGTTGTTGCGCCACCCAGTGTGCAGATTAGCGGCGACGGTCTAACTCCGGGCGGACAAGAACAGGGCATGAATCTCTACGGCCGTCAGGATGTTCCAGCGGGCACGATTGTGGCCGTGAGCGTTTCCGGAACGGCGCCTGCCGCGGCGGACGCAAATGCCGGGGCGGAGCAAGGCCCACAAGGCCGAGATGCACAGCAGGGCGGCGGCGAAGCGTCCGGCGCGGGCATCCAGCAGGTTCCCGGGCGGCTGGACGTTTTGAAATGGCCATTGATTGCTGGATTTGTTTGTATTTTTGCGCTGGTAGCGATTCTGCTTGCGCGCAAGCCCGTTGTGGCGGTAGCCGGCCCGGCGCCGGCGGTGGATGATGTTCCGGCGGCAAAGCAGAAGAAACCGAAATCGAAGGCGCCCTCTGCGCCGAGTGCAGCTGGGGCTCCCACAAACGGGACCGCGAGTCTTGCGGAAGTCGATGCCGCCATCGGCACAAGCCTTGATGGGCTGAAGGAACGTATGTTCCGGCTCGAGCTGCGCCGCCAAGCGGGCACCATCTCCGAAGAAGAGTATGCACAGGAACGCGCGCGCGCGGAAAAGGTATTGCGCGATCTCGTGCGAGGCTGAGCGTTGAAGACTAGGAGCGATTTGCCAAACTCCGAGGTCCTCCGGTGACGCCAACAGTTTTTTCTCCTACAGGAATTCGCTTCGAAAACATCGACAAACGGTATGGCGGGCTTTACGCGCTGCGCCGCGTCTCTCTGGAAATCTCCGCGGGTGAGTGCGTGGTATTCGCCGGGCGGAACGGTTCCGGCAAGACCACCCTTTTGCGAATTGCAGCGCGCCTGGCGCGTCCTTCGTCAGGCAGCGTGAGCTTCGTGAACGGCGGGGAAGTCAGGGGGACGGTGCCGCCCGCAGGTTTTGTGGCGCACGCCACGATGGTCTATGACGAGCTGACGGCGGAAGAGAATCTGCTGCTCTTCGCACGATTGCAGGGAATCACGGAGCCCGTCGTGCGCGCCGAGACGCTGCTTCGGGAGGTGGGCCTTGCGGAGCGCCGGAATTCCCTGGTGCGCACGTTTTCTCGAGGGATGCGCCAACGCGTCGCCATTGCGCGGGCGCTGCTGAACGAACCCGCCGTGGTTCTCCTCGACGAGCCGACAACCGGGCTTGATACCGAGGGGGCGAGCTGGTTTGCGCAAACGCTGCGTCACTTGAGAGATTCGGGCCGCACGATCTTGATGAGCCTGCACGGCGAGTCGGAAGTCTCCACGCTGGCCACGCGCGCGATCCGGCTGGATGCGGGAGCGGTGGTGGCCGACACGCTAACCGGTGCAAACTTTCGCTCGATCCTCGCCTTTGCGAACGCGTGAATGGCGCTGCACTCCAATACGGCGGTCCTGCTGGGCAAGGAACTTCGCACGGAGTTCCGCTCGCGCGAACTACTGACAACTACTACCGTTTTTGTTCTGATCGTCATAGTGCTCTTCAGTTTTTCCTTCGATCCGACTTCGGAGGAATCGCGGCGGTTCGGCGCAGGTCTCCTTTGGTTGGCGTTTCTCTTCGCTGCGTCTTTGATGTTGCAGCCGTGTTTTCTACGCGAACAAAGCAACGACACACTCAGCGCGCTGCGGCTTTCGGTCTCCGATCCTTTCGCGATCTTTCTAGCGAAGCTCGTTGCTAACACCCTGTTTCTTCTCCTTACAGAACTTTTGCTGCTGCCGGTCTTCGCGGTAATGTACAACGTGTCAGTCTTACCGATGCTTCATTGGCTCGTCCTCGTGTTTTTCCTGGGAAGCCTAGGCGTTTCGATTACGGGCACAGCTCTCTCCGCCATCTCTGCGCAAGCCCGAATGCGTGAACTCCTATTGCCACTGCTTCTGCTTCCTCTCCTGACACCCATTCTGGTGGCCAGCACCGAAGTAACGGCAGCCCTATTCGACCGCTCACCATACGTTCAATGGAAAGGGGTAGGCTTCCTAGCGGTTTTCGATCTGGCGTTTTTGACGATCCTGTGGCTTTTGGGTGAATATCTTCTGGAGGAATAAGCGTCATGAAGAAGAGTGTTCTATCTGCCATGGTTGTGCTTCTGCTTCTGGGGGTGGCGGCCTACGCGGCGTTCTTTGTGGCCCCCACGGACGCGAAGCAAGGTGTGATCTACCGCATATTGTTCCTGCACGTGGCGAGCGCATGGACCGGCCTTACGTCTTTCTTTATCTGCTTCATCGCGAACTTGCTATACGTTTTACGCCGCCAGCCACGGTGGGACTGGCTGGGTGTTTCGGCCGGTGAGACTGGTTTGGTGTTCACTACCGTGGTGCTCCTGACCGGCCCCATCTGGGCCCATCCTGTCTGGGGAATCTGGTGGACCTGGGATGCGCGGCTCACATCAACTTTTGTCTTATGGCTGCTGTATGTCTCTTATCTACTCCTGCGGACGCTGGTCGAAGAGCCCGATAGGCGCGCGCTCCTTAGTGCGCTTTTTGGCATATTCGCATTCATCGATGTGCCTCTCGTCTTCGGTTCGATCCGTTGGTGGCGCACGCAACACCCACAGCCAATCATTATGGGCGCACCTGGCTCTGGGCTTGATCCGACGATGTACAAGGTGCTTTTCTTCACCTGGCTTGCCATGCTCGGTTTGATGACGCTGCTCCTCCGCCAGCGCTATCGGCTGGAGGCCATGCGAGGGGATCTCGAGATTATTCAACGTGAATTGGAGGCGGCATGAAGAATCTCAACAGTGTTTTCGCGGCATATATGGTTGGCTGGACCGTTTTCTTCGTCTATTACATCAGCGTTTCGCGGCGCACGGCGGCGCTGCGAGAAGAGATCGAGCGCCTGAAAAATTCCTTGACGCGGGGCAAGTAGCTTGGCGGGAAAGAAAAAAGTCGGGATCGTCCTATTTCAGCTCGGCGGGCCGGATTCGCTGAAGGCCGTTGAGCCGTTTCTACTGAATTTATTTCTGGACCCGGACATTATTCCGCTCGGACCGTTCGGGCTGCTCCGCCGCCCGATCGCGAAGCTCATTTCTTCGCGCCGCTCGATCCCAGTCGCCGGGCGCTACGCCCAAATCGGCCGGCGCTCGCCGATCAAAACGCTCACGGAACGGCAGCGCTTGCGTCTGGTCGAAGCGGTCTCGCCTTACATGGATCCGGTTGCAGTCGTGGCGATGCGTTATTGGCATCCGTTTACAGCTGAGGCCGTGGATACGTTGCGAGAGGCCGGGCCGCTGGATGAAATCGTTTTGTTGCCGCTTTATCCGCATTATTCGTACGCGACGACACTGAGCAGCTTGAAGGAATGGCGCCGGGCGGCGGATCAGGCAAAGTGGGGACAATCCGCGGGTGGCCCGCCGGAACGCACGATCAACAATTTTCACGACCATCCGCTGTACATTCAAGCGCTGGTTCAACGGATCGGATCGGTATTGCGGCAATTCCCGGACAGCTCGCGCATTCACCTGGTGTTCAGCGCGCATGGCCTGCCGATGAGCCTGGTCGAGAAAGGCGATCCCTACCCGAAACAGATCGAGGAGACGGTGCGCCTGGCTTGTGAGTTGGGCGTAAAGCAGTATTCTGGTTGGCCCCGGACGCACCTGCTGTGCTACCAGAGCCGCGTGGGCCCCGCGAAGTGGCTGCAGCCGCCGCTTACGGGAACGATCGAGCGGCTGGGCCACGAAGGCGTGAAAGAAATGCTCGTGGTTCCCATTTCGTTCGTCACCGAGCACATCGAAACGCTCCATGAAATCAACATTGAGGCCCGCGAGGAAGCGAGCAAGCTGGGCATAGTGAAATTCCGCATGATGCCCGCGGTGGGTGATTCGCCACTATTCATCGCCGCGCTGAAAGATCTCGTGTTGCACGCCGTGGGGATTGGCGCAGGGTTGCCTTCCATACCGCGAGCATCGGCGGCGGGCCGGGAGACGGGCCCGATTTCACGCAACGTATGAACCTCGGCGTTTTTGTGGAATACGGACTTCTGATCGATCCTTCACTTGAGCGCAAAATTCTCGTCTAGGGTATAATTCGCCGCTGGGACAGGGGCGATGACATCTACTTACCATCCAGGTGTGCACAGATTCTCCGTTTTTGTCGTGTGCTGGACCGTCCTTCTTTTCGTTGCCGGGGCGCTGGTTACGTCGAAGGATGCGGCCCTTTCCGTGACGGACTGGCCAAAATCCCATGGCACGTGGGTTCCGCCGCTAGCCACGCTTCAGGGTGGCGACCTATTTGAATTCTCGCACCGCGTTGTCGCAGGCGGTTTGGGGATCCTTACACTCGCGCTGGCCGCGTTACTTTGGGTAAGGGAAAAACGGCCGTGGCTGCGTTGGATGGGGTTGATTGCCGTACTTGGCGTCGCCGTGCAGGCCATTCTGGGCGGCCAAGTGGTCATACGGCTGCTTCATTACTGGCTGCCCGTTGTCCATGCCTGCTTTGCACAGATCGTTTTTGGCGCTGTGCTCGCTATCGCGGTGTTCACCAGCAAGTGGTGGGTTTCCGAACAGCCGCGACTGGAGGACAGCGGAACTCCGTCGATTCATTCGGTGGCGATCCTCAATGCCGCCGTCATCTATCTGCAGGTGATTCTCGGCGCCGGCTTCCGCCACAGGGAAATTCCCATTTGGCCGCACATGGCGGGTGCGTTGCTGGTGCTCGGAATGGTTATTTGGACGGCGGTGGCGCTGCGCAAACGATTTCCGCAATCGCGGGAATTCTCCAAGGCGCGCATCCTGCTGCATGCGATTTTTGGAACGCAGTTCTTGCTGGGGCTTGGGGCCTATTGGTCGCGGCTCACCACCGTGGATGCTCCGCAGCCGATGCCTGTCATGGTAACGTTAACTGTGATTCATACGGTCGTGGGGGCGATACTCTTCGCATTTTCGGTGTTGGTAGTGCTGATGTGCTACAGGTTGATTCCGCGCGGAAGGGAAGTTGCCGCGACGGCGCCACGGCAGGTGACCATCGGATGAGCACGGCACGCACCACGGAACTGACGTTTTCCGCCCGCGCGAATGGCTACGTCTCACTGACCAAGCCGGACGTTTCCTTCCTGGTGCTGATGACGACGGCTGCCGGTTATTACATGGGTGCGCGCGGCCCCGTGGAATGGCTGCACATGATCCATGCCGTTTTCGGGACGATGCTCATCGCCGCAGGCACAGCGGCATTGAATCATTACATCGAGCGCGAGTCCGACCGCTACATGCGGCGCACCGCTTTGCGACCACTGCCAAGCGGAGTGCTGCAGCCGCGGGAAGCGCTGGTCTTTGGCGTCGCGCTGGCAATTGCCGGGGCCGTGGACCTATATGTGGCGGCGGGCGCGCTTGCTTCGGGACTCGGCATTGTGACGTGCCTTAGCTACTTGCTGGCTTACACTCCGCTGAAAAAACGCACCGTGTGGGCGACGTTCGTCGGCGCCTTTCCAGGGGCCATTCCCCCGATGATCGGCTGGGTGGCGGCGACGGGTTCGCTCGACGGCGGCGCGTGGCTGCTCTTCGGGATACTGTTTCTTTGGCAATTTCCGCATTTCCATGCCATCGGCTGGATGTACCGCGAAGATTACGCGCGCGCGGGCATCATGATGCTGCCGGTGGTCGACCGCGATGGCACGCGCACGTTCCGGCAGATCATTCTGTACGCGGTCGCGCTCGTGGGCGTGAGCCTGCTCCCAGCCATACTGGGGCTGGCCGGGGTGAGGTATTTCTTTGGTGCGCTCGTCATCAGCACGGCCCTGGTGCAAGTGTGCCTGTGGGCCGCCAGCAACAAGACCAACACTCGCGCCAAGTGGCTCATGCACGCGACGGTTGTACATATCCCGCTGCTGCTGGGCTTGATGGTGTACGACAAGCTCCCGCGCTGATCCGGCGCTCTGGGAAGGACACCCTCACAACTATGTTTTCGCAACCCGCTCTCAATGCCTCGCTCAACGGAATCAGCGCGCTGCTTTTGGCCGGAGGTTATGCGGCAATCCGGGCCGGAAAGCGGGATGTGCACAAGGTTTTTATGCTCTCTGCGTTCGGGGTTTCAACCGCTTTCCTGGTCTCCTACGTGGTTTATCACATCCGCGTGAAGCAATTGGTCCTCTTTCAAGGGCAGGGCTGGATCAGGCCGGTTTATTTCGCGCTGCTGACTTCGCATACGATCCTGGCGATCGTGATTGTGCCGTTGATTTTGATTACGGTACGCCGCGCTTGGCTGGAAAAATTCGACAAACACCGGCAGATCGCGCGGTGGACGCTGCCGCTGTGGTTTTATGTTTGCGTAACCGGCGTGATCGTTTATTTTATGGTCTACCAGATCTACGTGGGGAAGAGCAGTTGAGGCTGGGCGATATCCGCCGCCCAAAAATCCGCTAGAATTGCGAAGAATTGTCCTGCCGGAACCCCGGCGGCACCAGCGCTCCTGTCACGGATGAACGGATGGCCTGGCGCGTGCCGGACTTGGGAAATACGATGTGCCAGAAGTCAATGTTGGGATTAAAGAACCCTATTCCCACGAATCGCCTTTCCCGCTTTTCCCGCAAAGAAGTCACGAAACACTCGGCCGACTCCGAAGTCATCTCATTGATGACCCGGACGTTCTGGCCGGGGATCAAAGGGGTATCCATGAGCACCAGGGCCCCGTTGGCGCTCACGCTGTAGGTGGAGGCCTTCAGGTCGATGGTTTCGCCTTCGGGCAGCCGGCAGCGTACCGTCAGAGGTATCTGAAGGGAAAGGCGCGTGGTACGCCGACGTTCGGGATATCGAGTTCTCTGCATAAAGCCACCCTGGCGGACACTTGAAGCTATATTAACAGATTATGCCAGAATCTCCCCAAAAACAAGCATTTTGGGAAGTGGCGTGGGCCACACCACGCGAGATATCAACTTCGCAAGAGATGGTTAACACTTCATCCGGAAATGCTGCATCGATAGCCATTACTCTCTGCGGTGTCACGATAAGCGGCTTAGGTGATCGACCGTGCCGCTACCTCGTACCCCAGGGCTTCGTCCACCTTGCGCACCAGCGTGTCGCGCGAGAAGGGTTTTTGAAGAAAGAAACCCTCCTCCAAATACTGTCCGTTACCGTTGTTGTATTCAAGATAGCCAGACATGTAAATGGTCTTCATATCCGTGCGGAGAAATTTTAATCGTTTAGCGAGTTCAGGCCCTCGCATCTTAGGCATCACGACATCTGTCAAGAGCAGGTGAATAGGCTGGCCCGAGCGCTCCACAATCCCGAGCGCTTCCGCGCCGTCCTTGGCGGTGAGCACGGTGTAGCCGGCCGACTTCGCAAATTCGGAGGCCAGCTCCCTAACTTCGTCTTCATCCTCGGCAATAAGCACGGTCTCACGCCGGTGAACAAGTGCGGCAGGAATTTCCTGCGGCCGAACGGACTCTGCTCGCCCCTCGACTCGCGGGAGGTAGATCTCGAATCGGGACCCTCTACTTGGCTCCGAGTCCACCCAGATGCACCCTCCGCTCTGCTTCACCACGCCATAAACGGTCGCAAGACCCAGTCCGGTTCCTTTCCCTTGCTCCTTCGTGGTGAAGAAGGGTTCGAAGATTCGGGCTTTTGTGGCCGCATCCATCCCATAGCCTGTATCCGTAACTGCGAGCAGCACATACGGGCCGGGTTCGAGAGGAGGCCGAGTTGTGGCGAACACTTCATCCACGGTCACGTTGCTGGTCTCGATGGTGAGGCGGCCTCCCTCGGGCATCGCGTCGCATGCATTTACGGTCAGATTGACGATTACTTGTTCGATCTGGCCGGGGTCTGCTTTAACTCGTCCCAGGGACTCGCCAGCTTGAAAAGTGAACGCAATATCTTCGCGGACTAAACGCTTGAGCAAGCTGCACATCTCTGAGACGACCGTATTCAAGTCCAGAACTTTGGGTTGGAGCAGCTGCATCCGGCAGAAGGCCAACAATTGACGAGTCAGGGAGGCGGCGCGGTCGGCCGCCTTTACGATCTGCCGGCAGCTCTGATGGAGGGAATCGGCGGGCTTCAACCGCTCAAGCAGCAAGTCGCTGTGCCCCTTGATGATGGTCAGCAGGTTGTTAAAGTCATGAGCCACACCGCCTGCCAGCCGACCCAGCGCGTCCATCTTTTGGGACTGACGTAACTGATTTTCGAGCTGTTGCCTGTGGGTCTCGTTCTTCTGCAAAGTCCCGCGCATGCCATCAAATGCCCGGGTCACCTGGGCCACTTCATCGCTGCCATCCGCCTCCAGCGGGTAAGCGAAATCCCCCCGCTCGACGGCCCGAACTCCTTCCACAAGGCTCGCCAGCGGGCGCGTAAACCGATCCGAAACCACGAATGCCACGGCTACTCCCGCTAGCATGGCCACCAAGCCCACGCCGAGAAGCAGATGGTTGAGCCGGATCAGGGATGCCATTGACTCGTCATAGGATTTCAGCACCGTGAGACTCAGGGCAGGGTTCACGCCCGGGTTTAGCTCGATGGAACTTGCGAAAAACCGTTCGCTATTGATTTGAATTTGTTCCGGGGTAGGGCGACCCTTAAGCAGCTCTGCCAGCTCTTGTTCCTGGAAAGGAGATAGCGTGCTGCCAACTATATTGTCACCATATCGGAAGACCACCTGGCTGGATGAAATTCGGCCAAGATCGCTGGCCCTGCGAGCGTCAATCTCACGACCCACTACTACCGTTCCCAGGAGGATCTTGTCCAACGGTGCATCTGCATAATACGGCTGCAACACCACCTGATAAAGACGCCTGCCGCTGAGCCACCATCCAGCTCTGGCGCCGTCTTTGAGAGCGCGACTCAGCATTTTCTCGGCGTTTTGAACCGGAAAATCGGTCATCGCCGGACGCAATGCGACAATCTTGCCTTTCCGGTCCGCGAGTACGAACAGGCTGCACTCGTCCGATTGCCATGGGTCTTCACTGACATCCTGAATAGTGGTAGCGTCCCCGTTCCTCATGTACGCCAGTGTCGCCAACAAATCCGCTTTACGGCTTAGGGCTAGCTGTTGCTGATGTTGTAACACTTGGAAGGTCAGCATGGCGTTGCGCGCGCCTGCCTCGATCTCCCGCTGCGCCTGCACCGCAGCATAGCGATGCACGACGAGTAGAGTGGCACACGTCAGCCCCGCCGTGACCAGGACAAGCGAAAGGAGAAACTTGGTGCGCAATCGCAAGTTGGTCCGGCGCTTCAAAATCCTTTGGATGGTGCCGACCGGGCCAGTTCCGCCCGATCTCGGTGTCTGCTGCATTGGGTGCAAATCTAACATCCAGGTTCGGGGAAAGCGAATGGAACTGTAGTACCGGGTGATAAGGACTCCAGGGATAGACTGATTGTGGCAGTAAGGGGCCTTCAGCAAGGGCGGGGCCATTCAAGGGCCGTGCTGGACGATCGATGTGCAGGAATTCCAGTGTGACAACAACGACCTAAGCGATTCATTCTGCAGTAGTTAAATAAGAATTTTCGACGGCACATAGGACCTGTATCGTCCAAACGCTTGGCCTGGCGTTGATTTGGGCGATCCCGCCTAGGAAATGGGCCTCCCATGGAGATCACTCTCTGGCAGCGTCTTGCAGGCCAGAGTCGGCCAGGCCTGGCAGGGAATTACTTTGAGTTGAGCGCGGCGATCACGGCGTCCGCGAATTCCTCTGTGCCGGCTTTGCCACCGACGTCGCGGGTGGTGTGTTTGGCTTCCCGGTAGACGCTTTCGAGGGCATTCTGGATCCGTTCCGCCGCAGTTCGCTCGCCGAGGTGGTCGAGCATAAGAATGCTGCTCATCAGCAGGGCGGTTGGATTAGCGAAGCCCTTGCCGGCGATGTCGGGCGCGGTACCGTGCACGGCCTCGAACATGGCGCATTCATCCCCAATGTTGGCGCTAGGAACCACGCCCAGGCCGCCGACGAGGCCCGCAGCCAAGTCGCTCATCACGTCGCCATAAAGATTCGGCAGCAAGAGCATGTCAAATTGCTGGGGATCCATCACGATCTGCATGCAGGCGTTATCGACGATAAGTTCTTTGTATTCAATTTGGGGGAATTGCGCCGCCACCGCCCGGACCGATCTCAGGAACAAGCCGTCCGAAAGCTTCATGATGTTGGCTTTGTGAATGGCATGAATCTTTTTTCGGCCATGGTGTTTTGCATATTCAAACGCAAATTTCGCGATCCGCGTGGAAGCCCGCTCGGTGATGATTTTGAGGCTCTCTACCACGCCGGGAACGACCTCGTGCTCAAGGCCTGAATATAAATCCTCGGTGTTTTCCCGCACCAGAGTCAGGTCCACGCCTTGGAAATGCGATTTAACGCCCGGCATGTTTTTCACGGGACGCAAATTTGCATACAAGTCGAGCGTTTTTCGCAGTGCCACGTTCACGCTGGGTGCGCCGCCGGCGATGGCCGTGGCCATAGGGCCCTTCAGCGCAACGCGGTTCCTGCGCACAGACTCCACAGCCGCCTGGTTGACCGTCTTTTCCTGGTTGGAGGAACTGTCGGAGCGTCCGGCGATCTCTTCCCAATCGATCTGCACGCTCGTGGCTTCCAGGACGCGGCGCGTTGCGGAGGCCACTTCGGGTCCGATTCCCTCGCCGGGGATGAGGGTAACTCTATGTCTGGTCATTGCATCTTATTGTATGCGAAGCATTCAGGCTTGTCGAAATGCCATAACACGGGGCGTTTCATGACAGGAACATGGGGTTGCGCAGCCGTCTGGAAGTTCTGGTATAATGTGGAAGTTGATAGCTTCGCGGGTACGCCCGCGAGCGGAGGCCAAGAGAATTTATGATCAATTTGACGCCCGTTGCGAGTACCAAGGTCAAGGAAATCATGAGCATGCAGAGCCCAGTGCCGGTCGCACTACGCGTGGCTGTCGTGGGGGGCGGCTGCTCCGGTTTCCAGTACCACATGGCGTTTGAAAACCAGACCACCGATGCGGACCAGGTTTTTGAATTCGATGGGCTGAAGGTCGCGGTCGACCAAATGAGTTCCATGTATCTGGACGGGATTGAGATTGACTATATCGAGACACTCGAAGGTGCGGGATTCAAGTTCAACAATCCCAATGTGAAGAGCACCTGCGGCTGCGGCAGCTCGTTTAGCGTCTAATTCCGTGTAGGGAAGCGCCTCGCGCGCTTTCAGACCTTTCTTCGGGCTCCTGAGCGGTACGTTCAGGAGCTTTTTTATGCCCTCTAGCCAATCCGACTGGGACGCCAAGCACAGACTCGCCGCCGAGATGCCTCCCTCCGAGCCTGCGAGCCTTGTTCGCGAACTCTTGCCGCTCCTGCCGGCTGGTCCGGCGCTGGATATCGCCTGCGGTACGGGAAGGCATTCGCTGCTTCTTGCAGCGCGCGGCCAACATGTCACCGCAGTAGATTTTTCCATCGTTGCTCTAGATGTGTTGGAAGCTCGCGCAAACGGCATGCGCGCTCGTGTGCGCCGCAGCAAGAGCCTCCATGAAATCGAGCGGCGCTTGCACGGCGAACTCGAGCTGACGCAGGCGGATCTTGAACAGACCCAGCTCCCGGAGCGCGGCTACGATCTGATTCTGTGCATTCAATATCTGCAGAGATCGCTCTTTTCACAGATGGCACGCGTTCTTCGTCCGGATGGTGTCCTGCTGTTTGAGACGTACACGCGCGCGCAACTGGAGTTTGCGGGTGGCCCGCGCAATCCGTCCTACCTCCTCGAAACCGGAGAGCTCCGGGAAGCGTTTCCGGGACTTTGTGTGGTGTTTTACCGGGAACTGCGCGCCGGGCAAGGAATCGCCAGCCTGGTCGCGAAAAAGCAGGGCAAACAGAGTTAAAGACAAATTGGCGGTGAACGAGTCAAATTGCGAGGCGCCAATGTTTGCAATCTTCGGGTTCCATCCGTATCCTAAAGCCCGGGCATGAAAATAGCGCTCGCGCAGTTCAATCCCACCGTTGGCGACTTCGCAGGGAATGCCGCTCGCATCATGAGCTTGGCGGGGCAAGCCAAGCAGCGAGGCGCGGACCTTGCTGTTTTTACCGAGCTTTGCCTTTGCGGTTATCCTCCTCAAGATCTTCTGGAGCGCCCGGCTTTTCTGGACCGGAACATCGACGAACTAAAAGAGCTTGCGGCCAAAATTCCTCTGCCGAGCCTCGTGGGCTATGCGGGGCGTGTGAAGAATGGCGCGGGCAAATCCGTGGCCAACAAAGCGGCGCTGCTGTGTGGAGGGCGAGTCGTCTTTGAGCAGAGCAAGATGTTGCTGCCGACCTACGATGTGTTCGACGAGTCGCGATACTTTCAGCCTGCCGATAAGCAAGTGGTCTACAGCTTCAAGGACGAAAAACTTGGCATCACCATTTGCGAGGATGTGTGGAACGACCCGAATTTCTGGCCTACGCGCTTGTACGAGCGTGATCCGGTGGTGGAGCTTAGTAAGCAGGGAATCAGCGTGCTTCTGAATATCTCCGCTTCCCCCTACACTATCGACAAAAGAAATCTACGCATCGAGATGCTGCGCGCTATCGCGATGAAGCAGCTGCGTCCGGTGGTCTACGTCAATCAAGTTGGCGGCGACGACAATCTGATTTTTGACGGTGCGAGCATGGCGATTACCGCCGATGGGCGGGTGGCCGCCCAAGCGCTGGCATTCAAAGAAGATCTCGTGCTCTTTGACACGGTCACAGGAGTGGGCGAGATTCACGAACAGCCACCGACCGAGATCGCCTATGCCTACGAAGCGTTGCTGACTGGCACGGCGGACTACGTGCGCAAATGCGGGTTTAAGAGGGTTCTCGTCGGCCTGAGCGGCGGCATTGACTCTGCCGTGGTTGCCTCGATCGCCGTGGAGGCACTGGGGGCCGAAAACGTCCTCGGCGTTTCCATGCCGGGACCATTTTCTTCGTCAGGCAGCAAGAGTGACGCGGCAACTTTGGCGAAGAATCTTGGAATCCGGTTCATCGCCTTGCCGATTACGGATGTTTTCGAAGAATACAAGAAGGCGCTGACACCCGCGTTCGGCGGCCGGCCCGTTGATGTGACGGAAGAAAATATTCAGGCGCGCATTCGTGGAAATTACCTAATGGCGATGTCCAACAAGTTTGGATCGATGGTTCTCAGCACCGGTAACAAATCAGAGCTCGCGGTCGGATACTGCACGCTTTACGGAGACATGGCTGGAGGACTGGCCGTCATCTCCGATGTGCCGAAATTGATGGTGTATGAACTGGCGCGCTGGATTAACCGCGACAGGGAACTGATCCCCCGGTCGACTATCGAGAAGGCGCCTTCGGCCGAGCTGCGTCCCGACCAGAAGGACGAGGACAGCCTGCCCCCTTACGACGTCCTTGACCGGATTCTCAAGGCCTATATCGAAGACCTGCGAAGCCCCCAGGAGATTGCCGATCATTACGGCTTCGATTTAAAACTGGTCCGCGACATCGCGCTCCTAGTGGATCGCAACGAGTACAAACGCAAGCAGGCGGCGCCCGGCTTGAAGATCACCTCGCGCGCCTTTGGCTTTGGCAGGCCATTCCCGATCGCTCAGAAGTTCATCCCCTAAATCGATGAGGTCCTCGTGAAAACAGCACTGAGCCTTTCATTCATCTTTTTCTCCGGGGCGCTTGCCTGCGGAGCGCGAGCGGAGCAAGCCAAGCCGGGAACAGCACCACCGACGACCACTGCGCCATCGCCAACAGAGAAGAATATCGAGGCATACCTTCGACATTTGTATGCCTTCGGCCCGGATGTGCTGTTGCTGGTCGGGACTCCCAGAGAATCACCAGTGGGAGGCCTGCTCGAAACCACGATCGATCTCACCATTGGTGAAAATAAACAAACGGTTAAATTTTACATAAGCAGGGACGGCAAGTATCTCTTTCGCGGAGATTTGTCGGACATGACGAAGGATCCCCTCGCCGAGAACCGGGCACAGATTCAGATGAAAGATGCCCCTTCACTGGGCGACGCCAAGGCCGCAGTCACGCTAGTCGAATACTCGGACTTTGAATGCCCGGTCTGCCGCAGCCTTCACGACGTATTGCGCGGCATGCTTCCAAACTATGCGGGCAAGCTGCGGCTTGTCTTCAAAGACTTTCCGCTCGAGCAGCTTCATCCGTGGGCGCGAACCGCAGCCATCGCGGGCCGTTGTGCCTACCAGCAGGACGCCAATGCTTTTTGGAAGATGTATGACTTCATCTACGACAATCAGGAAATCATTTCGGCGGCGAACGCCTGGACGAAAATGATGGAATACGCAGGCCAGTCCGGACTGGACGCCGATGCGTTCAAAGCGTGCATGTCCGGCCCGGAAGCCGGGGCGGCCGTCAACGCCAGCCGCGCAAACGGCCAACTGCTCGACGTGAACAGCACACCTACAGTCTTCGTGAATGGGAGGCGGCTGGTGGGCGCCGATCCGCATCTGCTAGAGCAATATATTAACTACGAGCTCGCCCAACAAAAATCCGGGAAAACCGCCGACAAGAAGTAGGAGAGAGGGAGGGAGGAGGTCGGAACCCGCCTGCGCGTGGGTGTGCATGGGTGGTGTATTCAGCCCGATTTGTTAGTTAACATAATGTTACTTATAGGACGCGATGTCAAGAGGAATCTGCGGCTTCCTGCGACTTTTCTGTGGAAATCTGCCGAAGAGCCCTAACTGCGTTCGGGCCCTCTTGGGGGTGTACTCCCGGCTGGCGCGCGGGGTGCGCCAGCCGGAAGTACCAAGTTGTTGAATCGGTGGATGCTACGCGGGCTGTTCGTTCTTCTTTGATCGCGGATCCTCGTTATAGCTTGGATTTCTATTTCAAAACTCACGTGCAAACAGGACCCGCAGTTTTTGAGGGGATGGTCGTGTCGTGAACTGCATGAACCCGCTCCTACCGTGACGAGTTGGACCCTGGCGTTCTTGAAAAAAGGCGCTACTCCCCTGCCGCGGCCTCGACCGCGTCTCATTTGCGAAGGCTTGTGACTGGCGTTTCCCACGACAACTGACGACATCGGCGGCAGGTTCGGCTTTGGCGTTCCTTGTCGCTTGTAATGTCTTTTTGTTTGGCGGATTCTGCCCGCCGGAGGTACTTGCAATGTGCAGAAACGTGCACGCAAGAACCGAATCGCAGCTCATGAAATGCTCGAACAGGAAGTAATCCAGTGGGATTCCCATGGACTGTTGGGAGTCCTGCGGAGGCTAGTGCAAGCCAATCTTGACCATGAGCTGGGCAAAGCGCGGGTCGGAGCGGATGGGGTCGGCCATAGGATCGACGTTCAAGTAGACGAGGCGGTCGATGCGTTCCTGGTAAGCGAGGTCGAGCAGGCGGAAGGCTTCGTCCGCTTCGCTCAGGCCGACGTGGATGGCCGCGGGGTATAAATTGGGAACGAAACGTGTGCTCGCGAGTTGCTGCAGCTTCTGGAGGGCCGCTCGGGCCTCGCCAGCATTTCCGGCCAGGGCCTGGGTGTGGCCATAAGCCATGAGCATCGCGGGATTGTCCCCCGAGAGCTGGCGAGCGCGCTGAAA
>Ga0137409_10000899_pt1 | contig 32598 bp, 24 predicted proteins | sample CZODoug1_16funga_FD_122059 | JGI IMG/M metagenome (GOLD analysis project Ga0137409, IMG submission 122059) | Vadose zone soil fungal communities from Angelo Coast Range Reserve, California, USA - CZODoug1_16fungal (Hybrid Assembly) | ecosystem: Environmental > Terrestrial > Soil > Vadose zone... | reverse complement strand
TACGATCCCGAAGTGCCGGTGATCATGGTCACCGCCATCCACGATATTTCCACCGCCCTGGAAGCCATTCGCCGCGGTGCCTATGACTACATCCTCAAGCCTTTCGAAAAGGACCAGCTCTTTTTGGGCGTTGGACGCGCGCTGCAGCACCGCCGGCTGATCATCGAAAACCGCAACTATCAGCGCAACCTTGAGCATCTCGTCGAGGAACGCACCGCACAGCTCACCGCAAAGCACGTGGAACTCGAGCAGTCCTACGACGACACGCTCGAGGCTCTCGGAAGCGCACTGGACTTGAAGGATGCCGAAACGGAAGGGCACTGTCAGCGGGTCACCGCGTTTTGCATATCGATCGCGAGGGCCATGCCCGTGCCGGATCCGTATTTGGCCATCCTGGCGCGCGCCGCTTTCCTCCACGATATCGGCAAGATGGCCATTCCCGATGGCATTCTGCGCAAACCGGGTCCCCTGAACGACGACGAAAAACAGATCATGCGCAAACACTGCGAGATCGGCTACAACATGCTGATTCGCATTCCGTTTCTGCGCGACGCCGCGGAGATCGTTCTCGCGCACCAGGAGTTTTTTGACGGCTCGGGCTACCCCCGCGGACTGAAGAGTGAACAGATTCCTCTCGGCGCGCGCATCTTTACCATCGCGGATTCTCTCGATGCCATGATCAGCGACCGTCCCTACCGCCGAGCCTTGCCGATGTCCCATGCCCGCGAAGAGATCAAGCGCTGCTCCGGGAGCCAGTTTGACCCCGCGGTCGTCGACGTGTTCATGACCATTCCGGAACAGCACTGGGTGGAACTGCGGGAACACCTCGGTTCCCCGTTCCGCCTGGCGCAACTGAAGAACCTATAGGACGCACGGCGGGAGCCTGGGGCTGAAGGTCCGGGCTCCTCTTGCATCCCGCAGCGTGAAAACGTAAACTCTCGCTGCAATGGCGCTCATCCCTATCAAGACTGCTTCCGAGACCGGCTACTGCGATTGCATCTGCGGATGCTACGAGCTGGCCAGCCTGCGCGATGAAGACACCGGCAAAAGCTACTGCCCTGCCTGTGCCAAAGACCATCTTGAGCTAAATGCCGGCGCAGGCATCCCCCAGCCAGCCCCCGTACACGTCACCGCTAATTCCCCGAGCAACGGGAAATCCGCCGCCATGCCTTCCCCCGCCGATCCTCCCGGCCGCCTCCGCTGAAGACCGCACTCCCAGTCAATTGTCGCGAATGCAGTCGCGTGGCCGAAATTCGCGGTGGTAACGTCGCCAACAGTGTTGGCAAAGTTGAGATGTTTGGACAGGGAAGGGGCGGCATGGCCTCCGGCGGATTGCGGGAGACTCAAAGGCGAAAAAAAGAGGCGGGGCCAGAAGCCCCGCCTCTTTGGGATTTGCGTTAGAACAAACTTAGAACGTCACGCGGATTCCAAACTGGAATGCCCGCGGCTGACCGCTCGAGAATGACCCCGAACCGGCGCCCACGCGCGTGAAGTACGCCGGCGTGTTGGTGATGGTCCCCGGCCCGCCAGAGAGCGTGCCAGTCAGCGGACCCTCCGTATTGTTCTTGTTGAAGAGATTGAAGCAATCAACGCTCGGCTGAATCGATAGCCGCTCTTTGAACTTCCAGTTCCAGGAAAGTCGCACATCTGTCGTATAGAAGAGCGGGTTTTCCTTTTGCCCCGCGACTGGCAGAGGTACTGTCTCGATCACCCCACCCAGCGCGGTTAGTTGGGCCGCTGTCATGAGTCCTGCGTTCACCAGTGCTTGCCCCGCGGGGCTCAACGTTCCGGCAACATTTGCATTGAAGTTGTTGATCAATTTAGTGAGTCCTGCAACCCCGAAGCTGCGGTCAAATGACCCGCGGTTCGCTCCGGGCAGAGGATCACCCACGGTCCCATCGCCGTTCAGGTCGGATGTGAAAATATCGGACCTGCCCCCATTCGGATTAAGAGCCGGGTTGGAAGGACCGTTGCTCCGAAAATAGCTGGAAGTTGCCAATTGGAAATGGAATGGCAACTGCATGATGAGCCCCACCCCGAGATGGTGCAGGTGGTCTTCCCCTGCCGGACCATAGTATTGCGTTGGACTGTCATTGTTCACCGCACCCGACAGAAAGTCCTGGTCAACTGCGGAGGAATTGAATCGCGACAACGCATAGCTGACGTTTGTCGTGACATTCTTGAACGGGCCCCACGTGCCCAGCTTTCCAGTCAACTGCGCCTGCAACGCCTGGTACCGCGAAACCCCCACGGGTTCCAGCACCGTCATCTGGCGGAAATTGATGTTCTTTCCGCCAAACGCAAAACCGTCGAACCCTGGCCCTCCACCGAGACCGTTGCCGGCGAAATCATCAATCGTTCCGCCGGCCTGGATGACGCAGTCAATCGTGGCGCAATTAAATGTGCTCAGAGTACTCGAAATGGCGGCATTGGCCAGGCCAAGGTTAAGTGTGTCGGCGGCGCCGATTCGGTTGCGGTCCACTTGCATGTTGAAGTGCACGCCACGGTTCAAAACGTAGTCCAAGGAAAGTACTAACCCCGATCTGATCTGTCGCTGCACGCCGAGGTTGATTTGCGCTCCGTAGGGCGATTTGTAGTGCGGGTCAAGAATCGCCCCACCAATCACGCCGTGGTCGATATTGAACTGCGGAGGTACACCCGGCTGAGGATAGCCCTGCGAAAGCTTCTTACTGGCGGCGATAAATAGTTTTTCCGCCTGGCTCACAAAGGGCAGCGCAGCTCCCACGGATGCTCCGATGCAGCTGTTCGCATTCGCAGCACCCGGCTGAGCCCCCTTGCACATGGTATTGAAGTCAAACAGCACGGACCCATCTGCCGGGTTCGGGAGAAAAGTATTTCCCGCAGCTCCAAACAGGATATAGGTGTTGCCCAATCCCGGCGCCAGATTCACCGTCCGATCGAAGAGGATGTTATTGAAAATGTTCGTCTCGTAGTAGATACCGCCCCCGCCGCGGATGACCGTCTTGCCGTCGCCCCGCACGTTCCAGGCGAATCCCGCTTGCGGGCCCAGACGCAAGTTGTCGTTTCGAGGATACCCACCAAGCTCCGGATCGAACAAATTGATCAGCGGAGCACGGGCTAGGTCGTGGTTGGTCAACCCAGTGTCGAGGCTATACCGCAAACCACCATTCAAGGTCAGTGTATGGCTAACGCGCCAGGCGTCATGCGCGTAGATACCGAGTCGGTTGTTGATAAATCCTCCGGCCGGCAATCCCAATACCGGCTTTTCGCTGCCATACCCGAGACCATTCCCGACGTAAGCGCTGTTGAACTTGTAGTTTAACGGGTCGGCCGCTCCATTCGCGTTAAATGGAATAGCCGCAACTCCCTTGCTGTAAGTCGCGCGGGCCCGGGCGCCCAGTCCGAAGAACGACGCAAACCCCGCTTCGTCAATCCGGTTGTAGGCCACACCAAACTGGATCGTATGTCTGCCGTGCGTCCAGCTCGCGTCATACTTGATCTGCTTGTTTTGCTGATAGGTCGCCTGCGGTGCAAGCTCGCTTGGACCGTATAAGAATCCACCCAGCCCGGTAATGTTCACCGCCACATCCGGAAAGGGCGACTGTGGCGTCCCAGCCGCTGCGTTCCCATCCACGATTCCGTTCACGAACTTCAGGAAGCTGAAGCGAATCGCGTTCGTCCAATCTCCTTTGGTATAGTCCCAACCCACCGCGTGTGCATTTGTGCCGTTCTTGTTCGCGAACGCTTCGAAACTAAGCCCGCCAAAACCGGTGACACCGAAATTGTCGTCGTGCGTGTACTTGTAAAACAGGTGCTGGCTGTTTGTCAGGTTGAAGTCTAGCCTACCACCGGCCATGTGCTCATCCTCTGGGACCGAATAGGATCCGCTAAATGCCGGAAAAGCTGGCTCGTTGGCAGTAATTGCTCCCGCCTGCTTCTGCCTCTCGTATGACAAAAACCAGAACAGTTTGCTCTTGAGGAACGGCCCGCCCAGCCGGCCGCCATAATTGTCGCGGCTGAACACCGGCTTCACAGGATTCAGCACATCCAGTGGTCCATTGTTGGCCGCAAAGTCCGAACGCCGCCAGAACCCAAAGCCCGACCCGTGTATGTCGTTGCTTCCGCTGCGCGAAATGATGTTAATCGCTCCCGTGGACGTCAAGTCCGTGCTGACATCCAGCGACGACTGGGCGATTCCAAATTCCTCAATAGACTCGTTTGTGAGATTCATCACCGTCGTGCCCACGGTCTCGTCCGTGATGTCCACGCCGTCCACCTGGATGCGCGTGCTGCGGCCAGAACGCCCGCCCACAGATACACCCGCAAACTGGTTCTTGGTCGGGTCAAACGACCCACCGTCCACCACTTGCACGCCCGGCGCCATCTGTGCCAGATCCAGGAAATTCCGGCCATTCAGCGGCAGTTGTTCGATTTGCGCTGCTTCAATGACTCCCTGCACGGTGGACTTCGATGTATCCACCGTAACTGTGTTGGCCTCCACGATAATCGATTCGCTCACGGCGCCAACTTCCAAATGAATGTCCAGCGACGTGTTCACCCCTATGCGCACGGTCAAGGTCACCGTCGTCTTCCGGAAGCCCTCATGTTGAATAGCAACTTCGTATTCGCCAGGCGCAAGATCCGGCACCGTCACTTCCCCTTCGTTCGTGCCTGTTACTTCCACCTTTGTCCCGTGCTCTTTGCTAAGCACGATGGCCTTGACGCTGGGCACGGCATTGCCTTGCGGATCCGTCACCCGCAAGGAGATCCCGCCCGTCAGTCTCTGTCCAAACGAAACCCCCGCGCTAACCAACAACAATACCAGCACTCCCAAAATCTTTTTCTCCATTATTACCCTCCATGGTTCTCCACCACTTCGCATTGACTGCCTCGGGAAGAAGTGCTCAGCGCTTCTCCACTCTGCTGGAGTAAACAACCGAACACCGGCCCGAAAAAACACGTACTGCTTTCCAAAGCTTGGTCTTTCAACCCGTTGTACTGCAGGCAACCACAACCGACCACACTTCATGCTCGGGATTGAGTGCGCAGTTCCGGGTCTACAATTACCCGCAGCCCAAATTTTCGGGGAGCGCTACATGCACATCGTCCCCCCCAGTAACACCGCATGTCTTGGAATGGAACATTGGAACGAACCACCACGCCCCTATCGAAAACGTTGCAAGGTGCTTTCCAATCTACGGCTTATGCTGCTTTTAGATTAAGTTCAGCTAACTTCTTTGTTTGGCAGATAGGTACTAGAACCAGATAGAGAGAACTCCCATCTGTATATTCTATAAATTGTAGGCTAATTGCGCATCATCTACTAGATTATGGATGCCGAGAAGAATCCTCATGGTGGGTGGCATGGCGGCTGCGACTGAGGAATGAGGCGTTCTCACCGTAGAAGAGCGAGCGCGTTGGCCATCCCCTGCGCAAACTCCGTACCGTTGGGGTGAAAAGAGGCCGACAGCCAGAAATCCGCCGGACGGGAAGTCATAGAAGTTGCCGGGATGAAGGTGGACACTCTTAGCGATGAGAAGTTCGATGGCTAGTTCTTCGTCGGAACGGATCGCGGGAATCCCGCAACCGGCGCCGGTAAACGTGTCGCCAAAACGCCGCGAGCACCCGCAAAGCCGCGGAAATGCCGTCCCCTGCTGATCCTCCCGGCCGCCTTCGCTAAGCACGGACTCTCAAGCAGCGCAGCGTCTTCGATTAGTCTCTGGATGGTGCTGCCAATTGCAACGGAAAAAGAGAAAGACCGGGACGCCCACAGCCGTCCCGGTCTGATCTTAGGGCCTCTTTGTGACGGCTAGAAGATAAACTTCAGCGCCAGCTGCAGTGTCCGTGAGTTGCTCGGGAACGCTCGCTCTGGCTGGTTGAAGACGGCATTGGACGGCGTCAGGTAATTCGTCGGGGCTGAGCCGGTGAATCCGATCGAATCCACGCGGTTCGCGAAACCGGGTGTGAACTGCGGGTGATTCAGCACGTTGAGGAACTGCGCCTGGAATTCGAGGTGCATGCGTTCGGTCAAAGAGAACCGCTTTGCGGCGGTCACGTCGAGGTTGCTGATCGGCCGCGTCTGTAGCGTATTCCGGCCAGCGTTAGCCAGCGCGCCCTGACCAGCCGTGATGTACTGGGCGTTGGGGTTGCTGGCGAGGTACGCGACCATAAACGGCCGGGAGTCAAAGTTTTTTGGTCCCGGGGGGCCGTTCTTCGCACTGAAGTCGTTCTCTCCGCAGGTCGCAAAGCCCGGGAGTGCACTTGTGCACAGCGGTGTTATGTCACTCCCCGCTCCGGAAACACCCTTCGCATTGAAAATAGAGCGGTCACCGGCAGCATCCCCGTTCAGGTTGGCGTCGATGCTGCTCTGCACATCCGCTGGCTCCCCGGTTTGATAGGTGTAGATCGGCGCGAGCAGCCAGTTACCCACCACATTTCGCCGCAGCCAGTTGCCGCTTTTGAAATACGGCAGATCGTAAAAGGCGGCGATGCTGAACCGATGACGATGATCGAGTGCCGAAGAGCTCCTGTCGCCGTTTACGTTCTGAAAATCCTGTGGACGCCGCGGTGTAATCACGGTCGAGAAAAAGTCCGCCGTGCTGTTGTCAATCGTATGGCTCCAGGTGTAGGCCCCCAAGAACTGCAATCCGTGTGAGAACTGACGCGATCCCTGTAGAGCCAAACCGTGGTAAATCGAGTAGCCGCTGGGCGTGAACTCGACAAGGTTAGTCGTGAAATTGTTAGCGGCGAAAGCTGGAATGAGTCTCGGCCGCGCCAGTAGACTGCTCAAGTTATTCGACAGCCCGTCAAGGGTAGCCTGCGAAGGAGCCGCCAGGTAGGTGGGCAGGAAATGTGTCGAATCGACCTTGTCCAATATATTGATGCGTGTTTGCACGTTGAGGTGGTTTCCCCGCGTTCCGAGGTAACGTGCCTCGAACGAGTAGTTCGACCCGAACTTGTGCTGCACGCTCAGATCCCACTGGAGGGAATAGGGATCCTTCTGGTCCACAACCACGTGGTTCGCGGTGGCGGCTTGTTGCGCCGCCACGGTCGGAAACGTTTTGATGCCGCCTGCGCCTGGCTTGATCCCGCCGTTCGCCAAAAAGTTGTTGATAACGGGCGGCTGAGGAGTATCGATGGTGCCGCTGAGTTGCGGCGGCAGGGAGAGGATTCCGATGTTGTCGTACAGGACGTCGTAACCCATACCAAAGCCGGCACGAATGGAAGTGTTCCCGCTTGCCCCCGGCGACCACGCGACACCCACGCGAGGCATGAAGTTGGTTTTCGGCGCGCGTGGCTCGCTAAAGTCAATCAAGCCGGGTACGCTGGCCGCGATGTTCAGCTTCTGTGCTCTCTCCCCAAAAGGAATCGTTGTGTATTCGTGACGTAGGCCGAAGTTAAGCGTCAGATTGTGCCGCAGCCTCCAGCTGTCGCTGGCATACCAGAAAATCCCGATCTGGTCTCCATAGTAGATGGGGTTGCCCAGGCTACGTTCGGCGAGCTTATCCGGATTCTGATCGAGTAGATATAGGCTCGTCGTATTGTAGTTGTAGTCGCCGCGCGCTCTCTGCGTAAACGACTGCGGCGAAATGTACTTGCGCGCCTCCATTCCGAACTTGAAGGTATGATTGCCCTTGGTCCAAGTCACGTTGTCGGTTGCCTGATACAGATTCTGAATGGTGAACTGGGGCGCGTTGGAATCCGGTCCTATTTGAAGTCCCAGGTCGATCAGTTGCAGATTCGGGAAGCTGTCCAGGCCCTGGAACGCGAAATTCCCTGCTGGCGTCGTGTTGGCGTACCGGTTGAAACCGACGCGCAGCTCGTTGGAGATGCTTGTGCTGAACGTATGATATTCGGCCAAGGTGACCAGGTGGTACTTGCTCGGTGCGGGGAGGAAGAATGCGGGTAGCGCCGAGGCGTTGTCGATACCCACCGAGCTGTTGTAGATATACCGTCCGCGAATCTGATCCTTCGATGAAAAGTCGTAGTCCATCGATGTCGTCAAGTACCTGAAGTTTGTGTAGTTCGGTGCTTGCACCGGGATGACCCCGACGTCTACACCCGTGAACCCTATCGCAGCCGAAGGGTTAGTCACGAAAATACAACCGTATTGCGGACATGCTGGCGAGGCCGGTTTTGTCCTATCCGTATTGTTGTTGCCCGCAGGATCTGTCTTTTTTACGTTCGTGCAGTTGCCCCCCGCAGATGCGTTGCCGGCATACTTTTGTAAAATACCTAGGTTCGTCGTGGAAATGTTGGGAATACCTTGAATGGTGGTGTATCCGGCGGCCGTGGGAGCGCAAAGGCCACCGGCCGTGACGCTCGCTTGTCCCTGAGGGCGGTAAGTGTAGTTAGCGAAGAAGAACAACTTGTTCTTCACAATGGGCCCACCCACTTGCCCTCCCAATCGATTGTCGTCAAAACGCGGGTTCGGCGGGTTCGGATTTTGCTGCGTCCGAAGAGCTTGGACTACCTTCGCGTCCACAGCGTTGAAATCTCGGTTCTGGAAGTACCCGAATGCCTTCCCATGAAACTGGTTCGTTCCGCTCAGGATAACCGTGTTGAACTGACCGGCGTTTGAATGCCCAAATTCCGGGCTGAACTGGTTCTGCAAGGCCGAGAATTCCTGCACCGCATCGACCGGAATAGAGACGAGCGGCCCGGTCACGCTCTTGTTATTGTTGTCGACCCCCTCAATCGTAAAATTGTTGTCCCGCGGCCGCTGCCCTCCGACGGAGGGGCCTGTGCCGGCGCCCACGCCGCCACTCGTGCTTACGCCGGACTGTAGCAGCGCAAGGTTTAGAACTCCTTGGACCGAGGCGACGGGGAAGTCGGCTATCATTTGTGCATCGAACGTGTTATCGATCTGCGCCGTGGTGGTGTTGATCAGGGGCGTGGCGCCCGTCACTTCGACGGTAGTCGCTTGCGACCCAATCTCTAGCGTCACGGTGACAGAACTGATCTTGTTCAACTCAATGGCAAAATTCGTCAAAGTGGTCGTTGCGAAACTGCTCTTACTGACCCGGATCGTGTACGTGCCAACAGGCAAGTTGCCGAACCGAAAATCCCCTTGATCTCTGGAAGTCATGCTCGTCTTAACGCCGGTAGCGACGTTTACTACCTCGATGGAAGCGCCAGGTACGGCCGCGCCCGTCCTGTCCACAACAGTCCCGACGATGTCCCCGCTGATTGCTTGTCCGGCCACCCGGCCAGGCATCAAGCCTAAAACCAGGATCACGAGGGTGAATAATGTCAAAACTTTACGATACCCGTTATTCACTGAAGCCTCCTAAATTCTCGAAATTCGGCCAACCCCTACCCCTTACACACAAGTAAGAAACCCATTGTGGCATCTGGGTGCAATCTAAATTCCAAAGATAGCTCTACTTGAGATGCCGTTTCCAACGACTAATTGCTTATTTATCTGCAACTTATGTGAGGTGAGGGTCGCTGTTTAGATGAAATTTATATCCATTAATACGATGGGCCGTATAGCCTACGGAAATCAGGAGAAACAGAGTGGGCATCAGTTCTTGCGAACATGGAGCACACCAAAACTGCCACCTAGCCCCGGTCCTTGCTTTTGCCGCTTCCCCACTTCTTGAAGTTGCAGCCCTCTTAGACTCGCGGTTTCACGACGGGAGCTACATCGATGAGAGTAAGCGGCTGGTTCCTTCAGCGAAGGTTTGCTCGGGAGTGATGAGACTTAAGACTAGATAACCTTCCGGGAACTCGTAAAAATGACCTGGATGTACAGATACGCCCAGTGATGTCAGGAGCTCTATCGCCAAGTCCTCGTCGGAACGCGTCGCGGGGACCCGCAGCACAACGCACCAGCCGCCTTCCATGGTCAGCCGAGCACAAGCCCTCTGCGCCCCCAACTGACGGTCGAGTTCCGCCAAGTTTCGCCGGACGCGCGAGATCACCTGCTTCTGGAAATCGTGACGGTGTTCCAGAAATCTTGGAATCGCCAGTTGCACAGGCACATTCACGGACAGGTAAGTATCGGCAATCACTTCGAGGCGCGCGACTGCTTCGCCTTTCCATTGTTGCGGCCCACCGACGATCAACCAGGCGGCCTTCATCTGCGGCAGTCCGGAAATCTTGGAGAGTCCGCTCAGCGTAAATGTCGGCGCGGCGCGATTCGCCGCGAAGCTCGCTGGCCGGTTTTCCTCGATCGGGAAATCAAGGAACACTTCATCGGCGATGATGGCCATCTCTCGCGCGGAACAAATGGAATTCAACCGCGCGATTTCCGCCTGTTTCGCAAAGTGCCCCGTCGGATTGTTGGGATGGACGACGATCACCCCGCGCGTGCGCGGCGTGATGGCCCGCTCTAACGCATGAAAATCGATCTGCCCTCCGTGCTCGTAAAGCAGCGGATAGCGCACCAACTTAACATCTTGGATGTCCGCCAGAAAATCGAAAAGCGGATAGCTCGGCGAAGGAATCAGAAGTTCATCGCCAGGATCGCAAAGCGTTCGAAAGACGTAGGAATACGCTTCGCTCGTGCTCGTGGTGAGGAAAATATCTTCGATCGAGACTTCGTCTTTGCGTTCAGCGTAGTAACCAGCAACCGCCCGGCGAGCGGATTCCAGCCCCCTCGGATTGGGTTCGTAGGAGAGCGCGGCCGGGTTGCTCAACGCGTTCAGGATTGCGGAACGATCGTATTCGAAACCGCATTCCGTGGGATTCGAAACCGTCAGATCGAGCAATGGCTTCCCCGCCGTGCGGTGCGCTGCCAGGGCTTCGCTCAGCTGGTTCGGCGCCAAATTCCAATTGGTGCGTTTTGCAAACATGAATTGAGCAGACACGATGAATGAAATCCTGCTGGAGCATTATATCCGGCACTTCAGAAAACCTGCATCACAGGGTGCTCGCGTATACTCTATGCGGCATACTTGAAGATCATGAGCGCACCTCCGCAGCCCAATCCCCTCCCCGAGCCCGTTCCGCAGCTTGATCTGTCCGCGCAATACGCCGCGATCGGCGGCGAGATTCGAACGGCCGTCGAGCGCGTGATGGCCTCGCAGCAGTTTGTGCTGGGCCGCGAAGGAGCCGCGTTGGAAGAAGAAATCGCCAAACTTTGTGGCGTCGCTCACGGTGTCGGCCTTGCTTCCGGAACGGACGCGCTGATTCTGGCATTGCGCGTGTGCGGAGTTCAGGCCGGAGACGAAGTGCTTCTGCCGCCGTTTACATTTGTGGCCACGGGAAGCGCCGTCAGCGCTCTTGGCGCCAAGCCGGTATTCGTGGATATTCGCCCGGACACCTACAATATCAATCCATCCGAAGTCGAACGCCATGTGACGCCGCGAACCCGCGCCATCGTGGTTGTGCATCTTTATGGCCTCGCAGCGGACATGGATCCGATCTTGGCGTTTGCGAAGTCGCGCAAGTTGCCGGTCATCGAAGACAACGCGCAGGCCGTCGGCGCGTCCTACAAAGGCCGGCGGACCGGTTCGCTCGGCGACGTCGCATGCCTCAGTTTTTACCCCACGAAAAATCTGGGCGCGTACGGTGACGCGGGAATGGTGGTGACCAATTCAGCGGAACTCGCGGCGCGCATTCGAACGCTGCGGAATCACGGCCAATCTGCAAAATATCTGAGCAGCGAGCCCGGCTGGAACAGCCGCCTCGATGAAATCCAGGCGGCGATTCTGCGCGTAAAGTTGCGCCATCTTTCGAATTGGCAGCGCGCCCGCCAATCGCACGCCGCGGAATACAACCGGTTCTTCTCGCAGATTCCCGGCGTCATGCGGCCGCTCGCGCCGGAAGGATTCGAACACGTCTACCACCAGTACACTATTCGAATCGAGCAGCGGGATGCCCTCCAGAAATTCCTGAGCGAAAGAAAAATTGGTAGCACGGTCTACTATCCCTATCCATTGCATCTTCAGCCGCTGTACGCATCGCTCGGCCACAAGCCCGGCGGCTTTCCACACTCGGAGCGCGCGGCGCAGGAAGTTTTGTCGTTGCCGATGTATCCGGAGTTGCGCAAAGAGCAGATCGCACGCGTGGTGGAAGCCATCGCTGAGTTTCTGAAATGTTGAATTTCTAAAACGTTGAGTTTTTGAACATCAAAAACTTATTTCCCCAAGTAAAGAAGAGCCAGCAGGAAAATCCAAAGTCCATCCATGAAATGCCAATAGTAGGAAGTAATTTCCGCGGCCGCCGGTAGGGAAATTTTTGTCTTTTCAAACTTGCGGAAGGAAACAAAAAGCAGGGCGCCGACTCCGCCCAGAAGGTGAACTGCGTGCGCGCCAGTGAAAATGTAAAAGAAACTGCTGGCCTGGTTGCTAGCGATGTACACGCCTTGCGCGACAAGCTGGCGCCAGGCAATGAGCTGCCCGGCAACAAACAGGAAACCTAAGGCCGTCGTGACCAGCCAGAATTTGCGAAAACCGGAAGCGTCCGCAAGAAAAAGCCGCCGCCGTGCCGATTCAAGAGTGAAACTGCTGGCGAGAAGAACGCAGGTGTTGGCCCAGAGAATGCGCGGAAGATGGACGGTCACCCACAGATCACTGCCGCGGCGCAAAACGATAAAAGCGCTGGCGAGTGCCATGAAAAACATCAAAATGGAAACGATACCGATGGTGATGGCAGTCGAGTAGCGTTTGGGCGACGGAGTCCATCTGCGGCGGCGATTGCGATCGTCGCTGCTGCCGTCGCCATCGTCGCCTCCACCCGGAGGTGGCGGGGGGCCGCCGCCTCCACCACCGATGTCTTCAACGATGAGTTCTTCATCCGGAAATGCGGTTGTGCCCGGCATTGTGAATTTTTTCCCTGCTCCGAACTTTACTATCCAAACTTTACTTTCCGGAATTCATTCTCCGGACTGACGAGCCCTTGACCTTGACCACTTGCTCTGGCGCGATATGCTGCGGCACGAAATCTTCGGCCACATCTGGCACGCCGAACTCGTAAGCCCCACGATACACCACAGGGTCGGTAGGGCCAAAATCGTCGGCGGGCGACGAGGGAACGCTCCATTCGAGCGTCGTAGCGCGCCAGGGGTTGCACTCCAAAACTTTTTCGCCGCGGAAAAGGCTCCAAAGAAAATTGATGAGGAAGAGCCCTTGCGCGAAGACAGTGAGTAGAATCGCGACGGTGATGAAACTGTGCATCGCGGAGCCGGCGGCAGTGACCGAGGCGAGAGAGCTCCCAGACAAAATGCGCGAATGGGCGATCAGGCCGAGCCAGTGCATGGGCATGAAAACGCAGTAAACGCCGGCGAAGGTCAACCAGAAATGAATTTTGCCGAGAGTTTCGTTCAGCCGGCGGCCAAAAAGTTTGGGGAACCAGAAAAAAAGTGCGCCGAGAATCGCGAATGTGGCGGCGACGCCCATTACAAGATGGAAATGGCCGGTGACGAAATCGTCGCTGACGGCAGCGGCGGCGAGATCGTGGCGCGCGAGAAAAATTCCGGAGAGTCCGCCGGAGAGAAAAAGTGAAATGAAAGCGAGCGCGAAGAGCATGGCGGTGTTGAGCTGGACGCGCGCGTTCCAGAGCGTGCCGAACCAACTGATCAGAAGGATGGTGGCGGGCGGTCCGAGCGAAGAAGCCAACAGTGAAAAAACCAGCGGCGAAAAAGGATTCATGCCGCTGGAAAACATGTGTTGTCCCCAAACGCAAAAACCAAAGAGACCGACGCCGCAGAGCGCCGGAACAACGAGGCGTTCCTTCCAAACCGGCTTGCGGGAAAACGTGGAAACCAAATGCGTGATGAGGCCGAAGCACGGAAGCATGGCGACATAGACTTCGGCTTGCGCAAAAAACCAGAAGAGACGCTGCCAGACAATGGGGACGGCGTTGGCGATAACGCCGGGCGGTTGATTGGCAATGAAATTCAGCAAGGGGAAAAAGTGTGTGCTCAAGAGGCGATCCGAGAGCAGGCAGACGCAGGCTGCCAGCAGAATGCTGAAAATCAGCATGCCAAGGATGGCGTTGATGAACCAAGCCCAGACGGTTAGCGGCAACCGGGGGAGAGTCATTCCCGGAGCGCGCAAGTCGATCGTGGTGACGCTGAAATTGAGCGCGTTGAGAAGAGACGCGGCACAGAAAATGGCGACGCTGACGATCCAGAGCGTGATGGCGGGGTGAGACGGAATCAAGAAAGTAGTCGTCAGGCCCAGAAGCGAGGCGCCGGTGGCCAAGAGCGCTATAAGATTCAGCGTGGGGAAAGCCATTTCGCGCGCGCCGATTTGGAGGGGGAGAAAATAGTTTCCGAAGCCGGCCTGGGGCGCGGCGGTGTGCACCAGAAAAACCATCAACGAACCGTGGAGCGTGGTGAGCGCCGCAAAACGGTCCGGCGAGCTGCCGAGGCTGGAGAGGAACGGGAGATGCACTCCCGGCCAAGCCAGGTGGATGCGCATAAGCAGCGACATCGCCATGCCGAGAAAAACGCTGAACAGGGCGAGCCAAAGATAGTTGAGGCCGATGGTCTTGTGGTTGGTGTTGAAGAGGTATCGGGACAGAAAGCCGGTCCGCGGCGATTCCTGGTAGTTGGCTCCGCTGCTGTCTTCGTTGGCCATGCCTGCGCTGGAAGCCTCTGGCCGCCCGTGGCTGAACCAAGCCGTCGGACGCGGAACAAATAGAATACATCGGTGAAGAAAAGGCAAGGGGCCGGACGCGCATTCTCTTGCTGAGACGCGCCGAATTCCAGAATGGGAATTGTTGGTACACACCCCGGCAGTTTTCGTCCCGTAGAATCGTCCGGGATGCAGAATTCGCATAAGAGTGACGAGCAAAGGACTTACGGGATACGGAACTTGGAAGAGTGTACGGAGAATAGAAGATGCAGCAGCGACAGAGACGCAGAGACACAGAGTGCGGGGAAGAAGGAGGGTAACTTGTCTCTAATACTTGGTTAACCATAATCACTAGCACTCCCCGTGTTTTTTGTAAGCGTTGCATCCAAGGGATTTACCGCTGGTGTAAGTCTTTTGTTTGCAATACTTCCGAGGAGATCCATAAGTGTTGCAGCTACAGGACTTATGAGAGAGGACTGTTGGCGAGAAAGTACCTGGGAAGAATGGGAAGATTTTGGCGGATTTAGAAGGACCGCGTGGCGCGCGAGCCCCGGTACGGTAACCGGGATGCAAATGAGGCACATGGTTCGCAGGGCACGGGGGATGGTGCCCGAATAACAAAACCATTATAGCATATTGGTACAGTTTATCAATGATTACTTATAAGTTCTTTAGATACTGCGGGATAGTGGAATGCCCCACCCTTGCAATCAACAAAACCGCACGCGTAGGCCACTCAACGGTAGTCCGAGTTTTAAGCCTGCGCCACCGGCCCGCTGGTGCACGCTTCAGAAATTTAGCAGATACTCGGGGATCGTGAATCGAGCGAAGTTTTCCGAGGATATGCGTTCCTGAAGCCGTTTCATTGTCGAATTGTGATACAGAGCGAGCCATATGTATTTTTGTTTGACCCGCTCGCTTTTCTGGTGAATCTCCTTTGCTACTGCATTCTGAATCATCTTGCGGTGTGCCTCGATTTGGTCTTCTGGGCGTATACCTTCAGGGTTTCCTACGGCGAATTCGGTTACAGTATGACCGAAGAGATAGTCTAAATAGTATGCTCCGTCCTCGCCCCTTTGGGACGTAGTCTCGCCATCCGGCGATGTAACCGCCCTCCTCCGCCTCCCGTATGAGGGTTTCTGAATGATTGGAAGCATCTAAGAGGTTGATAGAGAATTTGGACTTGTTGAGCGGTCCGGGCACCTAAAAAGGTTTCAAACTGGAAATAGCCGGATGCGCGTCTGGGGCAGGACGAAATCAAGCCTTTGCAAGCTGGTGGATTTGTCACATCGTACTCTTCCTCCCTTCCTCGCGCCGTTTTGTGCGGCCCACTACTTAGAAAGCCAGGAGGCCAACCCATGAACATATTCAGTGATAGTCTCGCGCCGGACCGCCGTTTGTCGCACCGTCATAGCGTTAGAACGGCTCTTCGCATTCGCGCATGGAATTCGGCGCTCCCGGAGCACCGGGGCGAATCGGTGAATATGTCTCTGCGCGGGATCTACTTCAACACCAAGACGCCCTTGTGCGAAGGCAAAATCGTGGAAGTGCTGCTGAAAATGCCGGAGGAAGTGAGCGGTGAGCAAACCACGGAATGGCGGTGCACCGGACACGTGGTGCGCGTGGAGCCGTTCGATCCGGCGAAGGGTAAGCTGGGAATAGGCGTCCAGTTCTACTGCAACGAAGCGGCGCGTCCGGAGCAGGCGCGGGTGCCACTGGGGGCCGGACCATCGTGGCGCGTGGTTCCATTTGGAGAGCCAAGACCAGCAGCGAGGAGCGCGGGAGCGAATCGCCTAGAGGCCATTTTCAGGCAGACGGAGAGAAGCGGCTAACGGGCGCACGAACCAGCTCGCATCCACACCGGAGAAAGAAGCGCTGGACGAGCGGCTTCCGGAGTTAAGGGGCGGCGAGGCGAGGGAGAAGGAAGCGAAAGAAGGCGTTTGGATTGGACTCGAGGCAGACTTGGGCATTGGGCGGGCCGGGGTCGGCGCGGGTGAAACCCTTTTCGTCGACGCGGATGTGCATAGGCTGGACGGGGCAGAGGGAGGGATTGACGAGGAAGGCGATGGTCATGGGGTCGAAAAGAGTGGGCGTTTGCTGGCCCCACTGGTGGTAGAGGAGGGTAAGGGCGTCGGTGAGCGGCGTGCCTTGGCTGAAGAGGTAGGCGCGCTTGACTTCGTCGAGTTTGAGCTGGGTGGCGTCGAGGGGCATGACGAAGAGGGGCACTCCTGAGGCGAAGAGTTTCTGGGCGGAGGGAACGTCATTGAGGATGTTCCATTCGGGTTGCGGGGGCTGGGGAGGGCCGAAGCCGAGGTCGCCGTAGCCGCGCTTGATGGAGCCGCCCATGATGATGACGCGCTTGAGCTCTCGGAAGGTAGCCGGGTCTTTGTCGATGGCGGCCCCGATATTCATCAGAGGTCCGATGGCGATCAGCGTAATTTGGCCCGGGTAGCGGCGAATCTGTTCGAGGAGAAAAGCGACGGCATCCGGGTGAGAAGGTTTGGCAAAATGGCCGGCTTCGGCGTAGCGGCGCTGGGTGAGCGTGGACTTGGGCGGCGAGGGCGCGCCAGCCGCCACGGGTATCTCCCGGCGGCCGACTTCGGCGAGGAAGCGGTCGAGAAGCTTCGCTCGCGTTTCGGTGTCCCCGAAGGTAGTTGTGATGCCGATGATTTGCAATTCGGAGCTGCGCAGGGCGAGCGCGAGCGCGAAGGCATCGTCGATGTCGTCGCCGATATCGGTGTCGAGGATTACTTTTTCGGGGAGGGCGGGAGCTGGAGAAGATTGGCCGTTGCTGGTGGGTGAGGCTATCAGGAAGGCACAAATCACGATGGAGATGAGGACTGCTGTGGAATTGGACATATGCAAACGCTTGAGCTCCGTTGGGCACGGCGCCGATTGGGACGAACAAACCTTCCAACGGAATATTTGGTGCGGTCGAGAGGACTCGAACCTCCACGCCTTGCGGCGCTAGCACCTCAAGCTAGTGCGTCTGCCAGTTCCGCCACGACCGCGATGACTTCCATCGTAAATGCAATGGTGCAGGGTGTCAAATAAGGAGATGGAGGCGAAGAAAAAGAGCGGGCGGCCTAAGAAGGCCGCCCTACAAGACCGAGTTAGGGTTTTTTCGGCGGCGCGGGCGCGGGTTGCGAAGCTGCCGGAGGCTGAGAAACAGGTTGCGTATTGGACTGCGGCGTTGATGGCGTCGTCGCAGGAGTCTTTGCAGGTGCGGCAGGAGTTGTCGCGGGCGCCGGCTTCGGCGCGGGCCTCGAAACCCGTTCAAGGATCGAATTGCCCTGCCCAACGGCCTTATCCGTACGCAGCACCATGGCAAAGGCGCAGAGCATAAACATGACGGCGCACCACGTGGTGGCTTTGGAGAGAACGTTGGCAGCGCCGCGAGGACCGAAAGCGGTTTGGCTGCCAGCACCGCCAAAGGCCCCAGCAAGATCCGCGGCCTTGCCGCTCTGGAGCAGAACGACCACAATCAACACAAGACAATTGGCAACGAAAAACGCCGGTAACACCCAGAACAACCAGCGCGAGTCCGCCAGTCTCCATCCTGCGGTGATAATTCCAACGCCAACCAACAAGGCAATTGCCCACTTCATCCAACCTGGCATTTCGAAAACCTCACTCAAGACCAAGGATGGCGGGATAAACCCGCTTCAAGTACCACTACGTAAAATTCACGAGCGCGGCGAACGACTTGGGGTCGAGACTCGCTCCGCCCACGAGCGCGCCATCCAATTCTTCCTGTGCCATCAACCCCTGAATATTGTCGGGCTTGACGCTGCCGCCGTAGAGAATCCGCAGGGCGGAGGCATGGCGGACGGAGAACTTCTCCCCCGCGCATCGCCGAAGAACCCGATGAGCTGCGGCGGCAATTTCCGGGGTCGCCGTGCGGCCCGTGCCGATGGCCCAAACCGGCTCGTATGCAACCAGAATACGGGAGAACTCTTCGGGGGTCAACGCGCCGGGGCCTCCGGTGAATTGGCGGCTGAGCACCTGTTCGGTAAGGCCAGCGTCGCGGTCCTCTTGTGTTTCTCCCAGGCAAACAATGGGGGTAAGGCCGCTGTCCAGCGCCATCAAGGTCTTCTTGGCGACATTGTCATCCGTCTCACGAAAAAGCTGGCGGCGCTCGGAGTGGCCGATGATGACGTAGCGGCAGCCGGCTTCGGCAAGCATGGGGGCGGAAACTTCGCCGGTGAATGCACCTTCCTTGCTCCAGGAGACGTTTTGACCGGCGACGGCGACGCTGGAGCCTTTGGCGCATTCGAACGCGGTGGAGATCGCTGTGAACGGCGGGGCGACAACAATGTCGCAGTGCTTCGCGCCGGTAACGAGTGGAAGGAACGAGGAGAAAAACGCGCGAGTGTCCGCGAGCGTCTTGTACATTTTCCAGTTGCCAGCGATTACGCGGCGTCGCATGGGGACCTCCAGAGAAGACAAAGATAACGCAGAGACGCTGAGAACGCAGAGGTTTCGCAGAGAAAAACGTGAATCATTTGTCGGTGAGAGCTTCGACGCCGGGGAGTTTGCGTCCGGCGAGAAATTCGAGAGACGCGCCCCCGCCGGTGGAGATATGGGAAATCTTGTCCGCGACGCCGGCTTGATGGACCGCTGCCACGGAATCACCGCCACCAACGATCGAAATGGCACCGCTGCCGGTGGCGGCGGCGACGGCTTTGGCCACTTCGAGAGTGCCCTTCGCGAAAGCGGGCATTTCGAATACTCCCATGGGACCGTTCCAGACGATGGTCTTCGCCGAGGCAATTTTCTGGCGATAGGTGTCGATAGTCTTGGGACCGATATCGAGCCCCATCCAGCCGTCGGGGGTTGCGGAGACGGAAACAGTTTGCGTGGCGGTATTGGCCTTGAATTCGGCGCCGACGACGTGATCAACGGGAAGAAGTAGCGCGAATTTCTTCTGCTGGGCTTCGGTGCGAAGCCGCCTGGCGAGCTCGAGCTTGTCGTCTTCGACGAGCGACTTGCCGATCGGCTCGCCTTCGGCTTTGAGGAAGGTATAGGCCATGCCGCCGCCAATGAGCATGACATCGGCGATCTTTATCAGGTTTTCGACGACTTCGATCTTGTCACTGACCTTGGCGCCGCCGAGAATCGCGACAAAGGGGCGCGCCGGATTGGTGATCGCTTTGCCGAGATAGGCGAGTTCCTTTTCCATGAGCAAGCCGGCGGCGGATTGCTTGACGAAGCGGGTGATGCCGACTACGGAAGCATGCGCGCGATGCGCGGAGCCAAAGGCATCACAGACGAAAAAGCCATCACAGAGAGCGGCGAGCTGTTTCGAAAAGGCCTCGTCGTTCTTTTCCTCCTCGGGATGGAAGCGGACGTTTTCGAGAAGGAGGATATCGCCGTCGGCGAGCGTCTTGCTCTTCGATTCAGGAACGGGCCCGACACAGTCGGAGGAAAATCGAACCGGCCGGCCGATGAGTTCCTGGAGCTTCTTGGCTACCTGCATGAGCGAGTATTTCGAATCTTGGCCGCCCTTGGGGCGGCCAAGATGAGAAGCGAGTACGAGGCGGCCGCCCTTCTGAATCGCGAGGCGGAGCGTGGGGATCGATTCGCGAATGCGGGTGTCGTCGGTAACCACGCCGTCTTTGAGCGGAACGTTGAAGTCCACGCGGATGAAGACGCGCTTTCCGCGAAGATCGAGATCGTTGATGGTCAGCTTGTACATGGTTTGAGTGTTCAGTACTCAGTTGTCGGTGTTCAGTGAAGAAAAAGAGTAGCACCAAATCTGACTCCACTCTCCGTTCTCACTTTTCAGTCAGAGAAGAAACATACCAGAAGTTTCTTTCTGTTCTTACAGTGAATTGCAAGCTGATTACTGAGAACCTTTCTCAGAATTTGGAGGCCAAGAGCTTGATGAGGTCGCGGCAACGGCAGGAATAGCCCCACTCATTGTCGTACCAGGCCAGAACTTTTACGCAGCGGTCGCCGACGACCTTGGTGTATTCGGCATCGACGATGGAGGAATTCGAATTGCCCTTGAAGTCAGCGGAGACGAGTTCTTCTTCGGTGTAGCTGAGGATACCCTTCATCGGCCCGTTCGAAGCGGCCTTCAGGACGGCATTGACGGCCTCTCTCGTGGCGGGCTTTTCGACGAACACGGTCAGGTCTACGACGCTGACGTTAGGCGTGGGCACGCGCATGGCGTAGCCGTCAAGCTTGCCCTTCAATTCGGGAATGACGAGGTGGAGGGCTTTGGCGGCGCCGGTCGAGCTGGGAATCATGTTGATCGCGGCGGCGCGCGCGCGGCGCAGGTCCTTGTGCGGCAGGTCGAGCAATTTCTGATCGTTGGTGTAAGAGTGGATGGTGGTCATGGTGCCGCTGTGGATGCCGAAGGTTTCATGGAGCACCTTGGCGACAGGCGCCAGGCAATTCGTGGTGCAGGAGGCGTTCGAAATGACGTGGTGTTTAGCAGGATCGTAGGTTCTGTCATTCACGCCGAGGACGAAAGTGGCATCGGGGCCATCGGCGGGAGCGGAGATGATTACCTTTTTCACCGGCGCGCGAAGATGCTTCTTGGCCTCTGCGCCTTTGGTAAAGAGGCCGGTCGATTCGACAACGATATCCGCGCCGACAGAAGCCCAATCGATCTCGGCGGGATCCTTGGTCTTGAAAACCTTGAAGCTTTTCCCCTCCACGGCAATGGTGTCCTCGGTATGCGTGACCTTGTGCGGCAGATTGCCGAGGACGGAGTCGTACTTCAAAAGGTGCGCGAGGGTTTTCGCGTCGGTGACGTCGTTGACGGCGACGAACTGAAAGTCCTTGTCGTCTAGTGCGGTGCGCATGATATTGCGGCCGATGCGGCCGAAACCGTTGATGCCGACCTTGATGGGCATTACTTCCTCCGATGGAGTGTCAGAAATTGCGGCCTTACAGGAGCGAATGGCGGCCGCGGGTGAACAGAAAATGCTATGGGTTGAGCGGACAAAAGTCAACGCGCGGATAATTTGGATACCGCGCTAATCGTCCAAATAAACGCCATGCCAGAAATGAATCTAGGCAAAGCGTTGGCAGGTAAGCCCTGGCACCGCAGGCCTGACTCTGATTAATCGCGTAATCGGAAACTGACCCGCCGCCAAAATTAGGCCGCTATAATGACGGCCGATGAAGGACTTCTCATCCGGATCGGCCTTGCGCTGGTTGTTTGATTCGAAAAAGGGCGCGGCTAAACGCCTGCTTCCCCGCTGGATTTTTTTGCGCGCTCTCGGGCTTATTTATTATTCGGCTTTTTTCTCGCTGGTCTTTCAAATTCGCGGATTGATTGGGCCGCATGGAATTCTCCCCGCCAATGAATACCTGCAAGCGTTGGCCGAGCGGTTCGGGCACGCCGGCTACTGGTATGCGCCGACGCTGCTATGGTTCTCGAGCGGCTCGCACATGCTGAACGGAATTTGCTGGGTGGGCATGATCGCCTCGTTGGTATTGGTGTTGAATCTGTGGCCGCGTGGCATGCTGGCGATTTGTTTTGTCTGCTTCCTCTCATTCGTCAGTGCCGCGCAGGATTTCTCGGCCTACCAATCGGATGGAATGTTGCTGGAGGCGGGTTTCATGGCGATGTTTTTCGCGCCGCCGGGATGGCGACCCGGGTGGGGCGAAGCGAGTCCGCCATCGCGCGCGAGCCTGTTCCTGCTGATATGGGAAGGCTTCCGGATCTATTTCGAATCGGGCGTGGCGAAGATCATGGGCGGCGACACGCAATGGCGGAACTTCACCGCGCTGGATGAGTATTACCAGAACGGCCCGCTGCCGACCTGGATTGGGTGGCACATGCAGCACCTTCCGCACTGGTTCCATGCGGCGACCGCTTTTGTGACGCTGGCACTGGAACTGGGGCTGGCGTGGATGATGTTGCTGCCGCGACGATTTCGCATCTTGTGTTTTTTCATCGTGACGTTCTGGCAGATCGGGATCATTCTCTCGGCGAATTACACGTTTCTGAATTACCTGGTGCTGGTCCTGGGAATTTTGATGCTCGATGACCAGTTTCTGCTCCCGTACTTACCACCATTCGTGAAACAGAGTTACGTCGCCACCAAAGAGGCCAGACCTCTTGCCGCTCCGGCTCCCGAAGACAAATGGCGAAAGAAACTTCGCGAGCAACTCCCGGCATTAGAGCTCGCGGTGACAGCGGTGATGCTCACGTGGATTTTCTATGCGACGCTGGCGCAAATGGTGTGGATGGTCAGGCCGTGGCCGCTCCCGGCGACACCCGTGTCGGCGCTTGAGCCGTTTCGCATCGCCAATCGGTATGGACTGTTCGGCATGATGACGCGCGGGCGATACGAAATTGAGTTCCAGGGATCGGACGACGGGCAAACGTGGCTCGTCTATCCCTTCCGCTTCAAGCCGCAGGACCCAGCGAAGCCGCCGGGGATTTACGCACCGTATCAGCCGCGTTTCGATTGGAATTTGTGGTTTGCGTCGCTGAGCTCGTGGCGCCAGGAGCCCATCGTAGTGCGCACGGAGCAGAGTTTGCTTCGCGGCGATGCCGATGTGCTTTTGCTTCTTGCGGGCAATCCATTCCCGCACGCGCCGCCGCGCCAGGTGCGCGCGGTTATCTGGCAATACTGGTTCACAACGCCAACGGAAAAACGATCACAAGGCACATGGTGGAGAAGGCGGCAGCTCGGCCTCTACGCCCCAACGCTGGAGCGCGAACCCGACGGGAGGATTGTCGTGCTTCAATGGCCCGCGCCTGACTCCTCTCGGCAGTGAAGGGAGCCACGGAATCAGATAACTTCAAGCAACTCTTCCGGGCTGATGCCTGCGTCGCTCAAGATACTCTTCAGCGTACCTGGAGCCAGTTCTTTGTGAGCGGAACAGTGACAGGAAGGGGTCGTGGTTCGGCCTCATTGCGCAGGCGTACATGACTGCCTTTCTGTCTGGCTATTTCGTATCCAAACTTCCGCAGCACACGAATAAGATCTTCTCCCGAAATGACCGGGAGCTTGGGGCTCATCGATTCACAACAACACTGCCGATCAGGACATTGTTGAGCTCGGGAAGCGCCTCTCCACGGCTTTCCATGTCCTCAAGACAGAGCTCAATGGCCTCGCGAATATTGGTGAGCGCCTCTTCGACGGTTTTTCCCTGCGAGTAACAGCCCTGGATCGAGCCCTGGATCGAAGGGCAGCGCACAACATACCCACCGTAGGCCTCGTCGCGCTCCAAGAATACTTTGAAATCTAGAGAGTTCATGGGGCTAGCGTATTCTCTTCAACCGCCTGAGCAACTTCTACGTGTCTATTGAGGGAACTGCTTGATGCTGGTGACGTGGTCGCCCCTGAAGCGGACGAACACCGTCTTCGACGGAGGCTGACCGTAAATCCAGTCTTCAATATCGTTGCCATCGGAATCGCGCTCGCGGACTTTGTGGTCGGGCTTCCCGATCGCCGCAACAAGCTCTTCGCGGTCCATGCCTACCACGGGCTTGCGGTCCTGAATGGCCTTCTTCATTTCCGGCGGCAGGGTATCGAACCACTGCACGGCGGCGGAACGCTCTTTCGAAAAATTCAAGAAGGGCGAGAGGAGCTGCTTCAATTCGTCCGGGGTGATATCCGGCAGCTGCTTGTTGAATTCCAGGAAAATGGTGCTGCCCATGCCGGGCTGCATCCCAGGCGGGCCCTGATCCTGCGTGGAGCTTGACTGCATCGGGGGATATCCGCTGCCCCCCAGGCCGATCTGGATGTGATCGCGCCAATGCTTCTTGCCGCGCCCGCCGCCGTTTACATCGACAATGATTTGATGGTCGCGGAATTCCAGCCTGGTGATCTGAACCTTGTCGCCGGTACTTACCGCCGGTCCGTGAGTGGCGACGGCGCGATCAAGCATCTCGGTCTCCAGCGGCTTGCCTACGGTGACATGGAAACCTTCTTTGCCCGCAGGCAGCGGCTTGATGGCCTTGGCAAATTCGCCGGAGACGTAGCGGATCAGAGCAAGCTTCGAAGTTTCCTGAAGCGTGGTGTTCTTCGAAGGTGGCGCGGATTTCGACTGGGACTGGCTCTGGGACTGCGCGGTGTCCGACGATGGACCAGCGTTCGGGAAGAGGGGAATCTCTTCGTCCGAAGGAAAGGTGGGGGACGGGTTGGCGGGCGGACGAAGGCTGTTGACTCGCGGGATGTCCGCGTCAGCCAAAAGCAAGAACGCCAGAGGTATGGCAAGCCAATTCGACATAAACAATGCAAACCCCGACCTGCCGGGGCCCACGTTCCCTATTCTACGATGCCACGAAGTTGCTGAACAGGTGCCTCGCTTAGGAGGGGACACGTCTCTCTTACCTGTACTCCGTTGTGATAGAACTGTACTACCGTACGGGGATTCGCGCCATTCCTTCTAGCGGGACACGACTTGGACGCCCTGGCGGTCGATGGTCATAGGAAGAACCTCGGCGCCAGCCTCGCGAATGGCCTTTGCCACGCGTTCCCGGGCGTCAGGCTCGACCAACAGGACCACGCAGCCGCCTCCGCCCGCTCCGCAGACCTTGCCCGCCAGGGCGCCATTGCGGCGGGCGCTGTCGATAACGCTGTCGATGGTCTTCGTCGAGATCGTGGGCAAATTCCGCTTGCGGAAGGACCACTCCTCGCGCATCAGGCGGCCAGCTTCGGGCCAGTCGGGTTTCTCGAATGCCAGGCGCATTTTCTGCGCGACGTCCGAAATCCGCTCGAGGCTGTTTTGCACGGCAAGCTTGCCGCCGATGTGGGCCTTGTAGACTTCCCAGTTGTTGATGCCGTGCTGGCGCGGCTTGCCGGTGTAGCACACCATCACGCGGCGCTCGAGCTCGTCCAGGTTCACGCGCAATTCAACCCTATGCTCACCGCCGGGCGGGAGTTCGATGGCGGCGGCGCCGCCGAAGGCCGGCGGGTAGTGATCCTGGGTTCCGGTGGGAACATTGATGACGATGGCCTCCGCGTCACGGCTGATGTGGATCCAGTCGACCTTGCTCTTGCCCGCTCCTGTGAAGCGGTCGAGCGCGGCGCAAATGGCCACGGCCATGGCGCTGGAGCCGCCGATGCCTGCGCCTGCGGGAGCTTCCGAATCGGTTGTGAGCGTAAAGCCGCCCTGCGGCTGGAAGAACTTAGTGATTTCCGCAAGGAGCGGGAGGCGATAGCGCTTGGCTTTCACGAGGGCAGCGAAGGAGGCAAAAATCTCTTGGCGCTCGATGTCGCGGGAAACCAGCTTGATACGGTTGTCGCCGCCAGGATGCGTCTCGATGACGCACGAGGCGTAGAGCGAAATCGCGGCGTTCACCGTAACGGCACCCGGATGAAACAGATAGAGCGGCCAAATGTCGAGCGTTCCCCCGGCGAAGTCCACGCGGGTCGGTGCTTTGGATTCGATGATCATGAGTGCGAGCTAGCTCGATTCAGAGGGATTTTCAGTCGAGCCAGTTTGACGGAATAAGACAGCCATCTCAAGCAATGAGCGTGATGGCTGTCCACGGAACGGCACTAATCTCTGCACCCGCGAACGAAGAAAGAACCACCTTCTGTAAAGACGAAAGTATCAGCTACCGCCGGCGGAGGCGGTGCGGTTGCGGTTGATGAGTTGTGGGCCGTCCTTTCTCTCCTGCGCGAGAGCGGGATTGGGCTCGAAGCAGCGGCGGCAGCGGGCTTCGTAGGCTCCCATTGCACCAACGACGATTAACTCTTCGCTCTCTACCAGGCGCTGGGTGTGGACGGCGGGATTGCCGCAGCGGACGCAAATGGCAAGCAGCTTGGTGATCTCTTCGGCAATCGCAAGGAGGCGCGGCATGGGTTCGAACGGGCGGCCGCGATAATCGGTGTCCAGGCCGGCGACGATCACGCGCTTGCCGAGGTTCGCGAGCTTGGTACACACATCCACCACCTCATCGCCAAGGAATTGCGCTTCGTCGATGCCGATAACTTCCGTACGCGGCGACAGCTTTTCCAAGATTTCGGCGGCTTTGAAGACGTTGTCCGAGGGAATGCCGAGGCCGGAATGCGACACGATTTCGTTGGCGGCGTAGCGTTCGTCGATGGCCGGTTTGAAGATCTGCACGCGCTGGCGCGCGATCTCCGCGCGGCGCAGCCGACGGATCAACTCCTCGCTCTTGCCGGAAAACATCGGGCCGACGACGACTTCGATCCAGCCCATATTGCCTTTGACGATGTCCACGGTTGCTCCCTCAAAAACCAGTTATCCGTTTTCAGTTCTCAGTAGCCAGTAAAGAACTTCCATCTTGCATGATATGAGCCTCTGTCTATGAAGGCTCTACCGATTTGACTCCGAAGCGCCGACGGCAGCGGCTCGGTACAACTTCATATTATAGAACGGCGCGAAGGCCGCAATCACGGCAACTCGAAAAGCCTCCTGCCGGGTGATGAAATTGTTCGAGAGCACGCCCCAGGCGCCCTGCGCGTCGCGGATGCCTACGGCGCCGGCAAACCGATCGATGGCTACGGCAAGCTCCACGCCATTTTCGAGAACTTCGTGAGCCAGCGCTCCCGGCAGCTCGATGCTTCCGGAGCGGCCGTAATGGCCTCGCGCGCCGTCGGAGACATAGGCCCAGCTTTCCAGGAAGACCCGGCGATGCCCGCTTTGCTGCAATCCCGAATGACGCAGCATCTCGTCGGCTGATATTCCTTCGCGGACCATATCGAGCCCGCCTTCAAGACCGACGAAGTATTGCCAGGCCGTCCCGTCCCGGCGCGCCATCTCCACCAGCCCTTCCGCGCGCTGGCGTGCGCCGCGCATCAATTCATCTCGCGACGCTGGCGTGTGGCTGACTCCGCTTTCCACTTTCACGCCCACGACTTCGAATTGAGCATCGGGAGCGAGCGACGCTGAGAATGACTGGAGCGCTTCCGTGACGGCGTTGAGCTTCGGGCCGCGCTTGCTACCGACGGCAATGGTGATTTTTTCCATTTGGAAAAATAACGACGGCTCGATTCTAACGGTACTTGAACAAGAATTTCACTGGGAATTCGCGAGGCTGAGGAAAACGCAAGAGGGACATTCCCGAAGAGGTAATTCTTGCCAGATGATCAATGCGGCGGCCCATCGGAATCGGACCGATACCTGAACCTTGGCAAGTTAATCGAGCCAACAGCCGAGCGCGCTCAACGCGACCTAGGTCCTATAGTAATTTATTGTAAAAAACCAAACTTAATAACCCACCTGTTATGTTCGTAGCGCAGGCAGAACGGCTGTCCTCCGAAACGCCAGACCTGAGAGCAGGGCCGCTGCGTACAAGCCGAGCGCCAGCAGGTAGAGAAAGTGGAAGCCGAAATACATCGAGTTGTATTCGAGGACGCCGCCGCACATCGCGCCCATGAGATTCATTGACATGACACTCGAGATCCGGGATTCGGCGGAGAGAAGCGTCGAGAAGACAATGCCGGAGAAAAATAGCGGGCAGGTGAGTATGACCGCGGTTCCGATTCTCCCGGCGGTTGTCGAGGACAAGCCCCCCGAAGTCGCGACCCACCAGCCAACAGCCAGACTCACAAACAACAGGAAATAAATAAAGAAAGTACCGCTTACGCGAAGGCGCTGGACGATCCCATTCGCCAGAAAGGCCATGACTAGAATACTCGCTATGGCAATTGCGATAACCTGCCAGGTATTGCCAAAGGTGAGGCCCATTTCCGTGATTGCCTTAGTCTCTACGAGCATGAACCCGGCACCCAGAAAAAAGAAGGGAAGATGTGAGAACTTGGGTCGTTGGCGGAAGAAGCTCGCATACAGTACAAATGTGAGCAGCAGGATCAATCCGAGCACGACCAGATAGGAGAGCGGATAGACTCGGCGCGGCATGTACAGAAATGGCCAGTCGTCGGTAGACAGATCCACCTTGATGGCTGAGTTTCGATAGAATTCAGGTCGTTCAGCAACGTGGGCTTCCCAGAGCACCGCCGGCGGGATCGACAAGTCCCCATTCTTGGATTGCATGAAAACCTGGGCGCCCTCGTATGAGGGAAAGAAGCAGAGCGGTTCTTTTCCGTCGAAGGCTTGCTTCATCATCTGGTAAATTTTGGTCCCGAGAGCATCGTTCAGGACGCTGAATGAGAGCGACAGTACGCCGTTCGGTGTCAGCCGCGACCTTGCTTCGCGCAGCCCTTCGACGGTGTACACAAACGAATCCAAACGAACGCTGGAAGCCTGACTCAGCAGGGTGTGGGAATCAAGTAGCCCGTATACCATCAAGTCGTAATGACTCTGCGTGGTGCGAAGGAAGGAACGAGCGTCGTTCACTATCGGCCGCACCCGTGGATCGTCGTATGGTCTCTCCGGATGATTGGTCTTGCCGGCAAGCAGGATCGCAGGATCGATCTCTATCGCGTCCACGTGTTGGGCGCCAGAGCGCAGAGCGGCCGCCACATCATTTCCACTGCCTGCACCAACCACAGCTACTTCGCTTGCACTTGGACGAACCCGGTATGGAAAATCATAGTAATCACGCGTCGCCCGGAGCGCCGGATCGGTACTCGCCTCAATGGCAGCACTGGATAGGTTATGTACTCGTTGGTAATAATGCCCGGCCGCTCGGATGAGCATGAGTCCGTTTGGACTGTAACCGATGTCCAGCGACTGGTAAGGAGAATAGATCTTATTCCAGAGGGGATTCACGGGCCAGGCAAGAGTCATCAGGGCCACCAATGCAATGCCCATACCTAGAAGAAGAGTTCTCGGCTCTGGCACGAAAAAGAAAAGCAATATCACAAAGCACAGCCCGAACCACACCACCGGCGGCGTCCACAAAAAGCTGACAAGAAACATCAGTAAAACACCAGCCAGGCTGCCCAAGAGGTTGAACCCATATGCTGGAAGTTGGCTCTTGCGTTCCATCAGCTTTCCACAGAGCTGGCCGACCGGCACAAAGGCAAGCGCGGTCAAAAGGAAGACAACCGTAAGCAGTAAATAAACTACTCCAATCTGGTCCCATGTGGCCGTCAAGCCCATATTGAGCTGTTCGCGAAACGGAATTGTCTCCAGGCTATAGGGCCGGTTCGGCAACCCCCACCGGAGAGCGATCAGGAGGCCGAACTGCCAGGTAAGCAGTGGAAGAGTCAAAATCAGCGGTATCCCCTCTTTACTTCGTGAGAGCGCATAACCGAGTCCAAGACCCGCAAAGCAAGCAAGAAGCCCGTAGTTTTTGTAAAACGCAAAGAATTCAAAGATGCTTCCTTGCCAGCGAATGACCGCTAACTCCAAGAACAGGCTGAGCGCAGCCGACGCGGCGATCGCGATCGAGAGTGAGCGGCCGGGAATGGTTTCCAAGAACGCGGCTTGGTCTAGCGATTCCTTCAAGAGGTAAGGTTCGAGCTTTAGCAGCAGCAAATACAAGCCAACAATTGCCGCAAGAGCAGGAACCCCATAGAGGCCCACCTTGAGATAAAATTCACCGGGAGAAGGTATCACCTCACCGATAGAAGGGCTCGATAGGTACGCCAGGGGCGGCAGAAACACGCTTCCGAGAAACGCTAGAACAATAAAATGTCGGAACGAGCGAAGCAGTCGCGGGATTTCAGCCCCATCGCTATTTCCTCGATCCGAGCCAGGAATGAATTCTTGTACAGGAGTGGCCTCCACGACGGAACTATTTGCATCGGTAATCATAGACCGATGATGTCACGAGGCCGGAAACAGCGCGATCTGATTTGAAGCGGGATGTTCCACATTGACATTTCCTCGGATCATGCTTCGTTGCGGGGCCCACTCGTGATGGTCAGCCGAGGCAACACTAGCCATTCTCCGCTGGAATACGCCACGCCGGAGCACGCGTCGGGCAGCGCCGAGATGCTCAACCGTGCGCTGCTGCCCCTGGCCCCCAGTTGGATGCGGCGAGGAGTTCCAAACCTGGCGAAACGCGCCTCGCCCTTGCAATTGTTACTGGCCTGCTGAATCGAGGCGCGCGAACTGTCCAGGCTTGATTTCCATGGTTGGTGGCGTCAGGAGTTAACAGACTCAACAACGCCATCCGCGCGCAAGTCCGTCCAAGACTCTTCACACCTGTATAGTTTGTTTGAGCTATATGGACCTCAAGAGATGGATAACTCCTGACCGCGCGGTGTGGTTAGGGTCAATGCTGGCGTTAGCCGCGTATTGCCGCGATCTTCGATACGACTTTATTCTGGATGATGAAGCGCTCATTCTCCTGAATGGGACGATTGATTCCTGGCATAACTGGAAGCTCCTCTTTCTCACGGATATCATTGATTCATCCCACAGCGTGATCAGCAACGCGATACATTACCGTCCCGTGTACATGATGTGGTTGATGGTGAACAACCAGCTCTTCGGGAAGATCACACCCTGGTGGCATCTAACGTCCCTGCTCTTACACCTTGTGGTGACATTGCTGGTTTATCGCCTGGGTGCCGCGGTGCTGAGAGAGAAATGGACGGCTGCTTTGGGCGCTCTATTCTTTGCGTTGCATCCTATCCACGTCGAATCGGTCGCTTACGTATCCGCTTCCGCAGACCTACTGGTTGCTTGTTTTGCGCTCGTCTCATTGCTTGCTTACCATCGCTTCCGCCAGGAGGACGGGCACTTCGGTTGGCTTATCGTGTCGTTGATTGCCAGTGCGCTGGCGATGTTTTCCAAGGAAAATGGCCTGATGCTTCCCTGGCTCGTTGTCGCATACGAGGTTTTTCGGGGCAGCCCGGAGAATACGTCTCTCAGTTATAGACGATTTTTCTGGTCGGTTCCCTACTTCGGGCTGGTTGGGGCTTATTTAGCTGTCAGGACTTTCTTATTTGGTCTTAATCTAGGACCTGGGCCGGACATTCAGGGCATTAGCCGGCTTGCTGCTTTCCTGAAGGCCCCGCTTGTGCTGCTCCTGTACTTCAGAAATTTTCTTTGGCCATTGCACTTGAGCTTCTACTATCCGGTCGAATGGAGCTCACGGTGGACCGCGGTGAAAAGCTGCGCGTTTGTTCTTGTCCTTCTGGCCGTATGGATTCTTTGGAGGCGGCAGCGAAACCTGCCAGCCGTTCGATTGCAATTGATTTGGATGGCAATTTTATTCCTGACTCCAGTCGCGGGAGTTTCCATATTCCGGAATGGAGACTGGGTTCACGATCGGCATATGTACTTAGTGTCCATTCCGTTTTGCCTCCTGGCCGCAACGTTGCTGACCCATTCAGGAATTACACTTCGGGATTCTCTTTTTGCGGGGTCATTAGTTTCCCTGACCTTGCTCCTACTAACTGTCGGTTCCGTTCCTCGCTTCGAAGACTCCAATTCTATTTATCCTAGCGCACTTCGAGCAGCGCCTGACAATTGGATTGCACACCACTTTTATGCAATTGCGCTGTGGAATCAGCGAAGACACGAGGAATCCTTACGTGAACACCGTCTGGCTTTGCAACTCGCGCCGAAATCACCCATGACTCACGAAGCCTACGCAGCAGCCCTCGCTGGAGTTGGGAAGGATGACGAGGCCATGACGGAATTTCGGAGTGCGTTGATCCTCCTCCCGAAACAGCCGCGCTTTCGGGCGTTAATTTTATATCAGCTGGCAGACCTGGAAGTGAAAAACGGAAACTATACACAGGCCATTGAATGTCTGCGTGAAGCAGTGAACCTTGATTCTCAAGCTATGAACTATCATCTTTTATTGGCGCGAGCATTAGCTCACGAAGGGCATGCGCAGGAGGCTGAAGAAGAGATGCGCAAAGAAACCGCCCTCCGGGAACGAACGCTTCATCAGTCCACCAAACCATTGTTTGACTTCAGCGCAAAGGGGAGCGAAGGGAGAGCGTGACTAAGCTACAGATTCTAAGCTAACGGGTTCAACCGAATCAGCGCTAGGATGCGCAGAAAGAAGGGTGAACCATGGAAGAAGAATTCAAGAAGCAGCGCTACGTGCAGCCTGTCGCCAAACGCCTAAGCATCACAAAGGACCTGTACGCACAGGCGCTGACCCCCCGAAACGTGCAGCGCATCTTGAAGGTGGTTGAGATGATCCGGCCAGATGCAGAAACTGCTTCTGTTCCTTTGTGTTCCCATGTCGAAGAAGCAGAGACTGTAAGTGCTTGATTTTATGGAGCGGCCTATCGAAATCGAACCGACACCTGAACCTTGGCAAGGTTCG
>Ga0137409_10000898_pt1 | contig 32603 bp, 43 predicted proteins | sample CZODoug1_16funga_FD_122059 | JGI IMG/M metagenome (GOLD analysis project Ga0137409, IMG submission 122059) | Vadose zone soil fungal communities from Angelo Coast Range Reserve, California, USA - CZODoug1_16fungal (Hybrid Assembly) | ecosystem: Environmental > Terrestrial > Soil > Vadose zone... | reverse complement strand
GATGGCGACAATCCGATCGACACGTACAGGCCAGGCCACTTGCGAGCCTTGGCTAGGGAACATGAGTTCTATCGATTTCTGGGTGCTGATATCGCCAAAGTCGAAAAGGTGTTCTGGCCGGCGCTCGTCGCGTGTTACAATCGTCCTGTGCGAAAACCTCATGCAAGTATGTGGTGCGGACCACTCCTGGACAATGCCGGAGAGCGAGACGAAGAAATCCTAGCTCAGCTTCAGAAGCTCGGCGTCAAGGATGCATTCAAGCGCTCGAAGTATGATGCACACTATGGGATTGGGCCTGATCATTGTTTCGATTGCCATAACTACCGTGGCAAACAGGATTTAGAGCCATGCGTCGTCGTCAACGGCTTGGTACGCCATGACCGGCATTGTGATTTCTGGTTGGATCGCCCCGTCAAGTCGATGGCGAAGCTCGATGATGTCGACAAACTGTCCCATGAGGCCGCGAGTTATGGCCGCGGCCGTGGTCGTGAATTCTGCCGCACATGCGAATATTCCGATCACGAAGACAAGCCGCAGTGCGCCTATGTGATCAATATTGATCCGGGTGGTTGGTGCCGGCTGTGGGACGAAGAAAAGCTTTAGAGATCGGCGCCGACAGCCGCCGTTGAAAGACTGTCAATCCGTGACCGGGTAGCCGGTCTTTCATTGTCAAACAGTGGAGAACAATTATGCGCGTGAACTTCAAGCGCACAGCACTTGCGGCTGTCTTGCTGGCTGGTGTTGCCGTTCCGTTTGCCTGGGGGGCCGGGGTCTTCCAGACATATCCGATCATCGGTGGCGCGGCTTATTGCGCGTCGGGGAATGTCTCAGGGGCGGCGCAAGGCGGCATTACTGGCCAGGGTGCCCCGATTCCGGGTGCGGGCGTAACGACCGGCACTTCCATTTGTGGGCAGACTGTGCCGGCTGGACCTCCGGCTCTGACGGGCACTGAAGTATTCCCGGTCGATCTGTATACGCCTGGCACGAATATCACGGCGGGCGGCCCGGCGACGGCGGATTTGCCGGTGACGGCGATTGGAAATGGATATGGCGGGACGACCGTCATTACCACGAATGCGGCCGTGGTCTTGGCGAATGGCATCTCGAATCTGATCTCAAATCAGACGACCGCGACCATAACGACGGGCATCACGTTGCCGCCGAATCCCATGCAGAACCAGAAACTGTGCATTTCCAATGCAGGAACTGGTGTTTTGACGCTGACGGCGGTTACGGTCGGTACGGCAGGCCAATCAATCGTGGGAACGGCAGTAACCTCGATTCCGGTGGCAACCGCTGTCGGTACAGCGGGCACCGTGACCCTGTCCTCTGTATGCTGGCTCTACAACGTAGCCAATACCACTTGGTATCGGACGCTCTGATCGAATCAGGAGCCGGATGATGAAGCCCGCACTTCGAAGCCGGCTCTTGGTGGCGCTCGCGCTGTCGCTTGGGCTTCCCCTTCTCCCGTGCCACCAAGCGGCAGCGCAGGGCGTCACAACGCAACGCACGTGCGGCCAATCGGCATTCTATGATGCGGCCGCGAGTGGTGCGACGCAGCTCGTGCCGCCGCCAGCCGGCAATCAGACGAGAACCGGCAATACTATCTTCATTTGCGGCTATACGTTCGCGACCGCTGGCACCGTAAATATCGGCTTGGTATATGGGACTGGCACGAACTGCGGGACTGGAACGACAAAGATTACGCCAGCTTATCAGTTCATCGCGACCGCATCCGCAATTGCGGGAATCGTGGATGGCGGGTCGGTCTTTCGCGGGTTGAGCGTCCCGGCTGGCAACAATCTTTGCATCAATACAAGCGCGGGCGTCGCCGTACAGGCGATGGTTTATTTTGATAATTCTCCGCTCTAAGACAAAACTACTGATTGTTGCGGGCGTAATGCTGGCATTGACGGCAACGGCTGCCGCGCAATTTCTTACGATGGGGATAGGGGCGAACGCGGGCGGCGGCGGTACTCTGACGCCTTGCGCTGCTGGCCAGCTTGACTTTTCCGTCACCCCTGGCGGGTGCAACATTCTTTGGATGGGTGGATGATGCGGATTTTTCTGGTCTTGATTGCTTTGGCTGTGCCCGCAGAGGGCAGGGATGTGATGATCGTCCTGAACGATCAGGAGCAAGCCGCGCTTCGCCGTGTCCTCGATAGCGCCACCAAGGCGGAAGGCATCCAGATCGCTCCAATGACGGTCTATCTGATGAACAAGCTCAACGCCGCGATGGAAGTCGTCGAGCGTAAGGAAGACAGCAAGCCAGCCACGAAGGACGCGCCGCAATGAGCCTCTTTGCGAGACTGCTTACAGGCGCCGCGCTCGCGCTATGGATGTCGGTTCCAGCCTTTGCTGGCGCAGGCACGGTTACCGGTAAGGATGCGGCGGGCACGACCCATACTTGGGACGTGATCACGGACGGTGGCGGCAATTTCGTCTGGATGCAGGGCATCTGCGACGGAGTGGCCGCGGCGCAATGTGCGGCCGTCAAGGCTGCATCGACGGCGGCCGTTGCGACCGACCCTGCGATGGTCGTGGCGATAAGTCCGAACAACGCGGTTGCGTCGACGCAATCCGGAACCTGGAACATAACCAATGTTACCGGGACTGTTTCATTGCCGACCGGCGCAGCGACTGCGGCGCTTCAACCAACCAATGCGGCCCAAGGATCGGCCACCTCAGGGCAGACCGGCCATTTGATCGAAGGCGCCGTCACGACGGCGGCGCCGGGTTACACCACCGCGCAGACGAGCCCGCTATCGCTCGACACGGCAGGCAATCTGCGTTCTCTAGCGACTCAGGCAGGCACTTGGAATATTACGAATATTTCAGGCACCGTGTCGCTTCCGACCGGTGCGTCAACATCCGCTCTTCAGCCGACAAACGCAGCACAGGCGTCGACGACCTCGGGCCAGACCGGTCATTTGATGCAGGGTGCCGTGACGACGGCGGCGCCGGCCTACACGACGGCGCAGACCGACCCGCTTTCGCTTGATACCGCTGGAAATCTGCGGACGCAGGTTGCGAGTTGGGCCGGCACGGCGATCACAAACACACCGACTGCGGTCGGAACCGCCGGCAGCGGCAATACGCCGACGCTCAACACATTCATGGTTGGCTGTGTCAGCACGGTGTGCAACGCGAATGGTGCGGCAACTCCGAATAATTCATCTCCTGTCGTAGTGTCTCCGTGGACTCCATTTCTCGCTAATGCAATTACGACAACGAAATTGGCAGTGAAAGCGTCGGGTGGCCAATTCGGAGGCATTCAATGCTATAACCCGAATTCTTCCCAGATTTACGTTCAGCTTTTCAATGTCGCGTCAGGCAGCGTGACTCTCGGAGTGACTGCGCCGAATCTTTCAATCCCAATTGGCCCCACAGCAACCGGCGGATGGGCACAGGAAGGTGGTTTTGCCTTTGGCACGGCCATCACCGCAGCGGCAACGACCACGGCCACGGGATCAACTGCGCCGACCACAGCGCCCGACTGCAACATCGCTTTCAACTAAACAGGAACGAAAACATGGGAACGCCGTATCTGATTCAATTGCTGATCGGAGATAATGTGGTGCCGCTGCTTGTGCTTATGACGCACTGAAGTGTTTGGTATGATCAGATTTCTAATCGCTGCGTTTGTATGGTTGCTGTTTGGTCTCCCTGCGTCAGCAGCGTTCGTTCAAGGCACATCGAATAACAGCGCCGGGACAAGCGTCGCATCATTGACACTTACGCTTGGTGCTGGCGTAACAACCGGCAACTGCGTGTGGGGGATCGTCACGACAATTTCGGTAGGCGGCACTACGATGACGGCCACGTTGGGCGGCGTTTCCATGACCGTCATGGACGCATTGCCCGTCGCCGGACCGAACGTCGAAAGCTGGAGTTTCATTCTCGGTAACGTCAGCGGCGCTCCAACGTCTCTGGTTTTTACGCCGGGCGCCTCTGGCCCCTTAGCTGCCATTGCGATTGAGGAATCCGGATGCGCAGCGCTTGCGAATCCGACCGATGTTCACACGGCGCAAACTCAAGTCGTGTCGGTAACGGGAGCAAATTCCCTCACATCTGGCAACGTTACGACCACGGTTGCAAATGACATCATCGTAGGCGCTGCGATGAATACCGGCGGTACTGGTGCGCCTACCGTTGGCACATCGCCGCTGGCATTTACTCTCAGAAACACGACGACTTTCGATACATTCGCGCCCGTGGTTACCGAGGACAATGTCGTTCTGGCAAGCCCGGGCACTGCCGCGGCGACTTTTGGCACCTCTGCGACACAGACATATAACGCGTATGTCATCGCCATAAAGCCCCTGGTGGTGGGCCACACTACGCAAGACATGACCGTGCTCGGGGTTGGTAGATGATGCGAGTTGTCGCCGTTGCGCTCGGTGCGCTGGCGTTACTCTCGCCGATCGGTCAAGTCGCTAGCTTCGCACCGTTCTCCTGGAATGGAGGCGGCGGGGGCACCCTACGCACAGCGTTTTCGCTGCCAATGGGGGATGTCCTTCACTATATATCGCCGACGGGGAGCGACGGTGCCAACGGTCTGACTCCCGGCACAGCTTGGCTGACGCCAAATCATGCTCTCAACTGCGGTGACGTGATCATCGCGGCGACCGGGGCTTATGCGAGGCAGTTCAATGCCTGGGGTACGGTGTCGAACTGTCCATCGACCACCGGCGGGATCGACGGGACTGGCGGCATAAATTTTGCGATCCTGCTGTGCGGCGGCACGACTGTAGGCGCGTGCAACAACACGCTGGCGGCTAGCGGAAACACGTTCGACATCCCGAACAACAATTGGGCCGTCGAGGGCTGGGCCTCCACGACGCCGAACACGACAGGGCAAAGCAGTTCGTTCTTCATGGATGCGTGCTCTGCGGTATCGACGCAGCATCATGTCGCATTCGTCAACAACATCAGCGTGAATTCAGGTTCTTCGTTCCTCGCCGGCCCCTGCGCCAATACGACAAGCTTCGATTATTGGGCGGTGGTTGGGAATATCACGGAACAAGGCAATACTGACGGCCCATCCGTGTGCGGCGGTTCGATCAATCCAGTCAGCCCGCAGAACTTCGACACGACTGCCGGCACTCACCTGTTCATGTACGGCAATTTCGTGTGGAACGGGATAGGGCCTGGGTGTTCTGCGAACTCAGATGGAGAAGGCGTTAACTTTGATTCGTTCGACCGACTGAGCTATTCTCAACAGGTCGTGTTCTCCAACAATATCGTTTACACGAGCCATACTTTCGGGATCAACATCTTCTACGCTGGCGGCGGCGCAGGAATCCAAATTCCGATCCGCATCTACAACAACACGTTATATAAAAACAGCGTCAACGGCTTTTCTGTCGGCGGGAATTACGGGGACATCGAGTTCAACGGCTCGACAAGCCCGTGGGCTGTGAATGTCTTCAAAAATATAGCCCAAGAGCCGAATTCGACGAACACGTTCGGTGGAGGCGTCTTCGCTTTGCTGGTCGGCAATCCGCAGACGAACGGCATAATCGGAGGCACCGGCGTCGAGAACATCTTCAAGGGCGCGCATGGCAGTTGCCCCGGCAGCAGTTGCGACGGAGGCAACAATGTGGTGGCGTTCAATAGCGCGAGCATCGGCACGAACATATATACCGATCCGCTGTTCGCCAACGTCACCGACCTCCTGACCAACCAGAATGGTGCCCCCAGCTGCACCACCAGGAACGTGACGCAGTGCATGGGTTATGACCCATCCACGACCACGCTCACGACGCTGTCGCCGATCGGCGACTTGCAGGCATCGTGCGCAAGTTGTTCCGGCAAGGGCTATCAGTTGCCGAGCATGGCCTGTGCGGCCAATTCGGATTATCCGGCCTGGCTCAAGGGCATCGTCTATCTGGTCTGGGATGGAACCAACATCTGGCAATATCACGATCTCGTAACGACGCCGTGCGGACTCTAGATGACCAGCCCCGTTGACCTTTGCAGCATGGCCCTCGGCCAGCTCGGACGCTCGGGCACACCGTTTATCCAACCGTGAAGTCCTACCCAAAAGAGAAGGAGAAGTACCATGCCTAATGATATCGGTTCTGTCCGGGGCATCACTGGCCATTCCACGGCCCTTAACGGCCAGGCCGGCCAGGGCACTCAGAAGCCTTCCCCCTCCGGCACGCAGAGCCCCGGTGGTACCAAGCCCGATAAGCCGGCTGACGGCCCGGTGGCAATGCCGAAGTGATGCATGCGGCTTCAAATAGCTGATCCGGCAAAATATATTGCCGGATTGCAGATTGATGAAAAGCTGGAGTTCGATCGCGATGTGCTCGGCGTCACGCGGCTTCCGAACGGCTGGACGCCGCGCGTTTATCAGCGGCCGGCGTGGCGATATCTCCTGAATGGCGGAATGCGCGCCTGCCTCATCTGGCATCGCCGCTCCGGCAAGGACGATATCGCCCTGAATTGGGCCGCTGTAGCCTCTCAGCGTCGGATCGGCGATTACTGGCACATGCTTCCGGAGCAATCCCAGGCCCGCAAAGCGATCTGGGATGCGGTCTCGCCGCATACGGGAATACGGCGCATTGATCAGGCGTTTCCGCCCGAACTGCGCGATCGGACCCGCGATAACGACATGATGATACGGTTTACGAACGGGTCGACATGGCGCCTCGTCGGTTCGGACAACTACAATAGCCTCGTCGGCTCGACGCCAGCCGGGATCGTCTTCTCCGAATGGGCGCTCGCTGATCCGAAAGCAGAAGCCTTCCTGCGGCCGATGCTGGCCGAATCCAAAGGCTGGATGATCTTCATCACGACGCCACGCGGCGCCAATCATGCCCGCGGCACTTACGAACTGGCGAAGAACGATTCACGGTGGTTTGCGGAGCTGCTGGACGCCAACGAAACAGGTGTCTTCACTCCCGAAGCGCTAGCCGACGAGTTGCGAGAATATCAGAAGCTTTATGGTGTCGATGATGGGCGTGCGCTCTTTGATCAGGAATATCATTGCTCATTTGAGGGGGCGTTCGTCGGGTCGTACTACGGGGCTTATCTCTCCCGTGCTAGTCGCGAATCGCGCATTGGCAGAGTTCCAATCGACCGCACAATCCCGGTCCATACCTCCTGGGACCTGGGAATCTCAGATGCAACAGCGATCTGGTTTATCCAACGCGCCGGTCGCGAGTTCCGACTTATCGAATACCATGAAGGTTCAGGCGTTGGACTCGATGAATACGCTCGAATCCTTGAGCAAAAGCGTTCCCAGCATGGATGGGTCTGGGGAAAGCATTACTTCCCCCATGATGTCTCGCACCGCGAGCTTGGTAATCAAGGGAAATCCCGAATTGACACATTACGGGCTCTCGGGATTACACCCACCGTCGTGCCGCAGTCCAACGTGAACGACGGAATCAACGCGGCGCGCCAGATGCTCGATCAGTGCTGGATCGATGAGACGCGCTGCGAGCGCGGGTTAAATGCCCTTCGATCGTATCGGCGGGAATGGAGCGACAAATTGCAGACGTTCCGCGATGCGCCGTTGCACGACGCTGCAAGCCATGGAGCCGATGCATTGCGAACGTTTGCGGCAGGCTGGCGTGAGATCAAGGAAAAGCCGGTGCATATTCCGCTGCCATCGTTCGATGTGAGAGCGCCGCACGAGCGCGGCACCGGATGGCTGAGTCGATGATCCGTGAAGCAGCGATTAAGGAATTAAAGCGTTTGCAGGGTGGTGGAGATATCGAGGCGACCCGCGGTGACGCGGATAAAGTCCTCTGCGATCTTCTAAAAATGCTCGGCTATGGCGACGTAGTGGAGGAATACCACAAGGTCGAAAAGTGGTATGCCTAGATGCTCTATGGCACAAGCGACGACAAGCCGGCCACGACAGACGAGGATATCGTCAAGGAAGCCAATGAGCGCTGGCACGCCATCAAGGATTGGCAGGGCACCGAAGATGAGCGCGCCCGCGACGACATAAAGTTCGCGAATGGCGATGCGCGTAACGCTTGGCAATGGCCAGAGAAAATCTATGCGGCTCGCACTGGAGAGGAATCCAACCTTCCCTGTCTGACAATCAATAAGACCCGTTCCCACAACGACATCATCATCAATGCGATGTCGAAAAACGGGACGGGTATCAAGGTCAGGCCAACCGCAGGCGGCGCGAGCTACGAATCCGCCAAGGTGATGCAAAGCGTCATCAGGCGTATCCAGTATATTTCCCGCTTTTCGACGCAAAAGCGGAAGGTTGCCGAAGCGCAGGTCGATGGTGGGATAGGCTATATCCTGATCGAGACGAATTACATCTCATCGCGGTCGCGCAATCAGGATATCTACCTTCGCGCAGCGCCGGACTCAACGGGAGTATATCTCGACAGGTGGATCAAGGAGCCTGACGGCTCCGACGCGGACCACGGCTTTATCTTCGATGAATTGCCGCGCAAGGAGTTCAATCTAAAGTATCCGAAGGCAAAGGACGAGGTCGGGACGGCGCCGCTCAATACGCAGTTGGCAGCATGGCTGACCGACAAGTCGGTGACGGTCGTCAAATACTTCCGCAAGAAGAAGACGCCCGACACTTATGTTTGGTATAAGCAGAGCGACGATAGCCCGGAAGTCGAGAAACTGGCGTCGGAAATCAAAGACGAAGCCGGCCGGAAAATATACAAAGCCCTGATGGAGGACATCAAGGAAGGGTATATCGAAGGCGGCACGCGTCCGGTTACCAATGACGAAGTGGAATGGTTCCTGATCGCTGGCGATAAGATCATCGATCGCGGCAAATGGGCAGGGAAATATATCCCGATCTGCCGGTGCGTCGGTAAAGAACTCGTTGTTGACAAAACCCTTGATCGAAAGGGGCATACGCGACCGCTGATCGATGCCAACCGCATGCTCAACTATGGCAATTCAGCCGCGGTCGAAAGCGTCGCATCCCATGTCAAGTCGAAGTGGCTTGCCCCAGCGCGTGCCATCGAAGGGCAAGAGGGTTGGAAAACCGCAAACATCAACAATTTTGCGGTATTGCTCTACAACGACGTGGACGATGAGGCGCCCGAAGGCGCGCAACAGATACCGCCGCCGACTCCGGTCGAGCCCGCCCAAATATCCCCAGGATGGCTGAAGGTCGCCGAAGACGCCGAACGGCAAATGATGATGATCTCCGGGCAATGGCAGGCCCAACTCGGAGAGAACGACACGCAATCCGCCGCATCCGGCAAGGCCATCAACGAGCGGCAAGAGCAGGGCGACACCGCGACGTATCATTTCCCCGAACACATGGGAGACATGGAGCGCTACATCGGGATGCAATTGCTTGATCTGATCCCGAAAATCTATGACACCAAGCGCACCCTTCATGTTCTGGATGACGATGGCGAAAAGCACTGGATTCTGATCGACCCGGATCAGAAAGAGGTTGTCAAGAAGCTGCAAGACCTCAAAGAAGACGAGGAAGCGGTCAAGATCGCCCTCAATCCAGCCATCGGCGAATACGAATGCGTTTCCGATCCGGGGCCGGACTACGCTACGCAGCGGCAGGAAGGCTGGAATGCGCTAAGCGGGATCATGCAGCAGAATACGGAAATGGTCGCAGTCGCCGGCGATCTCCTGTTCAAATATGGAGACTTCCCGGGCGCCGAAGCGATCATGGATCGCTTGCAGAAAGAGATCAAGGCAAACAAGCCGTACCTCTTTGATGACAATCTTGAGCCGCAGATGGTCGCCCTACAGGAACAGAGCAAGCGGCTTATTGCGCTCAATTCGGAGCTGATGAGCAAGCTAGCTGAGGCCAACCTGAAGATCAGGGGCCGCGATGAGAAGCGTGATATTGAGGCGTACAATGCGGAGACGAGTCGGATAAAGGCGACCGTTGAGGCACTATCGAAGATACTCCTGACACCGCAGCAGCGTGCCCAGATGGAGCACGAGATAACGGCCGCCACTCATCAGCATGTGTTCAGCGTGATCGAGGAGGCCAATAAGGCCAACATCGCGAACGAAGCCAATGGTTCTGCGGAATGACGGAAGTTGCAAGGATTGTGCCGACACGGCCAGACGCGGAGATTGCTGCCGATCTTAAACGGCGCGCCGTCGAACTGTACCAACCGATCTTGGAGCTTTGTACGGAGGCTCATAGGGGCGGATTTGAGGTGCAGATTGCATCCGGCATGGGACCGCTTGGAAAGCACGTCATCACTATGCTGAAGGTCATGAAAGCGTATTAGGATATCGTGAGACCGCGGCGCAGCTGGCAGAAGATCGTCGCAGAGTTGTCCAATCAGATTGTCGAGCTTGAAAAGAAAATAGCCTATCGAGACAGGCGGATTGAGAAGATGAAAAAAGGCGCGGGCAAGGTCGGCAAGGTCATGCGGGAATATGAGAGCGGCAAGCTACATTCGGGAAGTAAGAAGGGGCCTGAAGTGACGAGCCGCAAGCAGGCCATTGCTATTGGACTGAGCGAGGCCCGTAAGGCTGGCGCGAAGATTCCGAAGAAAGGCAAATGATCATGGCTCAGAACACCACTCCCAAACCAATGCCCACAACCGGCATGCCGGATCGCAATGAGCCGTTGCCGCGGAACGATTACGATCAGATGAAAACCGGCGTGAAGACGACGGGAACGGCGACATTCAATCCGGGAAGGCCGGCAGGGAAATGATGTGGCTTGTAAAGCAGCCTGATTTGCATTGGCTGGCCGTGCATGGCTGGACCGATTCTCGCTGCCAAATTGGCTGGTCGGAATGGGCGCAGTATGCCGCATCATGTGAATGGTGGTGGCTATGACCGGCGATTATCTCATCGTCAACGGCGAGCGCATCCCCAAGAGCGAAGCGCTCTCCCTGATTCGCATGTTCTACAACGATGCCAAGCAGATTGCGGGTGTCTTCCATGGCATGGACCGGAGCGAGAAGTTCCGCGCCAATTGGCCGGATGAGTATGTATTTGCAGATGCGAACTGGCGGAATTTCCTGGAAGCGTGCCGCGCGATGTATGCGGAGCGGCTTGGCGATCCCAAGACCTCGGCCGCCGATGCCCGCAAGATGCACTTGGCGATCGTCCTCCATACGATGATCGAACAGGACGCGCCGGAGAAATTCGGCGGCATTCAACTTGCTCCCAACACGCAGCAATTCGACGGCGACCGCTTCGAGAATCGAAAGATCATCGAGAACTATGGCAAGCAGTCGAATACATTCAAGGAACTGATGCTAGGATCGACAAGGTATCATTGAGGAACGTATGCCCCCAGATGAAGTGGTAACTGCCCCCGTTGTTGATCCGGCATTAACGCCGCCACCGGCTGATCCGCCTGTCGAGCCCCCGGCGCTTCCGGAACCTGACCCGCCTCAGCGGCGCATGGTTCCGGAAGACGTTTTCGTTCGCGAGATCACGCCGCTTCGAAGCCGTATCCGCGAGACGGAGACCGAACTTCAGCATGCGCAGAGAACGATTCGTGAGCAGAATGAACTACTGACGCGTCTGCAACAGAAGCCCGGTGACAATGGTGCTGCGCCTCCCGCGTCTCGCCCCGCAGCCGACCCGGACATGGTTCCGCGGAGCGAAGTGCAGCGACTGGCGGCCGAACAGAATTTCCAGCGTGACGCGAGTCATGTGATTCAGACGGGCCTCAAGACATACGGGCAGTCATGGAATGATTCGGTCGGGCTGCTTCAGTCCTTCGGGCTTGATAACGTGGATTTTGTCCAGTCGATCATGGATGTGGCAGGCCTCGATCGCACGCATGAGGTGGTGCGGACTCTCACGCAAGAGCCAGAGCGCTTGGAGGCAATGCGCAATATGTCGGCCGCGCGCCGAATTTCCGAAATCACAAGGATATCGATTGCGATGAATGCCCCGAAGCCAGTTGAGCCCATTCCGCCCGCGCCGCCACCTGCCAAGACCGTATCCCGCGCGCCTGCACCGCCGCCGCCCGTTGAGCCGAGTGCGTCCAAGGTGCTCAAATGGGAAACTGATCAGGACAAGATGAGCGATCAGGAATGGTCGCGCACCTTTGATCAGAGAGCCAAGGAGCGCCGCGAGGCGCGTCGTTAAGAGCTATGCCGTAGCGGAGATCGGCCCCGCCGCGACCTGAGCGTCATCAGGGTCCGGGCGTATCGCGTTTCGCCCAGCGCCGCGACTTGAGCGTCATCAAGGTCCTCCCGCCCTTGCTTCACTCGGGACGAAGCATGCACCCGCCCCTTGTCTTGGGGCTTCCAAGAGCTTGGCGCCTCACGAGGTGGCGCAGTTATTCAAGGTGCCATCCCGATGGCGAACAGCATCATCACGCCGAGCATGGTGACTCGGTATTCCATCAAGATGTTCCTGAACACGAACTATTTCGTTCAGAACCTGTCTCGACAGTTCGAATCGCAGTTCGGAATCGAAGGCGCCCGCATCGGCGCACAGCTCCGCATCCGCATTCCGAACACCTATACCGCGACCGACGGTCCCGGCCTTGCGGTGCAGGACACCTCAGAGCAGCAGTTCCTGCTCACTGTCGCCACTCAACGGCACGTCGATGTGGCCTTCACTTCGGCGGAAACCACGCTTGATGTCGACGACTATATGGAGCGCATCGTTCTGCCGCGGGTGAATACGCTGGCGGCCAACGTCGCCCTCCAGGTGATGATCAACACCGCGAATACGGTGCGCAACATCACCGCGAACGTCGATGGAAGCAACAACATCCTTCCGATTACCGATTCGCCGGTTGCCTTGGCGAGGGCGATTCTGGAGGAAAACTCCGCGCCGAACTTCGGTGAGCAGGGCATGCGCAAATGCGTGACTGCGCCTCGCTCCGATGCCCGGTTGCAGCAAGCGCTGCGTGGGCTGCTCAATCCGGTGGATTCGATCAGCAAGCAGTACAACAGCGGTATGATGTATGAAGCGCTGCAACTGCGCTTCTTCGAAGATCAGTCGGTCGTGTCCCATACGACCGGCACGGCAACCACTGCGGCAGTAAGTGGCGCCAACCAGACCGGGAATACGCTGACGATCAGCGCCCTTTCCGGCACGCTGAATGCCGGCGATGTGATCACGATCGCGGGCGTCAATGCGGTCAACCGGGCGAATTACAACACGCTCGGCACGCTGTCACAATTCGTGCTGACGGCTGCGGCGGCCAACGGTGCAACTTCGCTGTCGATCTATCCGCCGATCATTCCGCCGGCCAGCTCGGCGCCCTATGCGGGTCTTCCCTATACCCCGCAGCAGTATCAGACGGTGACCGCAAGCCCGGCCGGCGGCGCAACCATCACGCCGTTCGCCAATGCCAGCGTCACGTACCGTCAGAACATGGCCTACGCCCCTGACGCGATCACGCTGGTGGTGGCTCCGCTATGGATACCGCCCAACGAGAAGGGCGTTATCGCGGCGGCGCGGCATAGCTTCGACTCGCTGTCGATGCGGTCATTGGTGACTTACGAGCCAACCACGGATCAGCCTATCGACCGGCTGGATATCCTGTTCGGCAGCGGCGTTCCGCGACCGGAGTGGATTGTCACAGTTGCTGATTCGACGCCGTGATGATGTGGTGGCCCCGTTACGACGGGGCTCCTCTTTATCCTCCAGAATATGAGGAATGTCGAATGGCCTTCGATCCTGCAATCCATGACCAACACCCCGAGACGGGTCTGCACATCGACAAACGAACTGGCTTGCCGGCAGGTCTCGCTCCGTTGCCGATCGTCCGCGTCAATCACGATGACGAATATCCGAAATGGGTTGTTCCTCATTCCGATCACATCGGTCGGCATCCGCAGAACGATTACGTGGTGACGCCGCTCTTTACGCAGCATCACCTCAATCGGGTGAATGGCGAAGTGACTGTCCTTGTCCATAACGAGGATGAGGAATTGCGCGCCATGACCGGCCCTGCGGCTGAGAGTGAGGAACCTTCGCGTTCGGAGGGCGCTAGCGACGAACGCAATGAACTGGAGGATAACACCTCAGATGGAGCCATGAATCATGGACGTTGAAAGCGGAAAATTCGAATTCGATTTCCGGACCGGACAGGTCAAGTCGGAGGTTAGCCGCAACGGCTACCTTGCTCCCGAAATCGAAGGTGAGGGCCAGAAAGTCCTCATGAGCGACGGATCGTTCGTCAACTTCAATCCGCCGGCAAACAAGCCGATCACTCCGGACTGGTCGGCGATCAAATCGATCGCGAAGTATTTCAATCGGACGGATTTCCATATTTGGCCGCATTGGTTTTACCATCCGACCAAGGAGGCGATCGTCATCCGGAATGCGGAAGAGGCCGCGCAGCTCGGTATCCGCCGCCGCGAATCGACCATGGAAGAGCGCGCAAGGATGAACTGCGGTCCCTTCATCTGGGAGTGGCCTGAGTCTTGCCTTTGGCGGCCGACGCCGTATGCGAAGGAGAAATTCGATTTTCGCAATCCGGGAACCGGCAAGACCTATGTTCCGGAGAAAGTCGATCCAGCGCTTACGCTGAACGCCACGATGCGGCAACTGACCGATGCGTTCAAAGGCGGCGCGGGGCCGAATGCTCCCGCCTCCGTCGATCCCACGCTGTGGGCTGAATTTCTGGCTTTCCAGGCCTGGAAGCAGGCCACGGAGAAAGCGGAGGCTCGCGATCCTGCCTCCCCGGCCATCGATCCGGAGCGTCTCGAATGGGAAGAGGCGGCGCGCCGCGTCGGCGTAAAACCTGATGGCCGCTGGAATCTGGAAAAGCTGAAAGCGAAGGTGCAGGAAGCGGCGGCGCAGACTGCGCCAGTTGAGCCGGCGCCCGAACAGGCCGCGTAACTCCGATGCCGAATCCCCCGAATGAAGGCGCGTTCCCCGTCGATAACGTGGGGCAGCTCCTGACCAACGCCCTTCAGGATGGCGGGATCGTCGGCATTGATGAGGACTTAGAAGATATTGTCGTCAACAAAGCCTTCCGGGAAGCAAACTGGATATTGACGCAGTGGGCGCGCAAGCGCTGGCTGGTCTATGCGATCACGGATTATGCAGTCGTTTCGACGGGTGCGCAGACCTATGGCGTCGGCGCAGGACAGCCAGTTCCGATCAATCCGCGGCCAGATCGGCTCGAATATGCCTTCGTGCGCTTCCTTGCGACCGCGCCGCCACAGTTTCCGGTCGATATTCCGCTCGATATCATCCAATCGCGGGAAGACTATTCGCGGATCACGGTCAAGAATATCGGAACGTTGCCGTGGCGTATTTTCTACGACCCGGTATGGCCGGTCGGTCAACTCTATCCGTGGCCGGTACCGCAAGCGACTCTATATGAGATTCATGTGGGGTTCAAAACGGTCCTGCCGCGCTTCACGACGCTCAATCAGGCGATAAGCTTTCCTCCGGAGTATGAGGTAGCCCTAAACTGGACCTTGGCCCGTCGGATGCGAGCGGCATTCCAGATGCCGGCCGATCCGGAAGTGACAGCGCTTGCGCGCGATGCGCTCAATACGATTCGTCTGGCAAATCAGGCTGTGGGAACGCTGCGTATGCCCGCGTTTCTTCGTAATCGCAACCGTGGGTACGATTACCGCGGCGACTCTGACAGTTGGTAACATAGGAGAATAACGATGACCGTTGGTAATCCGCCGCTTGCCGGGATGGAAGAAGGGCTAGTCGACGCAACGTGGTTGCGTGGGCTCGCAGGTGGTCAAAACGAATTCTTCCAGAACGGACTAGCTGCGCCGAATGCAGCCAGCCAAGCGACCGGGACGCCCATTCCAACGGGAATGGCGCTTGTTGAAGTCGATTCGTCTGTTTCGACCGGAAGCGTTGTATTGCCGTTCGCGGCTGCTGGAACAGAAATACAGCTCATAAACAACACTGCGAATACAGTGAACGTATATGCGAGCCCTGTGATCAATCCTTCGACCGGCGCTCTCGATACGATCAATGCATTGGCAAACGCCACAGCATTTCCGGCGACGGCAAATAACCTTTTCGCGTTTGCCTGCGCAAAAAATGGCAAGTGGGCAGCCAAATAACCCATGCGCCTTCGCCGCAAGCTCTATGGCTGGCTTGGCAAGCATGGCGAATGGTGCCTCGGGAAGTATCCGCCAGATTCTCCGGTCCTGCCTTACAGGGTCTATCAATCGATGACCGAAGCGGAAGCGGCGGCGCTGGCTTATCGGGCTGAAGTTATCTGGTGCGGGGCTGCGCTGGAAACGCGAAAACAACTGCAACTCGCATGAAGGATTCGAACCTTCGGCGCCGCAACCATAACAACTGGCTCGCTTACGGCGTCTTGCGCAGTTTCACCCTTCATCCGGCATTCGCGCCCTATGGGTCAAGCAATCCCAGAGACTCAGGCAATGCGAGTTGCAGAGCGCGTAACATAGAATGCGTACTGGCATAGATCAATGGCTAAGCTGGCGCTGACCTCCGGGGCCTATTCCGCGCAGTCGCTAATCGCCAATGCGCAGCGATCCGTGAACTTGTATCCGGAGGCAAACCCGGAGAAAACAGAACCTGAAATGCCGGTGACGCACTATCCACGCCCTGGTCTTGGTGTTCTCAGTCTTCCTCCGGCCCCAGCGAACGGCCGATGCCTCTATCGCTCGACGAAGGGCGTGGCCGATCCTAACGGCGATCTGTTCGCCGTCGTTGGGCAGAGCGTTTATTTCATCGATCAGGACTTCAAGTTCAATCTGCTTGGTACCTTGCAGACGCCGGCTATCACGCCAGCATCGATGGCAGATAACGGAACCGACATCATCATTGTCGACAATTCATTGCAGGGCTATGCAATCAACATTGCCACGAAGGCGTTCACTCAGATCGGCGATCCGAATTTCCTGGGGAGCACCCGCGCGGATTTTCTTGATAGTTTCATCATTCTAAACAACCCCGGCACCAATCAATGGTATTCGACGCTCTCTCAGCAGATCGTCTTTAATGCGCTGTTCATCGGGATCAAGACGGCGTGGCCCGACAATATCCTCTGCGTGGTCGCGATTGAGCGCGAAGTCTGGATATTTGGGCCGCAGAAAAGTGAAGCTTGGTACAACGCGGGAACCGTGCCGTTTCCGTTCCAGCTTGTGCCGGGCATCATCATCGAGCAGGGATGTCAAGCGGCCTATTCGCCCGCCAAGATGGACACATTCGTTTATTGGCTCGCTGCCGCCCCCGAGGGCGGTTACATGGTGATGCGCGGCGGTGGACAGAACATTGCGCAGCGCATCTCGACGCATGCCATCGAGGTCGAAATCAAGAAATATCCGCGTGTCGATGATGCGATCGGCTCGACCTATCAGATGGCCGGGCATAGCTTCTACAAGCTGCATTTTCCGACTGCGGACAAGACCTGGGGATATGACGCAGCGACCGAGCAGTGGCACGAAGACAACTGGCTGGACAGCAACGGCGTCCTGCACCGGTCCCGTAACACGTTCTGTGCCTTCGCTTACGGCAAGAACGTCGCGCTCGATTGGAACAACGGAACGCTCTACGAAATGAGCGCCGATATCCTGACCGATGCCGGCCAGCCGATTCCATGGATCAGGTCGTTCCCGCATATCACGAACGAGCTGCAATACGTCAGTCATCCGCTGTTTACTGCGGATGTGGAGACCGGAACGCGGGCCGGCACGACGGAAAAGACGCAGTTCTTGAGCCCTTGGAGTTCGGGGTTCAGCTCAGGTTTCGGGCCTGTGACGGCCGTACCGTCGCCTGTGGTTAACTTCCGGATGTCCCGCGATGGCGGCTACACATTCGGGAAATACCGGCCGAAACATCGCATATCGTCGGGGAAATACCGATCGATGATGCGCTGGCGTGGCAATGGGATTGCCCGTGATGCAGTCTTCGAACTCAGTTCAACCGCCGAAATGTGCGGGGCTCTCAATGGGGCCTTCATCGATCCGATTGCGGCAGCGGCATGAGCTTCCAATCCTTCCAGCAGAACTATCAAAAGACACGGCCTCTTGTCGATCCAAAGACCGGGATACTGACGGTCGATGGTGATTATCTCCTTCTCGCCCTGTGGAATCGGACGGGCCTGGGATCGGGGATTGTCCCGGTCGTCAGCCCTCCGCTCACCGCAACAGGAAGCAGTCAGAGCGATGCGCTTGGGCTGATAGCGGATTGGAACGATGTCGAGACGGTCCCGGCAAGTAGTGGCGTGATCATGCCGCCGATGAGCCCCGGCAACGATATCACGGTGTTCAATGGGTCAGGCACCACGCTAAATGTCTACCCGTTCTTGGGGGCGAAGATTGATACGGGGGCGGTCAATGCGCCATTCCCGCTGATCGCAGGCGAACGGCGATGCTTCCAATGCTGGGGCACAACACAGATGCGAACGGCATACAAGTTCCCATGAACGCCACCACCAACGCCCGTACAATCAACCTCGATACGGCCGCCCACAAGGCTACCGCCGCTGAGATGCGCGGTGTCCAGTGGTTCCCCGGCAAGCCGGTACTCTGCCGCGAAACCGAAGATGCGGCTGCAATCAACCGCATCCTCAACGATCCATCCGTCTTCCCGCTTATCAGCATTCCGGATCAACAACCTTTCGACATCGCGCCACTTCTCGCCGATCCCCGCTATGTGTTCCTGACGACCGCGGGCGGCGTCATCGTCTGCATGCCGGACATCGAACCAACGAGCGGCATCTATGAAATCCACATTAATTTCCTGGTGGATTACCGTGGACGGAATGCGATCGATGCGGCGATTGAAGCTTGCCGGTGGATGTTCACGCATACGAATTGCATGACATTGGTGACCCGCGTCCCGATTCCCTTCAACAAGGCCGCCGAAATCGCAGCCCAGAAGGTCGGCGGCAGGTTTTGGTTTGAGCGCAAGGCCATATGGCCAACCGCCGACGGTCCGGTAGACGTGGCGTTCTACGCATTAACGCTACAGGATTGGTCAAGCCGCTATCCGGAACCGCTGATCGAATCTGGCCGCGCTTTCCATGTTCGTCTTGAGCGTGAATACGAGCGGCACAATTTCGTGCATCAGCCTCATCCCGCCGATGAGTCGCACGATCTCGCGGTCGGTCTCTGTGCCGAGATGATCTACGGCGGCGAGCCTGAGAAGGGCGTCATCCTATACAACAGATGGGCGCGGCTTGCTGGTTACAGGATGATGAACATCATCTCACGAAATCCGCTTATGATCGATATCAGTGAGGCGCTGGTTCACGTAACTGGAGATACCTTCAAGGTGATTCAATGCCGATCGCAGCCGGTATAAGCGCAGTAGGGTCGATCGGGTCGGCGCTGATCGGATCGAATGCTGCCAGCAGCGCGGCCAACCAGCAGGTTCAGGCACAACAGCAAGTGCTCGCCATGCTGCAAAAGACGATTGGCCCGATTCTTTCTCAAGGTCAAGGAATTGCTAATTCTGCCCTCGGTCCCTTGACCGCGCTGCTCACGCCCGGCGCAAATATGACAGATACTCTGTCCAAGATGCCTGGTTTTCAGTTCGCCCAGGATTGGGGACAAAAGGCCGTTACAAATCTTGGAACGACGATGGGGCTGGGGGGCAATACGCTCGCAGCCGGGGCCAATTATGCGACCGGCCTCGCACAGCAAGGCTACGGCAATATCGTCAGTCAGCTTCAAAGCTTTCTGAACTCCGGTCTATCGACGGAAACCAATGCTGCCAGCGCGCTCGCTGGCGGATCGCAATCGGCAATCAGCAGCATCGGCAATGCGCAGGCGGCAGGAACGCTGGGCTCTGCGAATGCCCTCTCTGGAGGGCTGTCAGGCCTCGCCAATGCGGGCCTTCTGTATGGTTTGGGCGGCAAACTCGGACTTGGTGGCGGCGGGGCGGCACCAAGCATTTATAGCGGCGGCACTGCAATGCCTGCATTGACGGGTGGTTTCTGATGGACCCGGCTTTCGGAAATATTCTCGGGATGCTCGCCCAAGGGCATCCGGCGCTGGGCCAAGGTCAGATGGGGAATACTTTTGGGGCGCTGTCCGGTGGACAGCCAATGGGTTTTTCTCCGTCCTACCTATCGTCGAACAATACCCCCGTCGCCAATCCGTTGCAGTCAGCCATTCAAAATGGGATGAGTGGCTATAGCCCGCCACAGCAATTCAATCAGGATCATTGGCAATCGCTGATCAGCACGCTCATGCAAAGACTTGGTGGCAGTGTTGGCGGCGGTGGCGGCGGTGGGGCTGGTAGCCCGCTCGGCGGTGCGCTTGGTGGGCTATTCGGCAATAGCGGTGCGTTGAGCGGCGGCACGCTCGCTCCGACCTTCAGCTTCTCCGGGATTTACAGCAGGTAACCCATGGCAGGCGTTCTGGATGCAATGGGTGGTCCGCCGCCAGCGCCGCGGCCCGATGCAGCAATGCAAGCTGCTGGCGCGCTATCTGCTCCGCAGATGGGGCCTGCGCCTTCGCAACAGGGCGCACCGCAAGCGGGTGGAGCTCAAGGGCAGCAGCCGCAAGCGCCCCCTACTCCGACGCATGGACAGACAGTCGCGATCTTACGGCATATGGATGCAATCCAGGCCGAGCTTACAGCTTTGCTGAAAGACCCTGCGGTCGGCAAAACGAGCGTGAAATCCAAGATCATCGACGGCATGACGAAGCTCGTCGCCAATCGGATCATTTCGCCGGGAGATGCGGTTTCTCAGTTGGGCGATGTGCCGGAGGAGCCGTTCAAGCAGCGCGCGTGGCTTCAGACTCACCTCGTGAATGCCGTGATCGCGAGGGTTGCAGCGCTGTCCCATCATGGCAAAGCTTTCGGTGGTCAACCGGAAGATCAGATCGATAAGACTTCATCGGATGATGATCATATGTCCGACATGAATGCAGTGAAGGGGCTTTACACCCGTGGATGACACGGAAACGACGGGCCGGAATAGGCGCTATCATTGCGAAATGCTGCTGCGCGATCTCGATAAGTGGCAACCGGAGCGCGGCGACACGCGAGGATGTCTATTTATCGATCGGGCGGAAGTTCAAATCTTGAGTGAATTGTTGCACTCTGAACTGGAAACAGCCCATGCCTGAGTGCGATCTATGCGCGTCCTGGTTTGATAGGGATATACATAGCTTCGGAAAAGCTGATCCGCGGCGCGCACAGAAGGCGGCAGAAATGTTCAATGGGACGATGGTATCTCTTGTGCTAGATGAGCAAGGTGGAGTCTACCGCATTTTTGGTCCTGGTGGGCAATTTGAATTGCCGGTTACACTGAACAATCATCTTACGATGATTATCGAAGGCGCAAAAGATGCCTGATACTATTCCGCCGCCCGTTGGCCTCTATCCGCAGCCCCCCCCGCAGCAAGGCGCGCTGTCGGGCAATCCGATGCAGATTATCGATCTCATCGGAGGCATACAGCGCAATGAACAGATGCGCCGCGAAATGGCGGGGCGAGTTGGCGTAGGAAGAGCCCTTCAAGGGGCGACGACTCCTGACGGCATTGATCCGCTGAAGGCCCGTTCCGGGCTTATGAGCGATCCCGATATCGCTGCATCGGGAATGCTTCCGGCTGCGCTGGAGCATATACAGGGTCTGTTTCGTGCTCAATCTGAGACCGGCATTATGCAGACGCAGGCGGCAAACTCGATATTGAGTTCGCTTCCGTTGAAAGGGACGACTGACGAACAATTGCGTCATTTCAGTGCGATGGCGGTCAGGGCTGGCTTGCCGCCCGCAATTGTAGAGGCGCAGCGCGATGCCTTGATGAAGCTGCACGGCAAGCAACGAGACGATGCAATCGCTGTGTTGAGAGCCAATGCGCTAGGTCCGGCGGGCGCGTCCACATTGGTACAAGCGCCTCCGGGGGCTGGTGGCGAACCGCAGACACAGACTCTCGGAGAACGGTTGCAGGCGGGCGCCCGCGGAGGTCCGCAACCGACTGGTCAGGCCGTTGGGGAAGAGTTGCGCCAATCCGGCGCCGCCGAAGCTTCCCGCGCGATCGAGGCAACCGGCACAACGACTGCTCAATACCATGCCGATCTCGATAATCTGAAGCAACTCAGCAAGGTCGTCGAAATCGGCGGACCGACCGTCGAGATCGAGAAGAAGTTCGGACAGCTCGCGTCGCGCTTTGGTCTTCCGTCTACGATCAATGCAGAGCAACTGAAGGGCGTCGAAGAGTTCGACAAGATCGCCAATCAGATCAGCCTCAATCAATCGAAGTTGTTCCACGGTTCAGATGCCGGTCTGCATACGGTTGTCGGCGCAAATCCCGCCACCAGCATGTCGCGCTACGGCCGCGAAGGCGTCATCGACATGCTCCAGGGCAATCAGGATGCGCTCGACACGACGCGTAAGCTGTGGCTTTCAGCGCAGCGCAACGGCGCGCCGGCAAATTCCTATCATCAATTCGTCGATCGGTTGAGCAATACGCTTGATCCGCGTGTATTCCAATTCAATCGGATGAATCGCGAGAACCAACAGAAGTTCCTCAGCCAGATCGATCCGTCTGACCTTCCGGACTTCGAAGCGAAGTATCAGGAAGCGATCAGACAGAAATGGGTGAAGCCGCTGAAGGGGCAGCAATAGGGCCATGCCCGATATCTCGCAGTCTGACCGGGATTTGATGATTCGTACCGTAGTCGGGGAATCCGATGATCAACCCGCTATTGGTCAGGCAGGTGTCGCCCACGTCATCATGAATCGATTGAAGGATGGCAGATGGGGAGATTCGCCGGCTGCCGTGGTGTTATCTCGCAGCCAATTCGAGCCGTGGCAGACGCGCGCGCCCGAACTGCTAAAGATCAAGACCGATTCCGATCGGTACAAGAAGGTTGCCTCTGTCGTCGATGACGTGATCGCTGGAAAGATTCCCGATCCCACTGGCGGCGCGACTCATTTCCTGGAGCCCGATATCGTTCGACGGCGGCGTGGCGGTTCGTTGCCGGATTGGGCCTCCGGTCCCGGGCTCCGCATAGCCGACCACGTTTTCTATAAACCGGACGATACTACCGGCACCTTTGGTCAATCTACCGATCCGATGGCCGCAATCGATGCGGCGATTGGCGCAAAGCCGGCCGCAACTGGCGCCGGGCCTTCTGCCGCCCCCGCTGGGAGCCTTTTCCGTGGGGCGGGCTTCGATGTGCCGGCGGCGGCTCCGGTTTCTCCTGCGCCATCTGGTGCAGCTCCGGCCGCGGCTAAGCCGGGTTCGCTATTCGAGGCGGCGGGTTTCAAACTGCCGACCTCCACGCCCGAAGCTCCTCCAAAGCCTGTTCCCGGCCAACTTGGGCCTGATGCCCCGCCTGGAGCGGCTGGCGTTATCGAAACGCGAGAGGGTGGCCGCCATTACATTGACGCGAAGGGCAATTTCATTGCGCCTCCGGCGCAGGCGATTCCTGAATCTTCGATGGGGCAGAAGATTGCCGATTTCCTCGGTCAAGCTCAGGAGCGCGCCAAGGCTTCGACTCGCGCTCCGGAACTTCGGCAGGGAACCGCAGAAGCATTCAAGCAATCGGCTGAATATGCCCAGCAGCAAGCCGGTGGTGTGCTCAGCGGTCAAGTCGGAGGCGTTCCGGCAAGTAGAGTAGGGGCTGCACTCGGGACAGGTATTGGTGCTGCTGGCGCAGTCTTCTCGCCTCTGACGGCTGCCATAGATACTCTTGTTAAAAGGCCAGTTACCGCTCTGACTGGCAATCCCGAGGCGGGAGAACGCGCGGGCGCTCTTGCTGGTTTCCTTCCGGCCGCTAGGGGTGGTCAGATGGCTGCTAGGGCGGCGAACCCGACCAATCGCGCCGTCAATACGTTGGTGGATGCCATCGGGCCTGAGAATGTGCCGGAAGTAGCGGCCAGACTGCGGGCGAATCCGAATCTGACCTTAGCCGATGTGTCCGACCAGGTGCGGACCTTGACACAAGGACTTGCCGCCGATCCTGCGCAACCCGCTGCCTCGCAGGCAGTGCGAGACGCCGTCCGGCAACGCGCGGCCGAGGCTCCCGCGGCGGTCAATTCAGCCTATACCAAAGCGATGGGGCCGGCCCCCGATGTGATGGGGATGCTTGACTGGCTCAAGAACCGTGCTCGCGATGCCGGCCGCAAGGAGATTGAACCTGCCCTTAAAGGCGCTAAGCCGGTCGATACCAGTCCAGTCGTTAAGGCGATCGATGATGCAGTGAAGCCCGGCTTGCAAGCGATGCTCGATCCTGCAACCAAACTGCCGCTGTCGCCGTTGCAGCAGGAATTGTTGCGGCTCAAGCAACAGCTTGTCACGCCTGATGGCGAGACGCTGACCAATGCCAGCCGGCTTCATGATGTGCAGTCTCGCCTTGGCGACATGGCTTATCAGCTCACAAAGAGCGCCGATGGCAAGGATCGATTGCTTGGCAGTCAGTTGCGCGGCGTGAATGAAAAACTGATTGATCAGATCGATGAGGCCAGCGGCGGCACATATCGCCCTGCGCGCCAGAAGTTCAAGGATGCAAAGGATATCCATGAGGCATGGGAAGAGGGATTCGATGTCCTCAAGAATCGTTCTGGCGTCCAGGGGCTGGAGGATCGTCCTGAAGCTCTGACCAAATGGATGAAGACTGCGACGCCGGAAGAGAAGACAGCAAAGATGCTCGGTGTGCGCGCCGACATCGATCAGAAGATCAGGGGTGTCCGTAATCAAGTCCAAGCCGGTACGGGTATAACCAAAATCGAATATAACCGGGAAAAGCTGCAAACTCTCTTTGGTCGAGAGGAAGCTGGTCGGCTCACGCGCGCAATGGATGATGCCGCCGACATGGCACGCACGAATGCCAAGCTGACCGAAGGTAGCAAAACCGCTGAAACATTGGCAGGACAGAAAGCGCTTGAACTCCGCAAGGTCGGCGGCGGCAATCCCCTTAATTATGCCGGCCCGCTTATGGCGGAAGCTGGTAGCTATCTTGGTCTTGGTGGAAGCTATCCAGGGTTAGGAACCGCTGCATTCATGGGTCTCAAGGGCGCTCACATGGGCTTCCAGAAGGTCGGTCAGCTAAGCGACCGGGCCAGAAATACCGCCTTTGCCCGAGCCGCCATGGCTAGCGGGCAGTCGCGGGAGGGCGTTCTTTCTGCAATTGGATCGCATCCGAAGGTCCTTCGCGAGCTTCAGAAACGCGGCAATGTGCCTGCGTTGACGGCGTCGCCGTATGTTCCGGCTCTTTTCTGATGCGGCTAGGACGGCATATGTTGCTCCCGGTTCGATCAAGTGCAAAAAATATGCGATCGGGATGAATAGTGCTGGCAGGGGAATGCAGCTTGGCTGATGCGCCGCTTCTGGATCGTTCAGCGCACGTTTTATCGCTCGATAGAGTGCCCATCCCCACCAGATCGGGAATACGATCGCCGCTGCGCCGGCAAGAAATATTCCAAGATGATCCATCAATGCCTCAATAGCAGCGGCATCGCCGTCGTGACCAAAGCCGCCCGGTTGTTTTCAAGATTCATCCGGCACTGCACATAGCCTGGTGAGCCGGGCGCTACTCCATAAGATCGACACGTCGCATCATCGTTTGTGGCTGCGAGCGCGGGATCGCCAACCTCGCACGTAAGACAGCGCATTCCGCAGCCAGCAAGTCCGACAAGCAAGATCATGAGTGCGGCGAGAACTGCCCTGCTCATTGCCCCCCTCTCTTTGCAATCCTTAAGGCTGAAACGTCAATGAGAAAAGCTATTTCGTGGCTTTTTATCGCCTTCACGATTCTTTTACAAGTGCTGCCCGCCCGTGCCGCCGCTACCCTATTACCTAACGGCGAGCAATGCTTTCAGGCAACTTCCCCCACCAGCGGCGGCCTCAGCGGCCCGCTTCTCACGCTTGGCTCGATTACCGGAGGCACCGGATATGTCAATGGCACCTATACCAATGTCCCGCTGACCGGCGGCTCCGGCTTTGGCGGGCGGGCAACCATTACGGTCACCGGAAATATCGTCGTCAACGTCGCGCTGACCAACTTTGGCACGCATTTTGCGGCTGGTGATGTCCTTTCTGCCTCCAATGCGAATCTGGGGGGCTCCGGTTCCGGTTTCTCGGTGCCGGTGCTTGCGGTATCGACAACCGGAACCGGGATGCTCGGGCTCATGGGGCCGATTATTGGGGGGACCGGAGGTGTAACCGGGACCTATGGCGGCGTGGTGCTGACGGGCGGCTCGGGCTCCGGAGCAACGGCGAACATCACGGTTGCGGGCGGTGCCGTGACGGGCATGACGATCCTCAATCCGGGTCTCCAATTTGTGGTCGGCGATACGCTTTCGGCAGCCTCGGGTTCGATCGGAGGCGTAACTGGCTTCTCCGTCCAGGTCTCAAGCGTCACCATCAATCAAGCGCTGGCCGGCGGCTTCGTCTCGTTTTACGTGCCCAATACGAATACCTTCAAACAGACGTGGCAAAATGCCGCACAGACGATCCTCAACGCCAATCCGGTCACGCTCGACCAGAACGGCTGCGCCACGATCTATGGCATCGGGACTTATCGTCAGGTGCTTCAGGATGCGCTCGGCGATATCGTCTGGGACAAACTGACGACCGATACTTCCGCTCAGCAGAATATCTTCTGGGCCGGCATTGCGGGCGGTACGCCGAACGCCATCACGCTGATTGATCCTGGATTCAACGCGACAGACGGCAGCATTCTTGATTTTACGGCCCTATTTACGAATACCGCGGCAACTACGATCAATCCGTCCGGGTTCGGGGCTATCACAGTTCTCAAGGACACGACCGCAGGGCCGGTTGGTCTTACCGGCGGCGAGATCATCCAAAACAACCCGATCGAAGTCGTCTACCGTTCGCTCGATAACGCGTTCCATATTTTGAATCCGGTCATTCAATCCGCGAGCGGGGCCACAGCGCCTCTATGCGGTGCGAGCGGATTGAAAATCACCAATACGGTTGGTAATCCGGATTCCGTTCTTGCTCTCACCGCGACGCAAATCGTGATGCAGACCGCTTCCGGGCTTTCAATTACCCGAAGCAACATCAACCTGACCAACATCAATATTACTGTCGGAACCGGCATCTCAACTGCAAATGGGATGGATGGGGAGTCACCAGGCACGAGCGCATGGGTCTATATCTTCGCGGTCGATAATGGCGCCGCAACGGCAGGGCTCGTTAGCGCAGCGGCCGGCAATGGGCAGAATCCGATATTGCCGAGCGGCTATACGTACAAGTGCTTCCTCGGGTCAATGAGGGTCGATGGTACAAGCAAGTTGCTTCGCACGGCACAGTTCGGCAACCGTGTACAATTTCAGGTAACGACCGCATCCAACACCTCGCTGTTGCCGATCATCGCATCTGGCGTGTCGGGCAGCATCACGGTTCCAACATATACGCCGGTCAGCATTACAAACTTTGTCCCGCTGACTGCCGCCGCGATCATTCTCAATCTGGAGGTTACCAGTGCGGCAAGCAACAATGGGGCCATGGTTGCCCCTAATGGGGCTTACGGTGCGATCAATGCCGGCGGCGGCGCATCTGCGCCATTGAGTTTCTTCAATGCCGGCGCCAGCAATATCACGCTCAAGATGATGGGTGAGTTCAATCTGGAATCCCTGAACGTGTTCTACGCATCGAGCATGGCCGGTGCGACGCTTCAATCGTTCGGCTGGGTGGAGCGCGTCAATGCAAACTAGGCTCATCATAGCGCTGGCGCTGCTTCTTGCGTCTCTGTCTTGCGCAGAGGCGCAGAAATCAAACAGCTCGCTCCTATTCGAAATCGGATCGAACTTTCCGGACAACACAACCGGGGCAATTACTCCACTTGCAGCGCGGTCGTTTCTGACGGATTTTGTCAACTCGCAGAATGTGTCCGGAACAACATGCTTGAGCGGCATGTTCACGCAGTTCCAGCCGTTCGCAAATACGTCAACGACGCCTAACGTCTCCCTGACGTTCTGGGATGGCACTCAGTGCGTGCCATGGGCGACGTTGAATACATCAACGCATACATTCAGCGTAAGCGCTGGCGCTCTGAACATTATTTCAAGCACGACGCCGATTCCCGTCAATTCATTCGGCGTCGGCAATAATGCGGTAGCGTCGAATCTGTTGGAGAACATTGACAACAGCGCTTTGACAGGAACCGAGCGTCATACGCTATGGATCGGTGCGGAAAGCCAGGGCACTGGTGACGGGTCGATCATCGGGGCGACTTATGCCCTAGTGCTCTCCGCGCTCAAGACCAATTATCTCACCACGACTATTCCGGGGCAATTCGGAAGCCTGGTCCTGGTCGCGCGCGGCGGCGTGCAGGGTGCAGGGGCCTCATGTCCAGCCGCGAGCATTGTGGTTGGCTGCGGCGATACCGCAACGCTGCAATGGAACGTGATCCAATCAGCGCTGGCATCTGCCGCAATAGGCCAGGAAGGCGTTGTGACCTATTCGACAGATGGCACGACGACATGTGCCGGCTGCGTCTCGATTAGAAATGCCGTATCCCTGATAAGAAAGGATCAGAGTCTGGCGTACGGTTACACGACGCAGGCGGTGAATGGAGCAGCGGGGATTGCTTATTTTGCCACTAACAGCAGAACCGGCGTGACCAATCCAGGTACTTGGACCGCATTTGCGCAGTTAACGGTTGATGATGGAACGCACACTCCATATGCCGCATTCCAGGTGAATCAGGCCGGTCAGGTCATTCTTGCGGGGTTCGGCACTGCCGGCACAAATCAGAAGACGCTCCGCGTCGGCAGTGCGGTCACAAACAATCTTGAGATCGTCAATGCCGCCGCGAGTGCCGTCATTGAAAGTTTGACGGATACTGGAGTTCTTAACGCAGTTGGTGGGTATGTCGGCACGGCGACAAATGACAATGCACCGGCTGGAAATATTGGGGAATATATCAGTTCTGCCGTTGCGTCCGGTGCGGCGGTGGCGCTTACCAGCGGTACAGCCGCCAATTTGACTTCAGTTTCACTGACGGGGGGCGATTGGGATGTCGTTTGTCAGTTGGTATTTACTGGCGCCATTGCTACTACAGTATCAAATTTCTTGGTTTCGCTTGGCACGACATCAGCCACGATTACCACAACGCCTGGGCAATTTACGCAAACGCCGGAATTCGGTCAAACGGTATTTGCTGGCGGTGGCCTTGTCACTCAATGGGTTGGACCTGTTCGGTTTAGTGAGCCTTCGACGGGAAGTGCATTTTGCGTTGCGCTTGCCAACTTTGCGGGCGGCACGACCAGCGTTTATGGTTTTCTGAGAGCACGGAGGGTCCGCTGATATGCGCTTAGTTCTCGCAATCGTAATGTTTTCAGTTGCGCCACTTTACAGTTTGGCTCAGTCGGCGCAGCAGCAGCCTGATCCCGTCGTCCTCCAGCGCATCATCAATTCGCTTCAGGGCCAGCGCAACGAAGCAATGGACAAGGCGGCGCTAGCCGAGGCCCGCGCCGCCCAATTGTCCGAGGAAGTGCAGAGGCTCAAAACTGAAGCGGCAGCGAAGGAAGCCAAGCCGAAGGAATAGCGCTCAGCCGCCATTCGGCAGCATGACCTCCACATCGATCGCTGTGACCGGCATTCCCTGTCCGAGCATCCAGCGAAGCAATGCCGAACTCGCCATCAAATCCCGGCAGAGTTCCGGCTGCGATCGAAGCATGACGCTTGAGCCTCGGGCTTCCATCCGTTCACATAGTTCGCCGATCTCGTATCTGCTATAATGCATCTTAGCCATTGTGAATCTTTCTCCTGGTTAGAGTTGCGGTGGTTAGGGCTGCCTTGGTGTCGCAAGCACCTTGGCGGCCCGCTCTTATTCCGTTTTCGGCGGAATCAGTCTGTAGTCTGGAAGGTTGAACTTCATGCCGTCCGGATATCGTTTCTCAACCCATTCTAGCCAAATCCACTTGTCGTGCGGCATCTCGGTCCGCACTGGATGCCAAGCAAACCAAGGAAACCATGAATCTCCCTTAGGGTGCCGATATCGCTCTCTCTGAATGCGCCAAGGAGTTCCCCATTCCATCTCTCTTACTCCGCTGCTTCCAAATCTGAACGGGCTTTAGCGGCAGCTTCGAGGGCCAACTTTGCAATTACAAGATATGGCCTTCGAAACTTCTCTTCTATCCGAGCCCAAGGCTCAACCTCCTCACCTTGCATGTGAATGGGTTGAACTGAGTAAATGATTGCTGCTGCGGCTTCAATCTCAGCCTGTGTGATCATTTCTCTTACTCCGCTGCTTCTAAATGCTGATGGACGGAATCGAAGCCGAAGGTATGACGCCAAAGGCCTCGAAGCATCTGGGTCGCGCTCCAGAGCGCTTGCTTGTCGACCTCGACCTTTCCGGCCTTAATCATGGCTTGGAGGAGGCCTTGAACCCAAATCTGTTCGTCTTTGGCACTGTTGCGCACCTGTGGCGCGCTTATTGAGCTAGCTTTTGAAGCTTCCACCTCATGGAAAGACTCCAAGTTATTGTAATTCTGGCCCTTCCATTCGCTTGTCGAATAGTCGACCTCGTAACTGTGTCCCGGTATGAATTTTGCCGTCTTGCTTGGAGGGGCATAGATCGTTTCCCCGCTGGTTCCGACAATCTTGCCATTCTTGCCGCCATTGGGCCTAGGAGGATCAATGCGGGCGACGGTGAGGGTGAGGATGGGCATGTTAGAGGCTCCGGTCATAAGTTACAGAGATACCAACAGGAAGATCGCTGAAAGCCTTCCGGTAGGCTCTGGCGGCTGTCAGGATCGCATCTGAGATGACGGCGGGAAGCTCTCCGTCGTCGGTCATTTCGCTGATGGCGGCTCGCCAGTCGGTCACCGTGAGGAGTTCCTTGTTCCGCAGAGTGGAGACTCGGCCAAAGCCTCCACCGATACGGACCTTGGTGTTGCGTAAGGCCCGCTGAGAGATGCGGCCGGCGCGCAGGAACTCCCGGAAGGAATCGCCGGCCTCTTGGCTGGCGGCAGCGATATCCACGTCACAGACGCCCGCGGCGGCCGTGGCGGCGGCTTCCCGTTCGCGTTCTTCGGCTTCCCTGGCCTTGCGCTCGGCTTCCGCGGCGGCAGCCCGGGCGGCATCCGCAGCCTCACGACGACGGGCTTCCTCCTTGCGGGCGAAGTCGGTCAATCGGGAACGGAGCGTATCGAGTAGCTTGTCCCATAGCCCCCGCCGGCTGGCGTCTGTACAATGCCATTTGTGATAAGCGGCATTGATCGTCTTCACTTGCTCGTTGAGCGGTCCGACCTTGGACTTCCGCTCGTCGTCGATCGCCTTCAGGGCGGCCACCATGCGGTCCAGGTGAGGCTTGGCTTCTCTTGCCTCGTCCTCGTTGGCGATGACGGGAAAGTCTTTGAGGAACTGGCTCAGGGCCTCACCGATGGGCTCTGCCAGCTCGATGGCGCCGGGGGGATTGTTGTGTCCGATGTGCTCGCGGGGGTTAGGTTCCATAATCAGCCATCCGATCGGCTATTGCTTTGCAGCGCGAACACCAGCGTTCTTTGATCTGTCCAAGGTCTGTCGTTGTTCCCCAAGCTGATCTCGGAATGCCGGTGACCATTACGCGGTCGCCGCACAGAGCGGTTCCACCGCTTCCGCGCTCCGGTCTTTTCCAGAGGTGATAGTAGAAAGTTCCATGGATACCTTCGGCCACCTCAAGATCGTGAGACATTGCGAACCTCTCAAAACGGCAAGGGTGAGTGCGAATACACCAGCAGCCAATAGCCATAGACTGCGGTGTCGGCGATGATGATGCTGACCACCATCGCCAAGTCGCGAAGAAAGCGCATTATTCAGCCGCTTCAGCTTGAAGCTCAAGCATCTGCTCGATGGCGTTTTCGAAGTTGCCGCAGATATCGCCCGCCGCATCGTTCAGAAGGCCGGTGTCATCGTGGATAGTGACCGGGGAATACCACTTGGCGTCCGCGACGATGACCTTGACGTAATTCGTCGCCGCACTGAGGACTTGCCGAATGTGATCCTTGGCGTCCATGAGGTCGAAGCGGTCGGCAGCGTGTCCGACGATCGTGTGCGGGCTTTCCTGGCTCAGCGCCAAGAGCATGTCGCGATGGGCGGCCTGGACCGGGGAAAGGACAATCGGGCGGGGGCGGCTGAGCCGAAAGTTCGCCGCTGCGTTGTCAAGAATGGACTTAGTTGTGCTATAGACAGAATCAGACTGTGACATGGGTCACTCCATGTTGCGGTTAAGGCTTTCGGGAGAGCTGGTACCTCTCCCGGAGGCCGCTTACCTTAGCCCGCTCGGGGCCAAGTTGTACGTGCGACATTTCGAATCACGCGCCGGCTGGTCGCCGTCGCTACCGCCCGTGAGCGGCAGGAAGAGCGATCAAACCGCCGCCGTCAGCAAAGTCCCCACCAGGAACGCCAGCGTCAGGTAGGTGGTCCAGTAGATACGATCGGTCTTGGTCATCTCTTCCTCCTACCGCTTCCGTGTCGCGCCGGCTGACTTGACCTCGATCCGCGGTGACCACTGACACCCACACTCTTCGCATTGCCAGCCGGTTGGCGAAGGATCGAAGCGTGTTTGCCTAACTGAAACACGAACGCCAGAGCACTCCGGGCACTGCAAGTTGTGTTCAATACGAAACTGTTGTTGGGTCATCTCTTCCTCCTAGCTTTTGTCACGAATTTTTCTTTCAAGCTCAATCAGGGCTCGCTCGGCTTGCTCTTTGTGCGCGGCTACGTTCTCTTCGTTGGGCTCCACTCCATTGAGGACACAAAGAGCTTTGGTCATTCGCTCAAGTCTCATTTCTCTGTCGGTTTGGGCCATCTCTTCCTCCT
>Ga0137409_10000897_pt1 | contig 32617 bp, 32 predicted proteins | sample CZODoug1_16funga_FD_122059 | JGI IMG/M metagenome (GOLD analysis project Ga0137409, IMG submission 122059) | Vadose zone soil fungal communities from Angelo Coast Range Reserve, California, USA - CZODoug1_16fungal (Hybrid Assembly) | ecosystem: Environmental > Terrestrial > Soil > Vadose zone... | reverse complement strand
TGCGTGAAAGTGACTCCGGACGGCTGGCTGGATCTCGAAAGGAGCAAGGCACTTCTCCTGGAGGTCGCGGCAGCCGTAGCCCCTCTGTCCGAATTCCACATCATCCTGGATACGCGAAAGGCAGAGTCGCGAATGACCTCCACGAATCTCTGGGATCTGGCGTCGGAGCTGAAGAGGCTTGGTGCGGCGTTTTCCGGGAAGACCGCTGTGCTGTGCCCTTTGGAGCGGTTCGATATGGCTGGATTTTTCGCGATCTCCGCACAGCGGCTGGGCTATAGGATCAGCGCCTTCATTTCCTTCGAGGAAGCCATCGAGTGGCTGATTGCGGACGAAACGATGCGCTGACGATCGCTAGACGCAAGCCCCCCGTCTGTCCTGGCGGAGGGCCTGCCTGCTCGGCTTAGACGCTGGTGTCGCGGTCGTCGCCAAAATCATCCTGGTAGGAATTGATCTCGGCATCCATTTTCACTTCGACGAATTCCGGTGTTTCCCAAGTCATCTTCTAGCTCCTCGGCTGGTTACCCTGAAAGGCATGAGATCTGTGCACGTGCTACCGTAGTCTCGAGCAGCCATGCTCATTTATCTTGCAAGATCCTGCTCCTGCCTGAGTCGCCGGGCTGGAACGCCGTCAAGATCGCGCAAGCGCGCAAGATTAGGAAAGACGCTCCCGCCGGTCCACCCTATCGTGACCGCGTGATCGACTCGACGATTTGCTGTCATTGCCCGGAATCCCGCTGAGCTAAAGCACCGGGCAAGTCCGCGAACCGCCTGCCGCCATGGTTGATGTCAACGCAGCTGCCGCCTCCGGCGAGCCGGTAGCCCTCGCTCTGGAAGGCCGGATCACGGCCCAAACGGCCGCCCCGGTCTGGCGGGCAGCGATCGAAGTCCTCGATCGCAACCCGTCCCGGCCCGTCGTGGTCGATGCAACGCGCCTCGAGTCCATGGATTTCGTCGGCGTCGCCCTGATCTTCGATCTCCTGCGTCGCGAGCGGCCTTTACAAGCCAAGGTCGAGATCAGGTCGCTCGCGCGAAACCTCGCTGCGCTCGTGGAGTCCTTCGATCCGAAGGACTTCGTGAAAGTCTTGCGCATGCGCGCGCCCCTGGGGATCGTGGAGCACGTAGGGCATGGCGCGCTGGAGCAGGCTGCCTATCTGCGGCGCATAGGGGCGTTCGTGGGTGCCTGCGCATTGGCGCTCTGGCACGCCCTGCGTCACCGCGGCGCCATCCGCTGGGGCGAGGTGGTGAGCGTGGCCGCGGAGTCCGGCGCGAATGCGGTGCCGATCGTTCTCCTGGTCGGCTTCCTCATGGGGGTGATCACCGCGTTCGAGATCGGACTGGTGGCGCGCAATTTCGGTGCCCTCATCTTCGTCGTGAACGGAGTGGGGATCGCGATGCTCCGAGAGATGGGACCGCTCATGACGGCGATCGTATTCGCGGGGCGCACGGGCGCTGCTTTCGCCGCCCAGATCGGCACGCAGAAGGTGAACGAGGAAGTGAATGCGATCCGCACTTTCGGCCTCGACCCGGTGCATTTTCTGGTCCTCCCGAGGCTGTTGGCCTCGCTCTTGGTGGTGCCGCTCCTCGCCGTCCTTGCCGCCATCGTGGGGTTGTTTGGAGGCGCGCTCGTCCTTTCTGGGTTCGATATCGGGTTCGTCCAGTTCTATCACCGGCTTCTCGGAGCGGTGCACGCCCACGACTTCCTGATCGGCCTCGCGAAGTCCGCCATGTTCGGACTGGCGATCGCGGTGATCGGCTGCGAGCGAGGGCTCGCGACGGGGGAGGGCGCCACCGCGGTGGGCCTGTCGGCAACGAGCGCGGTCGTGACGAGCATCGTCTGGATCGTGCTCATCGACGGCCTTTTCGCCGTTTTCGTCCGCTGAAGGCGATATGGCGCAACTCCTGAAGACGTCGGGGTCCTCGGGTGCCTATTCAAAGCCCGCGGTCGCGCTCCGCAACGTGAAGATGGGCCACGGCACGCGCGTGCTGCTGGAGGACGGCTCGTTCGAGGTACGGCGCGGCGAGATCCTCGTGATCCTCGGAGGATCGGGATCCGGCAAGTCGAGCCTCATGAAGAACATCATCGGCCTGTACCAACCAATGGAGGGAGACATCCTCATCGACGGAGAGAGCATCGTGAGGAGCGCAGGCGCCGCCAAGGCCCGACTCCAGCGCCAGCTGGGCGTCATGTACCAGAGCGGGGCCCTGTTCGGCTCATTGACCGTTCTCGAAAACGTACGCTTCCCGCTCGACCATTTCACCGCTCTTGGACTCGAGGAGAGGAATCTCACGGCGCGGATGCTGCTGCGACAGGTGGAGATGGGCTACGCCGAGTCGTACATGCCCGGGGCGCTCTCGGGAGGCATGCTCAAGCGCGCAGGCATCGCACGGGCCATGGCGCTCGGGGCCGATATCCTGATGCTCGACGAGCCGTCCGCGGGGCTCGACCCGATCACCGCGGCGAACCTCGACCGGACCATCCTCTCGCTCCGCGACAACCTCGGCTTTACGTTCGTGGTGGTGACGCACGAGCTGCAGAGCATCTTCGCCATCGCGGACCGCGCAGTCATGCTCGACCCGATAACGCGGAGCATCATCGCTCAGGGCACGCCGGCGGAGCTGCGCGATCAAAGCACCGATCCGCGGGTGCGCCAGTTTTTCAACCGGAAATCGGACCACGCCGTCCGCGGCGGGACGGCCTGATCATGGACGACAGACAGAGTCAGTTCCGGCTCGGCCTATTCGTACTCGTCACGATCGGCGCGATGGTCGCGATTCTCTTCGCTCTCGGCGGCCGCTCCCTGTTCGAATCAACTGTGGTCTTCGAAACCTACTTCAACGAGTCCGTCGTCGGGCTCGATCTCGGCTCCCCCCTCAGGTTCCGCGGCGTGCACATCGGGGACGTATCGGAGATCGTTCCGTCCTCGGCCGTCTACGAAAGAGACATTCCCATCGACGCACGCAAGGCCTACATCGTCGTCCGCGCCAAGATCACGGCTCCGAGAGCCCAGGCCGAGCAATGGAGGCGGGAGGTCGGCGAGCTCGTGAAGCGGGGGCTGCGCGCCAAGACCCATATCGCAGGGATAACCGGCCAGCAATATCTGGCCCTCGACTACGAGGATCCGACGAAGCACCCGATGCTCGAGTTCGCCTGGGCCCCCGAACATATCTACGTTCCGTCGGTGCCGAGCGTCAGCAGCGAGATCGCAACCAGTGCCCAGCGCTTCCTCGCGAGGCTCGATGAGCCCGACGTCCGTACGCTCATACCTAACCTCAACGCGCTGATAGTGAACGTCAACCGGAAGATCGCGGAGCTTCCGGTGGGCGAGCTCTCGGCGCAGGCTGCAGTGCTGCTCAAGGAGGGGCGCGTGGCGGCAGGGAACATCGCGACGGTGTCTGCCCGGCTGGACCAGGTGCTCGCCGATCCCGGGCTCGGCCAGACGGTTGCGAACACCGCGGCGCTCACCGAGCACCTGCGCAAGATCGCCGAATCGGGGGAGATCGACCGCGTCGTCGGCAACCTGGACGTCACCATCCAGAGGCTGGACGCGATCCTCGGCGACAATCAGTACGATCTGCGAGTGATGGTCCAGGACCTTCGCACCACCGCCGACAATTTGCGCTCGGTATCCGAGAGCGCCAAGCGCTACCCGGCCGGGGTGCTTCTGGGAGGTCCCCCTGAGAAGCTCGTCGTTCCGAAGGCGTCGCAATGAGCGCGCGCGGCCTCGTTGCGAGTTGCGCCGCCCTCGCACTCGCCGCCTGTTCGATCGGGGGGCCGGCCCCGAAGGCGACCACCTATGTCGTCGAGCCAGATCTGCCGGCGGCGGGTGAGGGCGCCAAGTCGCGCCTGGAAACGCTGCGCATGGGAGATGTCCGCGTGGCCGCAGCGTTTGCGGGCCCCGCGCTCGTCTATCGGCTCGACGACGTGCAATTCGCGTCCGATCCCTATCACGCGTTCATCGCCGACCCAGGCGGCATGCTGGGCAGCCGCATGGCTGGATGGCTTGAACGTGCGGGGCCATTCAAGACCGTCGTCCAGCCGGCGAGTGCCCGATCCGCCCGGTTGGTACTCGAGGCGACCGTCACCGAGCTCTACGGTGACTTCCGCCCGGGCAGGCAACCGGCGGCGGTGATGACCATCCAATTCGCTCTGATCGAGCTGGGTGGGGCGGCCAGCAAGGTGACCGTCGAACGAACAATCAGCCGCCGCGTCGAGTTGCCCCAGGCGACACCCGACGCGCTGGTGCGCGGTTACGGGCGCGCGCTAGGAGAGATCCTCGGCGAGCTCTCTCCGGCACTTGACCGGAGGGGGGGAGGGTAGGACGCAGAAAGCGCCAACGCGGTACTGGTGAGCGCGTCGCACTTCGCGCGGGTCATCCGCGCGCGTACCAGCCTTCCACCGGCTCGCCTGCGGCACCCGGCGCGCCGAAGCCGCTCGCCTACTGCTTGCCGTACTCGAATTTCGGGATTGCCTTGAGCGCCTCTTTCGTTGCGCCGGGGAGAACGAGCTTGCCGTCGTCCAGCGCGAGCAGGCCCACTGGGATTGCCACGTCGTGCTTGCCTACGCCGAGAAAGCCGCCGGCCCCGACGATGGCGTAGGAGACGGACATATCGGGAGCGATGACGATGTCGTCGATGGAGCCGATCCGCTCGTTCCTGTCGTTGAAGACCGCCTTACCGAGTACCTGGCGCTTCGCGCTCCAGCCGAGGGTCACGCTGCGAATTTCCGTCGCGGCGACGCCGACGAGGGTGGATCCGGCGACCTGGGCTTGCGAGACGAGCGGTGTCGCCAATAGGGCGACGGCTGCAAGGCGCAACGGGATGCTTGAGCGCTTCATTGGGTTCTCCTATTCACAGTCTGCAGTCTCACTTTCGAGCGCCGGGGCCTCAGAACCTGTACAAGGCGCCGATCGCCCCCATGCGGATCGTCCGGCCGTTGACGTCGTCGGGGGCGGTGAAGTTCTTGGTCAGGGCCGCCGAGCCGTTCGGGCGGAACCCCGCGTTGGGATCGTTGGCTATCGAATTCCCCATGCCGTAAATCGTGAGCTCCTTGGTGACGTCCCAGAAGGCGCCGATGGCCCAGCCGTCCGCGTTCTTACCGCCGCCGGAGTCGTCCCTGATCTTTCCGTAGAGCGCGCCGATGCGCACCGTCGGAGCGATGTGGTAGTCGGCTGAGACCTGGTAGATGTTGTAGTAGGTGTTCGCCCCGGGGTCCGTGCCCGTCACGAGCGTGCCCGTGGTTCCCAGCGGATTGCCGCCGTTGTTCAGGTCTCCTCCGGTGCCGGGCGTCGTGCTCTGGTTGTTCGAGCGGATGTAGACGAGGTAGATCTTGCCCCTGCCGTAGTCCCAGTTGCCGTAGAAGTTGTTGTAGACGACGGTCTTGTCCACCACGGAGCCGGCGGGCGGCTTGCCGGCGATCCCGGCGTAACCGACCCGGAAGGGGCCGTATTCATAGTCCAGGGCCGCCTGGTACACGGCCTGGTTGGTCGAGTGCTGCGGCTGCGATCCCTGGGTCGAATAGTGAAGCTCGGCCAGAAGTCCCGCCCAGCGCGGCGAGATCCAGGCGATGTCGCTGTCGTAGCGGGAAGGCGTGCCGAAGATGGTGACCAAGGAGCCCAGGCTACGCGCAGTGAAATCGATGTAGCTGCCGCGGTAGAAGATCGCCGAGTTCTGCCGGCCGAAGCGGAAGTCGCCGACCGGGGTCCCGAATCCCGCCCAGAGCTGGCGGTCGAAGAGGCGGGTCGTGTCGGCCTGGGTGCCGTTGGTCTCGTTCAGCCCCTGCTCGAGGTTGAACTTGGCGGCGTAGCCGCCACCGAGATCCTTGTCGCCCTTCAGGCCCAGCCGGGTGCGCTGGTAGGCGCCCTCCTGGAGGGCGATCAGCGAGCTTCCGGAGCTGCTCTTCATGTAGCTGAGGTAGTAGTCGATGTTGCCGTAAAGCTCGACGTGGGCCCCGTCCTTGCTGTAACTCAGCCCCTCGGCGTTGCAAACCCCGGCTGAGATCAATGCCAACCCGCCCAACACCAGCGCAATCCTGCTCTTATTCACGATGCCTCCGTTCTGCTTCGTAGATGGTCTGCGTGTGGTATTACTTTCGAGCACCGGTCCTTGTTTGTCTTTCAGGATCGTGAGTCGCTTTGCGCATACGTGTCAGGCGGCTACGTTTTCACCGCGCGCTTGAGCCGGTCCGTCATGAGCAGCGCCACCGCGACCATCGACAGCGTCGAATTGATGCAGCTCGCCGTGGGCATGGTCGCGCCGCCGGCGATGTAGAGGTTCTCGTGGTCGTGCGCGCGGCAGTCGGCGTCCACCACCGAGTCGCTCGGGTTGCGGCCCATGATGGCGCCGCCCATGACGTGGTTGTTGGCGTTGAACTTGTCGGTGATCGTCACGTCGGTCGCTTCCAGCAGGCCGGCGATCTTGCGCAGCGTCGGCTTGACGGCTTCGGCGCCCTTGCGCACGTAGTCGCCGACGTCGTAGGTCACTTCGGGGTGCGGGATGCCGAGCGCGTCCTTGCGCTCGGCGCTCAGCCGCAGGCGGTTCTCGGGATTGGGCAGCACCTCGAAGCCGATCGAGAAATCGAGCGTGCAGGCGGCGCGCCGCCGGATCTCGGCGTCGAGCTTCTTGCCCACCAGGCCTTGGGTCACCGCGGTGACGCCCGCCGACGCCGCCATCGACTGGTTGTTCATCATGATGCGGTTGGCCGAGTACTCGGCGCGGAACGCGCCGTCGCGGAAATCCACGATCGAGCTCTGCTGCACCGGGCCGTGTCCGGTCCACATCGGCTCCTTGGTGACGCAGCCCATGTGGATGCCGGGGTGGTCCATCATGTTGCGGCCGACCTGGTCGGAGCTGTTGGCGATGCCGCGCGGGTTGCGCTGGTTCGCGGCGTAGAGCAGCAGCCGCGGCGTCTCGACGCCGTTGGCCGCGAGGACGAAGGCGCGCCCGGTCACTTTCTGCGACACCTTGTTGCGGTCGTAGTAGTGCAGCGCCGTGACGCGATTCTTTGCGTCGGTGTCGATGCGGTAGACCACCGCCTGGTCGATCAGCTGCGCGCCCGCCTTGGTCGCCTTGTCGACGTGCACCATGCCGTTGTAGAGCGCGCCGATCGGGCAGACCGGCATGCAGCTGTTGCTGCCGCAGCACGCCGGCCGGCCGTCGAAGGTCCGGCTGTTCTTCGCCTGCGGGATGTGAACGCAGGTGTAGCCAGCGCGCTTCGCGATCTCGGAGAAGCGCCGGTCGGCGCTGCCGTAGGCGATCGATTCCATGACATAGGGCTTCGAGCGCTGCTTCGGCGAATGCTCCGCCGCATCGGCCGGGCCGGAGACGCCCATCTCGGCTTCGGCCTGGACGTAGAAGGGCTCGAGCTCGTCGTACGAGATCGGCCAGTCGCGCCCGACGCCGTACGCGCTCTTGATGCGCAGATCCACCGGCAGGTGACGCCAGCATAGCCCCGACCAGTGCCAGGTCGTGCCGCCGACGACACGCAGGTAGCCTTGGCGGAACGCGCCGGCGTCGCGGCCCTTGAGGATCAGGTAGTCGTCGTTGCCGAACATCGGGAACGGCGCATACGGCGACTGCGGAAACGGACTCTGCATGTCCCCGCGCGCGCGGTTGGTGGCGGGCAGGCTCATGAACCGCTGCCAGTAGTCGCTGCGCTCGCCGCGCGGTCCCGCCTCGAGGATCAGCACGGAGAGCCCGGCCTGCACGGCCTGGTGCGCGACCATCGCCCCGCATACGCCGGAGCCGACGATCACGACGTCGGCGGAATGGGTATCGGCCATCAGGATTTCCTTTCGAGTGCGGCCGGCGGCCGGTCGGCCCAGGAGTTCGCCGCGCCGGCGCACTGGCCGGGAATGTGGCTGCCGTCGGCGATCGGCTCGTACATGAGCGCGCCGCTCAGCGTGATGAAGCGCTCCTTGCCCGCGACCGTCACCGAGCCGGTGTACCAGGCCGACACGAGCGCGAGCAGCGCGTCGTGCTTCGGCGTGCCGCGCACGGCCGCTTCAAGGCTTTCCACGTCGGGATATGTTCCGGAGCTCGCGTCGGCGGCCAGCGGATCGAGCGCAACGCCCGCATCGCGCAGCGCGGCGAGCAGGCTCGTGCCCAGCTCGGCGTCCAGCTCGGCGCGGCCGGTGGCGAATTTCGACAGCGCCATGAACTTCTCGCCGCCGGGGCCGGCGGAAAGCCCCTGGGCCGCCGCGGCGAGCCACGGCGAGGCGAGCAGGAGCCCGAGCAGCTTTCGGCGATGGGGGTTGTCGGACCTGAGCTTGATCACGAATACCGGGCGAGCGGGCGTTCTTTCGCTCATGTACGGCCTCCTTTGCTGGCTACCAGCGTGTCAGCGCTGTGCGCCGCGCGTGTGTCGTGAACGCGCTGTCTGCGTGTCAGCCGACACCAGCGGAAGCCGGTCAGGTCAACGCCCGGCAGGGAATCAGGAATGAAAACGTCGCTCCCGGGCCGGCGTTGAGCGCGGCCCAGATGGCGCCACCATGGTTTTCGATGATCCAGCGGCTGACAAACAGGCCCACGCCCATGCCATCGGCCTTCGTCGTATAGAACGCAACGAAGAGCTGATCCGCTGCGCGGGGCTCGAAGCCCTGTCCCGCATCCTGCACGCTCAGGCGCACGTGACCTTCGCCTCTTTCCGTCCTGACGACCAGCTCGCGCGGACGGTCGTGGATTTCGTTCATGGCATCCGCGGCGTTCGTGACCAGGTTCAGGATCACCTGCTCAAGCTGCGAGGCATCGCCGCTGATGCGTGGAAGATCCGCCTCCAGCTCGCGGCGAACGATTACCCGCCGCAACTGCAGCTCTTGCGACGACAGCAGGAGCGCCGCGCTGGCCGTCTCATTGAGGTCCACCGGTTCGTTGCGAGCCTCGGTCTTGGCGAAGAGCGACCACATACGCTGCAGCACGGCTGCTGCGCGCTTGCCCTCCTGCACCGTGCGGAACGCCGCGTCGCGTGCGCCTTCGAGATCCAGGCTCTGGGCGCCCAGCATCCGCACACAGGCCTCGGCGTTCGCGATGACGGTCGACAGCGGCTGATTGATCTCGTGGACGATGGAAGCGGCCAATACCTCGAGGCAGCGCGCGCGAGCCGCGTCGTCCAGGTCATCGGGGTGGGAGACATCCTTTGAAGGTGCCGCCATCCAAGTCTCCTTCGACATGCTGTTGAGGCCGTGGGCGATGCCCGCGGAGACGCGCCCGATGCGACTAAGCCTATGCCGTGGAGTTGGGCGCACAATTCCAAACGACCGGAATTGTGCAAATCTTCCGAATTTCGTTCAGAATTCGCCCTCAGGGCTCGCCGGCATGCCTCACCCCTTCGGCAATTCGCCGTTAATCGACGACTCATGTCGGTCGGGGGTCTGTCGCCCCGTTATTCCTGGCATTGAAGTAAGGCGCGAGGGGCGGGTTGAGCCGTTGCTACGCGCGCAGCCCGTGCGGTCCAGTGCCGCGGTCCCCTGGGGCGGCATTGCCGTCGAGGACTACAGCATTCCTGCGTGCATCATTCCGCGCCACGAACACCTCGAAAACTTCGTCCACGTCGTATTGAGCGGAAACGTCACGTACGAGGTTTTCACGGGGGGCAAGTCCCTTCGTTTTACGGCCGGTCCGGGCACTACGTTCGTTCTGCCCCGGGGCACGATCGATGAATTGCGTTGGCACGGGCCAACGCATCGCGTAGCGGTTGCCGTTCACCCCAGCTTGCTCATCGGTGCGCTTGATGAAGCGGCGGTGGAACGTGATGTGGAGCTGAGCGAGCACTGGAACGCGACGGATCGACACATCATGGCGGTGCTGATTGCAATGACCACCGACCTTGAAGAGGGATCACCCGCGGGGCGACTCTACGGTGAATCGCTGGCGAACGCGCTCGCCGTTTACTTGCTCAATCGTTATTCCGTGCAGCGCTACGTACCCGCGATGTACCGGGGTGGACTACCCGGATATCGGCTGAAGCGTGTGCTCGACTACATCGCAGCCAACCTCGCCGAGGATCTCAGCTTGTCGGAACTCGCTGCGCAGGCGGGGCTGAGTCCGCACTACTTCGCCGAGCTGTTCAGACAAAGCATGGGCTGTGCGCCGCATCGCTACGTTCTACTGCAGCGGATCGAACGATCCAAACAGACGCTGGGCGATCCAAGGCGCACTGTTCTAGACGCATGCGTGGAATCGGGATTTAAAAATCCGGCCCACTTTGCGCGAGTGTTCCGGCGGTTTGTGGGCGTCACTCCCTCTCGATTCAAATTCGACCGGACGGCTTAATGAATTGTCAGCGTCCGGCGTAGTAGTCGGCAAGCGCCTTGATGTCCGCGTCCGACAGCCGCTTGGCGAACTCGCGCATCACGCGGTTGTCGTCGTTGGCGCGCTCGCCGGAGCGGAAGGCCTGCAGCTGCGCGATGGTGTACGGCGCAGGCTGGGCGAGCGGCGGCAGGATCGGGCCGCCGCCGGTGGCGTCGCTGCCGTGGCAGTCGATGCAGGCCGGGAGGGCGAGCGCGTTGTCGCCGTAGCGCCCGAGCTGTCGGCCGCGCTGCGGGCCGTCGGCCTTCGCGGCCTTGCTCGGGGGAGCCGGCCGCGCGGCGTAGTGCCGGGCGAGCGCGGCGATTTCCGCGTCGCTCAGCCCCTTGGCGAGCGGCCCCATCAGCGGGCTCGCCCGCGTGCCGTCGCGATAGTCGAAGAGCTGCTTGGCGAGGTACTCGGCCGGCAGGCCGGCGAGGCGCGGAAACGGCGTGCCCGCGGCGGGAATGCCGGCGGCGCCGTGGCAGCCGGCGCAGCTCGCCGCCTTGGCAGGAGGCTTGCTGCCTTTGGATGCCGACAGCGCGACCTGCCAGGCCGGCGGGGGGCGCTTGAAGTCCGGGGACTGCGCGAATGCGGCGGCGGTGAGGCCGAGCGCGGCGAGGATAAGGGCGCGCTTCATGACGCGATCAGCTTTCCCGGCGCGCGCACGTAGTCGCGCTTGATCGCATCGGCGGTCCAGTAGGCGAGCGCACCGATGGTGCCGGTCGGGTTGTAGCAGGAGTTCTGCGGAAAGAGCGCCGAGCCGGCGACGAACACGTTCGGCGCATCCCAGCACTGGCCCCAGCGGTTCACCACGCTGGTCGCGGGATCGTCGCCGATCGCGGCGCCGCCGTTGATATGCGACGACTGGTAGCCGGTTGCGGCGTAGGGCTTCTTGCGCGGAGAGCCCTGCGCGAGGGTGACGCCGCGCATCGCGCGGCCGATCTCGGTGCCCTTCTCTGTGAGGAACGCCGAAAGCTTGACGTCGTTGTCGGAAAAATCGTAGGTGATGCGCAGGAGCGGCTGGCCCCAGGCATCGCGGTAGGTCGGATCGAGGCTGAGATAGCCGCCGCGCACCGGCATCGCCGAGCCGGTGATGGTGATCGGGATCGAGGCGTTGTAGTAGCGCTTCACCGCCTTCTTCCACGCGCTGCCCCAGGCCGGCGTGCCGGGCGGCGTCGCGCGGTTGCCGATCGGCGCGCCCGACACCACCTGGATCTGGACGTAGCCGCCGCCGACGAAGCCGAGCGGGCCGTGGTCGAAGTTGTCGGTGCACAGGTCGTCCATCGTCACCGCCGTGGCGCCCGAGGCCATGAACGGGTTGAGCCTCGTCTTCTCGTCGAAGAACAGGCTCACGCTCGAGGTGGTCTGGTGCGTGTAGTTGCGCCCGACCACGCCCTCGCCGCTCGACGGGTCGTAGGCCTTGCCGATGCCCGAGAGCAGCAGCAGGCGCGTGTTGTTGATCGCGAAGGCGCAGAGGATCACGACCTCCGCCGGCTGGAACACCTCGGCGCCCGAGGCGTCGACGTAGGTCACGCCGGTCGCGCGCTTGCGCTCCTTGTCCATCTCCACGCGCAGGACGTGCGAGTCTGTGCGCAGCTCGAAGGTCGGAAGCTTGAGCGCCGCCGGCAGGATGCACACCTGCGGCGATGCCTTGGCGAATTGCTCGCAGCCGAAGTTCGAGCAGAAGCCGCAATAGACGCAGCTGTTCATGTGCAGGCCTTCGCTGTTCACGTAGGGCCGCGTGCACAGCGCCGAGGGCTGCACGTACGGGTGGTATCCGAGCTTTGCCGCGGCTTCGCCGAACAGCGCCGAGGCGTGCGCCACTTTCATCGGCGGATTCGGGTAGGGACCGGAGCGCCACGGCTCGAACGGATTGCCGCCGGGCTGGATCACGCCCTTCAGGTTGCCGGCGAAGCCCGACGCGCCGACCAGCCGGTCGAAGCGGTCGAAGTAGGGCTCGAGCTCGTCATAGGTGAGCGGCCAGTCCTGGGCGGTGATGTCCTTCTCGAAGATGCCGGCGCCGTAGCGCTTGCTGTAGTGGCTGCGCAGCTTGAACTCGACCGGATCGAAGCGGTAGTACACGCCCGACCAGTGCACCCCGGCGCCGCCGAGGTGGTTGCCGGGCGAGGCGAATTGCCAGCGCCGCATCGGCAGCGCGGTTTCGTCGGCGCGGTTGCGGAAGGTGTAGGTCTCGGTGGCGGTGTTCTGGTGCAGCTCGTGGCGGCGGCCGTACTTCAGCTCGTCGCGCACGCCGGGCGCCTGGAAGTCGGGCGAGGTCCAGCGCGGCTGGCCGCGCTCCAGCACCACCACGCGCAGCCCGCCGGCGGCGAGCTCCTTGCCGATCACCGAGCCGGTCCAGCCGCCGCCCACCAGGACGACGTCGACCGCGGGAAGGGTCTTGCTCATGACCGGTTACCTTTGTCGTCGGCATCGGCGATCGAGGCCGGCGGCCGCGTCCACGCCACGCCGTGGCGCTCGATGTCGTTGGCGTAGCTCGCGTGCACGCCGGGAAAGCCGACCAGCTTCCAGCCGACCTTGTCGCGGTTGCCGCCGTAGGCTGGGTCGCCGAAGAAGCCTTCCATCGTGGCGTCGAGCAGCGCGCCGAAGAACACCGCCGAGGGCAGCGCGCCGAGATCGAGCTTGCCCAGCTCGGCCTGCGCGAGCAGCGCGTCCTGCTGCGCCGGGGTGAGGTCGGCGAACGCGGTGCCGTGCGCCTTGCGCGCCGACGCATCCAGCCCGGCAAGCCCCAGGCGGAAGGTTTCCGCCGGCGTGAAGGCGAGCTGGTAGCCCTGCTGCGGCGTACCGGGAAGGAACGGGCCGTGGCGATAGAAATGATCGCCGTTGCCCCACGCGCTGGCGAGCTGCAGGTCGATGAACACCGCGGCGCCGGCTTCCTTCGCGCCGGGGCCGTTTTCGTCGGCGGGAATCAGCCGTGCGACCGCGGCTTCCACTGCGCGCGCCTCCGCGCCGTTGAAGAAACGCCACGCGTGCTCCGCGGATTGCGGCGCAGATTCGGGCGCGGCGGCCGCCGCTCCTGCCATCATGACGAGCGGCGTCGCGCCCACCACGCCGGCGACCTGCTTGAGGAAGATGCGGCGGTGGGGCTTTGCAGCGCTGCTCATGACTATTCCTCCGTGTGGGTGGAGGGCTTGCGCCTGAGCTCAGGCCGCTCAGCACACTTCGCCGGTCAGGCGGCTGGCGCGCTCCAGGTGCGTGAGAAGGTCGCGCTCGTGAATGCCGCCGGCGAAGGTGATGCCGATCGCGTCGCTGTCGTCGGTCAGGTCCTCGTCGAGGATCTCCACGGGCTCGAGTTCGCTGGCCTGGTTCATGGTGGCCTCCATTGGGTTACGCGAGCCCAATGTGGTGCCGCCAGTTGTCGCGGCTGCGACGGCGGCAGGCGCTCAGATGTCAGCCGACACGTGCCCGTGACGTCGCACAGCGGCGCCTAGGGAAGCGAAAAGACTACGATCGCCGACGTGCCGCGCCCTCCGAAGAAGCCCGAAACGACGCCCGAGGTCGTCGCGACGTACTGCTTGCCGCCGACCTCGTAGCTGATCACGCCGCCGCCGATCGAACCGCCGGTGTTGAAGCTGTAAAGCGTCTTGCCGGTGCTCGCGTCGATGGCGAGGAAGTCGTTGTCGAGGTCGCCGGTGAAGAGCATGCCGCCCGAGGTCACGGTGACGCCCGCAACCAGCGGTGTCGGCCATTGCCTGCGCCAGCGCATCTTGCCGGTCGACGCGTCGATCGCCTGCAGCCAGCCCTTCGCCTGATCGCGCGGATCGGGCGTGACGGCGCCACCGTAGTAGTGGGCGTTCTCGGCGAACTGCGGAGCCTTCTCGTCCTTGGTGAAGGTCCCGCACCAGTCCACGGTCGCGACGAACAAGGTCTTGGTGATCGGGCTGTAGGCCGGGCCGTTCCACTCCATGCCTCCGAGAAGGCCGGGGCAGCCGTGGGCCCCGCCAGTGGTCGGCACCTTCTCGAAATCGGTGCGCGTCGTGATTTCCGTCTCGTAGAGCACCTCGTGGCTGTCGCGATCCATCATGCGCAGCAGGCCGTCCTTGCCCGAGACGGTGAGAAGGTCGCGGGGCTTGCCCTTGACGTTCGCGCTGAAGATCGGGCTGACCTGGCTCAAATCGCGGTCGTTCGCGTCGGCGGGTCCGAATTGGTGGTACCAGAGCAGCTTTCCGCTCCGCACGTCGAGCGCGACCACCGAGTTCGTGTACAGGTTCGACCCCGGGCGCGCATCCGGGTAGAAGTCGGGCGCCGGGTTGCCGACCGGAACGTAGACCACGCCCTTGCGCGCGTCGAGGGAGAGCGGTGTCCATATGCTGCCGCCGCCGTGCTCGCGCGCCTTGGGGTCTTTCCAGGTTTCCGCACCCGGTTCGCCCTCGTCGGGAATGAGGTTGAAGCGCCAGACCGGCTCGCCGGTCGCGAGCTTGAACGCGCCGATCCAGTTCTTCGCCCCCCAGTCAGCGCCGGCCGGCCCGTAGATCACGAGGTCCTCGAAGATCAGCGGCGGCATGCTCAGGTACTGGCTGCTCTTGGCGTCGGCGATCTTCTGACTCCAGAGCAGCGTGCCCTTGTCCATGTCCAGGGCGATCAGGTAGCCGTCGGCGGTGCCGCGCACGACTCGCCCGTCCTTCAGGGCTACGCCGCGGTTGGCCGGCGAGAGCACGTGGCCCTTCTGGTCCCAGATGTAGGTCCAGCGCTCGCGGCAGGTCACCGCGTCGATCGCGGCGGTCGCCCTGTCCAGGGTCACGTACATCACGCCCTTGTAGACGAGCGGATTCGTCTGAGTGGTGCCCGCGGTGTTCGCACGGACGATGCAGACGGCCCGCAGCTGCCCGGCGTTCTTGGGCGTGATTTGCCGCAGGTCGACGAAGCGCTGGCCCGAGTAGTCCTTGCTCGCATAGAGCCAGTTCTGCTTGTCCTGCGCCGCGCGCAGCAATTCGTCCTGGGTAGGGCCCTGGGCGAGAACCGCCGGCGCGGCCTTGGTGGCGACCGCTGCGCTCGCGCGCCCTAGCGTTGCCAAGTACGCGATCACGTTCGCGCGGTCGGTCGCACTAGCCAGTATTACCGACATCGACGTTCCGGACACCTTCTGAGTCGACGAGATAAGGAATTCATCGAGGGTCTTGTCGTCCCAGACAAGACCGGCCTGGACCATCGCGGGCGAGTAGGTGAACCCCGGAAGGGTTCCCGATTTTCTGCCGATCACGGCCGCAAGCGAGGGGCCGAAGCCGTTCTTCCCGGCCTGGATGGTGTGGCAGGACGAGCACTGGTTCGCGAATACCGTCTTTCCGGCGGCGGGATCGCCGTCGGCGAACGCGGCGCCGGTGCAGAAAGCCGACGCCAGGAGGATGCCCGCGATGTGCTTCGGAAGGAGGGAGTGCTGGGGCAGTGCGAGGGGGTTGCTCATCGGTGTCTCCATCAAATGAACGGGTTGCATTGAGAGGTATCGGGCGCTCCTGGTCATGCGAGGCTCCTTGTCATGTCCGGGAAATGACCCGGGGCCCGACGGTTGGAGGCCCACCACGCCACGGCGACGTAGAGGACCACGAGTAGCAGCAGGTTGGTCAGCTGCGGACGGATCTCCGCCCAAGAGGCGCCCATCTGATTGAGCGCGATGAAACCGCGGATGCCGGGCGTGCTCGGCAGCAGATGCGAGAACCAGACGAGAGGGCGCGCGATCGATTCGGCCGGGAAGGCGAATCCGGAAAGGAAAAGCATCGCGAACGAGATTTGAATGATGATCTGAAAAGCGCGCTCGCGCTCGCCCATCCAGCAGCCCAGCGCGATCCCGACGGCAGCGACGGCCAGCGCGTAGAGCGCGCCGAAGACAACCGCACCGGAGAGATTTCCGGCGCGCGGCAGGTCGTGCAGCCAGAACGCGAACCCTATCCAGAACAGCACGGCGGCGAAGACCAGCAACCAGAACCCGGCCAGCATCCCGACGAACGCGCGGGGAGGCAGCCGGCCTTCCGTTGCGAGCGCCCAGCGGCCGCCTTCCACCCAGGTTCCGACGACCATGCAGATGGCGATCACCAGCAGCTGATGCACCACGAGGCCCATCGAGGCCGACACGACGTAGCTGTCGTAGCCCTGGACGGTGTTGAACAGGGGCTGCTTGACCAAAGCCGGGCCCTCGTGCGCAAGGCGCAAGATCAACGCGGGCGGAGCCTTCTCGCGCACCAGCCGTCCGGCGAGCGCCGGCGCCGCCGCCTCGGCGACCACCCCCACCGTCGTCTCGAGGACAGTGCCGTCGACGACGATATAGCCTCCGTTGCCCATGACGGCCACACCGGTCGGCGTTCCGCGCATCACGTCGCGATAGAAGTTCCTCGGGATGGCGACGATCCCGCCGATCTCGCCGCTCACCAGGTGCGGGATCGCCTCCTCGACGTTGCGCGTGACCCCGGCCACTCGGACGCCCTGGGTCGCATCGAGATCGCGCTCTATCTTTCGCGACATCGGACTGGCGTCGTAGTCGGCGACCACGACGGGAACCCCGGCAACGACTTCCGGCAGATAGGGCAGGGGATAGAAGAAGCAATACACGATCACGCCGAAGACCGCCGGAGCCATCGGTCCCTTGTCGAGCATGACGGCGCGCAGCGTCCAAAGGAATGCGTGCCAAGCGCTCATCGCTTGCCCCACTTCTCGGGGGTTCGACACAGCTTCGCCAGCAGCGGCACCCCGATCGCCAGGGGCGCGGCGATGAAGACGCCCCAGAGCACGGCGAACGGCACCGCCGACGCCGCCAGCGGCGCCCCGAGGTTCCACTGCTGCTGCTGGATCTTGTAGAAGTAGACGAAGGGCAGGACCGAGCCCCACACCTTGGCCGCCGTGGTCATCGAGAACAGCGGGTAGGTGAAGCCGGTAAACGAGACTGCGGTGATGTTCGCGATCGCCAGGCCCGCCAGAGCCAAGCGCAGCGTGCCGGTGAGGCCGACGAGCAGCGCGGGAAGGGCGCAACAGGCGATCACGAGCGTCAGCAAGCCCAGGCACCACACGAGCACGCTTCCGTTGGCCGTCCAACCCCGATAGCCTGCCATCCAGGCGATCGAGCCCAGCGCCAATGCGCTGGCGAACAGGAGCAGGGGCAGGAGCTTGCCCAGCAGCGCCGCGGGCATGCTGCCCTGGGCCGAGGCGAGCCACCCTGCAGCCGTGCCGTCGCGGAACTCGCGGCCGATGGCGTAGGCGGCGCCGGCCAGCACGACCAGGTGGAGCAAGGCGGGCAGAATGGCACCCGCGAGCGCCCGCTCGAAGGAGAGCTGCGGGCCGTAGAGCGTGCGCAGCTCGACGCGCACGGCGCCGGCGCGGCGCTCTGCGCCTGCGAACCCTCCCCCGAGCACCGCGAGCGAGCCCGCGGCCTTGCCGCCCGCGACCGACAGGAGCGCACCTCTGACATCCGTCGCAATCGAGGTCGCAGCCGCGTGGAACTGCTCGTTGGTGTAGAGGACGACCGGCAGCCGGTCGCCGCGCTGCGCCCGGCGCTCCCAATCAGGCGGCACGTGCAACACCGCGTAGGCCTTGAGCTCGCGCACCAAGGGCCAGGCCTCCTCGAGCGTGGCCGTGCGGGCCGCTATCGCCGTTGCGCGCGCGGCCTCGATCGCGACGGCGAGCCGGCGCGATCCGGGCGAATGATCCTCGTCGACGAGGGCGAGCGGCAGCTTGACGTTGATCCCCTGCGCGAAAATCGCCCAGGTGAGCGCCATCATCAGTGCCGGGAACCAGCTGATGAGCGCGAGGTCCCAGGGATGCCCCCGCAGGTAGTCGATCTCGCGCGCGCAAGCGCCGCGGACGCGGGCGATGAACACGTCAGCTCCGTTCGACCAGCACCGACATGCCCGGGCGCAGCCCTTTCAATTTCTCGACGGGGCGCGCACGCACTTCGAAGGTCTTGATGTCGTAGCCGCTCGACTGCCGCGTGGCGCGCCAGGTCGCGTACTCGCCCCTGGGGCTGATGTAGTACACCGAGAACGTGACCATCCGGCCACCGAGCGCCGGCACGCTGCCCGTGATCTGCGTCCCGATCTTGATCTGCGCCAGCTCATTCTCGCGAAGGTTGAAGACGACCCATACGTCGTCCAGGTTGACGAGGGTCATGATGGGGAAGCCCGGCGGCGTGAGCTCCCCCTGGTGCAGAACCACCTTGTCGACCTCGGCCGATATCGGCGAGCTCAGGGAGATATCGGCGGCGAGGGCGCCCACTTCCTGGACCGCCGCGCTCGCGCCACGGCTGACCTGGGCCGCCGCGGCGCGGTCTTCTTCGCGAAATCCGTTGAGGGTCAGGTCGTACTGGGCGCGCGCGGCGTTGGCGGCGTCGAGCGCCGAGCGATACGCCGTATCGACCTCGTCGTTGCGCTGCTGCGAGACCAGTCCCTCCTTGTAGAGCGCATTGACCCGCTTGTAGGTCGTCTCCGCGAGGTCGGCGGCCGAGACCGAACGCTCCCAGTTCGCCTTTGCGGTGCGCACGTCTTCCGGGCGTACCCCGGTGTCCAGCAGCCGCTGCTTCGCGACCGCGGCGGCGCGCGTGGCCTCGGCTTGCGAGACCTTGGCCTGCACCTCCGGGCTGTCGAGCGTCACCAGCAGCGTGCCCGGGGTGACCTCGTCGCCTTCGCGCACATGAAGTTGCGCGATGCGCCCGAGAATCTTCGGCGAGATGTCGATGTAGCGCCCGTCGATCTGGCCCTGCAGCGGCGCGACGACCGGCTTGTTGGCCAGGTAGAGGCCGTAGAAGATGAAGACGACAGCGCCGAGCGCGAGAAGCGCACCGGCGAGACGTTTGAGCAGTGCAATGTGATTTTCAGTCATGGGCGGAGGCGGATGTTGGCTTGCTGGACGTATTGGGAAAGCGCGCGGGCCTGACCGGAGATCTCCAGCAGCTGCGCGAGCGCAACGACGAACTCGAAGGCGGCTCCTGCCCTGGCGGTCTCGGCGCGGGCAAGCGCATTGCGAGCGTCGTTGACGTCGAGGCTCGTGCTCTGTCCCTCGTCGAATCCGCGCTGGCGCAGCCGCAGGTTCTCCTGGGCGAAGCCGAGGGCCGAGTCGAGCAGCGTGAACTGCTCGCGGGCCTGCTCGACCTTGAGGTATGCCGATTCGACCGCCGTGCCGATGTCGTTGCGCGCCTGGGCCTCCAGGGATTGCACCTGCCGCAGCCCCTCGCGGGCCGCGCCGACCTGGTTGCCCCTGTCTTCCTTGGAGAAGAGCGTGAAGTTCACCCCGACCCCCGCGACCCAGTCCGGCTCGATCAGCGTCTGGTAGTGCTTGATCAGAGCGTAGGAGCCGAATGCGAACACCTGTGGCTTCCATCCGGACTGCGCCGCGTCGATGCCTTGCTCGGCCTGGCTGCGCTTCGCAGCAAGGGCCGCGAGGATGGGGTTGTCCCGCTCGGCGATGGCGAGCCATTCGCTCAGAGGTTTGATAGGGTCGGTCAGGACGAACAGGGGCGTGCTCGGTTCGATGGGGACGTCGCTGTGGAGGAGTCGTTGCAGGCGGGCCTGGGCGATTTCCCGGTCGCGCTTCGCGCGCACTTGTTCGCGAGCCGCCTCGTCGCGCGATACCTGGGCGTTGAGCCGCTCGACTCTGGGGATGAGTCCGTTCTGCTCGAAGCGAGTCGCGCGGGCCAGCTGATTGTCGGCCTCCTCCAGGATCGAGTTCCGGGTGCGCTCGACGGCGCTCGCGAGGTCCAGGCCGAAGTAGGAATGGGCCAGCTGCAGGTCGAGCTGCTCCTCGGATCGGATCAGCTCGGCTCGCGCCTCGTCGACACCGGCGGCGAGCGCCCGTTGTGCGGCGCTGATGCGCCCCCCCGAGTAGATCGACCAGGTCGTGTTGACCGAAGCGCGAGGGCCGGCGAAGTTTTCCTTGAAATTGATATTGCCGATCGGCGTGTCTGGAATGGTGCCGGTCTTGATGCCCCAGACCTCGGTGGCGTTCAGGAACAGGCTGGGAAGCCCCAGCGAATCCGCAGCGCGGGACTCATGGTCCCGCCGGTTGACCACGGCCTCGTCCGCCTTGCGGCGGTCGGAGACGGCGAGCAGGCTGGCGCGCGCGTCTTCATACGAAAGGGGGACGGCGACGGCGAGCTCGACTGCGGCACCGATCAGAGCGATGCCCAGGCAGCCGCGAAGAAGGCGCGCCGGCGCGCGCTGCGACGAAAACACGTCGTAGCCCATGCCGTTACTTGAGCGCAAGGACCCATTCGACGAGCGTCGCCGCCGCATCGATCGTGGCTGCATCCGCAGCGGAGGCGAGCAGAAGGAACCACATGGCCGCGCCGCATGCGAAGATGCTCGCCTCAGCCATCGTCCGGGTCGTGTTCATGACGACCGACCTCATTTGAGGGTTTCGACGAACGCCGCCACGTCGTCGACGTCGCCGTCGTTGAGCGGGGAGGGGTAGAGCTTCGGCATCGGCGCCTTCGGGCTCTTGATGAACGCGATGACCTGCTCGAGGTTCTTCTTCGCGGTCTCGCCTTTGAGCGCGGGGCCCATGCCGCCTTCGCCGGCCGCACCGTGGCAGGCGGTGCAGTACTGGGCGAAGAGCGTCTTGCCGTGGCCGGAGCCCGTCGAGTGTCCGCCGGCGGCGTGCGGCGCCTCTTCCCTGACGGCCACGATCCTGGGGGAGTCGTTGCTCAGGCCCGTGGTCATGATGACGATCTTCGGCGGACCGCCGGTCGCGGAGAACGTGCCGCGCGAAATGTTGCCCGAGGTCAGCGCAACGTACTGCTTGCCGTCGGCTTCGTACGTGACCACGCCGCCGGCGATGGCGCCCCCGGTATTGACCTTGTAGAGCTCGGCGCCGGTGCCGCGATCCAGCGCGAAGAAGTTGCCGTTGAGATCGCCGCTGAAGACCAAGCCGCCGGCGGTTGGCGTCACTCCGGCGACCACCGGCGCTTCGGCGTGGTATTTCCAAAGGATATTGCCGCTCGTCCCGTCCACGGCGTGAACCCAGCCCCTGGGGTCTGCGGTGCCGGCGCCGCCGGGTTTTTGCCCGGTCCCGAAATAGAAACGGCCGGCCTTGTATTCGGGGGTTCCCGAACTCAATGTCCAGCACCAGTCGACCGAACCTACGTAGATCGCGCGGGAGGCGGGATCCACCGCGGGTCCGTTCCACTCGACGCCGCCGAGCGGGCCGGGACAAACCACGACGCCTTCCGGAGTGGGTCTGGCGTCCGCATTGGAGATCGTGGTGATCGGCGTCTTGAAGATGACCTTGCGGGAGGCGCGATCGATCCCGTATAGGTTCCCGTCCTTGCTGCCGGCGGCCAGCAATTTCGCGCCCGCCGCGCCGGTATACAGCGCGGGAGTCGCGCCGAAGTCGTAATCGAAACCGTCGTTCGGCTTGAACTGGTGATACCACTTGAGCTTGCCCGTGAGCGCGTCCAGCACGACGACCGAATCCGTGTACAGGTTGGCGCCGGGACGCGAGTCCGGCGCGAAGTCGGGCGACGGGTTGCCGACCGGGACGAACAGCTCCCCGGCGTCGACGTCAAGAGTGTAAGAGGTCCACATCGCCCCTCCGCCGTGCTTCGCGGTCTCGGGGATCTTCCAGCTGTCGGCGCCGGGTTCGTCGCCCATCGGGATCGTGTAGAAGCGCCACTTCTCCTTGCCGGTCTTCGCGTCGAGCGCAAGCACATAGCCGCGGATGCCCCAGTCCGAACCTGCGGCCCCGATGAAGACGAGGCCCTTCCAGGCGATCGGCGCCGAGCTGAAGAATTCGCCGACCAGCGGATTGCCGGCCTTGACCATCCACAGCTGCTTGCCCGTGCGGGCGTCCAGCGCGAGCACGCGGCCGTCGCCGGTGCCGCGGAACAGGCGACCGTCGAGATAAGCGACGCCGCGGTTCACGGCATAGACCTCTTCCTGCGCCGGCTTGTAGACGTGGCGCCAGCGGATCGTGCAGTTGGTGGCGTTGAGCGCTACCGTGGTATGCGCCGTCGTCACGTAGATCGTCTGGCCGATCACGATCGGCCCGGTGTGAAAGGAGCCGATATCGCCGAGATGCGCCTCGCAGGCCCGCTTCAGGCTCGCGACGTTCGCCGTCGTGATCTGCCTGGCGGACGAGAATCGTTGTCCGTCGTAGCCGTTGTTGTAGGTGGGCCAGGGACCGGGCGCCTCGCCGGCGCCGGCGCACAACGGCGGAAAGCCGGCGAACACGAGGGCCGCGACGGCAAAAATGGGGAGTGATCGCATCATGCTCGGAACCTCTTCTCGTACCTGGACCTCGCGAAGGCACGTGGACTTCGCGAAGCGTAGGACCTGTGAAGAGGAGAGTCTTGTAGGCGTCTGCGCAGATTTCACAAGCCTGCGCGGGCCGCGCGTCATCCTAGGCGCCAGTAGTGATCGACCAGCAGCGCTGTGAAGAGGAAGGACAGGTAGACGATCGAATAACGGAAGGTGCGCCGCGCGAGCCAGTCGCTGCAGTCGACGTAGAGCTCGAGCGCATAGAAGAGGAACATGCAGTCCAGAGCGACAGCCGAAATCAGATAGATCCGGCCGCTCAGGCCGCTCGCGAAAGGCAGCATCGAGATCGCCGACAGGAGGATCGTATAGAGAAGAATGTGCAGGCGCGTGAACCGCTCGCCGTGCGTGACGGGCAACATGGGAACACCGGCTTTCGCGTACTCGTTTCTGCGGTAGAGCGCCAGCGCCCAGAAATGCGGTGGCGTCCAGGCGAAGATGATTAGGAAAAGCAGCAAGGCGTCGGGCGAGATCTCGCCCGTCACGGCCGTCCAGCCCAGAACCGGCGGCATCGCCCCCGACGCGCCGCCTATCACGATGTTCTGGGGAGTCCGCGGCTTGAGGAGGATGGTGTAGACCAGGGCGTAGCCGAGGAACGTGGCGAGCGTCAGCCACGAGGTCAGTGCATTGGTCCCGCTTGCCAGGACGAGCAATCCTGCGGCGCCCAGAACGGCTGCAAAGGCCAGCGCCTGCAACGGGCTGACGTCCCCTCTGGGCAGCGGACGCCCGCGGGTGCGCGCCATCTTGGCGTCGAGCTTGTGCTCGACCAGGCAATTCAGCGCGGCTGCGGAGCTGGCGACCAGGGCGATCCCGACGGCTCCGAACAGCACGCCGGCGGCCGGCGGGAGGCCGGGAACGGCCAGGAACATTCCGATCAAGGCCGTGAAGACGATCAGTGTCACGACGCGCGGCTTGCCCAGGCGAATCAGGCGTCCGATTGCAAGCGGAACGACCGGCTGTGCGTTAGCGCCTGTCTGCATTTCGATGCAGCCTACGAAGGACTCACCGATGTGTCTTTTGCAAGGCTGCAGCGCTTCAAGAAAGCTGTTCGGACCGCCCCTTCTCAAGCGAATGCAACGGCGTTTCAGAAAGTTGAAAGACTCGCGTCGGGCGACTGATTAGCCTCCCGGGATGGCAAGCAACATCAGGATCATCCACGCGCGGGCTCTGTTCTGACAATGAAACCCGAAACCGTGCCCATCATTGCTCACGCCATTCAGCTCGCGGTGGCCCCGGTGTTCCTGCTGACGGGAATCGGGGCGTTGCTGGCCGTAATGGCGGGCCGCCTCGCGCGCGTGATCGATCGCGCCCGCGCGCTCCAGCTGGCATGGGTCGGGCTGGACGAGCCGGCGCGCGCGGTCGCCCTCAAGGAATTCGGAGTTCTACTGCGCCGGCGTCATCTGGCGACCTGGTCGATCAATTTCTGCGCATATGCGGCGCTGCTGGTTTGCGTCGTCATCGTGACTCTGTTCATCGAGGAGTTCTTCCTCGTCAACCTCAAATGGCTCGCCGGAGCCTTGTTCGTCGGCGCGATGTTCGCGCTGATCTTCGGCCTCGCGTCCTTCCTGCGGGAGGTCTACCTCGCGGCAACCTCGCTACGCATCGAGTTCCCCGGCTCTCCGGGCGAAAAGGATGGCGGGCCCAGCAATCCGATGCAATCGGCGCTCAGAAGTTTGAAAGACAGGGCCCCAGATGGTTTGTAGGCTCCGATGAACGACTCACGCCGACATAGGAGAGTTCACTTGAAAGCGGCAACGGCGGTGTGCTTGGCGCTCCCCGGCGCAGCGATGGCGGCCGGCGAGGCGAAGTTCGGGCTGCAGGCGCCGCAGACCGCCGTGGCGCATCAGATCTACGACCTGCATACCGTCGTTCTCTACATATGCATCCTGATCGCGGCGGTGGTGTTCGGGATCATGTTCTACGCCATCGTGCGGCACCGCAAGTCGGTGGGTCACGAAGCCAAGCAGTTCGACAGCAACAAGCTGGCGCAAATCGTCTGGACGGTGATCCCGTGCCTAATCGTCGTCGGCATGGCCTTCCCGGCCACCCGAACCGTGATCGAGATGAAGGACACCTCGAGCCCCGATATGACGATCAAGGTCACGGGGTATCAGTGGAAGTGGCACTACGAGTATCTCGGCCAGGACGTCTCTTTCTACAGCGCGCTCGCCACGACTCGCGATCAAATCGAGAACGAGGCGCCTAAGGGCGAGAACTACCTCCTCGAAGTGGACAACCCTCTGGTGGTCCCGGTCGGCAAGAAGGTGCGCGTTCTGTTCACGGCCAACGACGTGATCCACTCGTGGTGGGTGCCCGCTTTCGGCGTCAAGCAGGACACGATACCGGGATTCGTGCGCGACTCCTGGTTCAGGGTCGACACGCCGGGCGTATACAGAGGGCAGTGCGCCGAGCTGTGCGGCAAGGACCACGGCTTCATGCCCATCGTCGTGCAGGCGCTGCCTGACGGCGAATTCGGCAAGTGGCTCGCCGAGCGCCGGTCGGAGAGCAAGACGGCGCTCGCGGCCGCGAGCTCGGCCTCAGGCAAGACATACGCGCTCGAGGAGCTGAAGGCCCAAGGCGAAAAGGTCTATGCGCGCAACTGCGTCGCCTGCCATCAGGCCGGCGGTCAGGGCGTGCCAGGCGCGTTTCCCCCGATCGCCCGCGGACCCGTCACCACGGGACCGATCGCAGCGCATGTCGACATGGTTCTCAACGGCAGCAAGAAAAATCCGGCCATGGCGGCCTGGAAGGGCCAGCTCTCGGACCTAGAGATCGCCGCGGTGATCACCTACGAGCGCAACGCCTTCGGCAACACGCTGGGCGACAAGGTACAGCCCGTGGATATCGCCGCGGCCCGCAAGTAACGCAGGAGTCTGGAGAAACAAATGCAAACGCCGCTCACTCTGGCCAGTCACGGCGAACACCCCGAGGCGCCGACGGGCATCGGTCGCTGGCTCGCCGCGACCAACCACAAGGACATCGGCACGCTTTACCTGTGCTTCAGCTTCGCCATGTTCATCGTCGGCGGCATTCTCGCGCTCATCATCCGGGCGGAGCTGTTCCAGCCCGGCCTGCAGATCGTGCGGCCCGAGCTGTTCAACCAGCTCACGTCGATGCATGGCCTGATCATGGTGTTCGGCGCGTTCATGCCGGCGTTCGTGGGCTTCGCCAACTGGCAGATACCGATGATGATCGGAGCGCCCGACATGGCGTTTCCGCGCCTGAACAATTTCAGCTTCTGGCTGCTGCCGCCCGCCGCGATCCTGCTGGTCGCGTCGTTCTTCGTCCCGGGCGGGGCGACGGCCTCGGGGTGGACGCTGTATCCGCCGCTGTCGGTCCAGATGGGGCCCGGCATGGACATGGCGATCTTCGCCGTCCACCTGCTCGGCGTGTCTTCGATTGTAGGCTCTATCAACATCATTACGACGATCCTCAACATGCGCGCGCCGGGCATGACGCTGATGAAGATGCCGATGTTCGTCTGGACTTGGCTCGTCACCGCCTACATGATCCTCTTCGTGATGCCGGTCCTGGCGGGCGCGGTGACCATGCTCCTCACCGACCGTCACTTCGGCACGCACTTCTTCAACGCGGCTGGCGGAGGCGACCCCGTGCTGTTCCAGCACGTGTTCTGGTTCTTCGGCCATCCGGAGGTCTACATCCTGATCCTCCCGGGGTTCGGGATCATCTCCGAGGTCATCCCCACGTTCTCGCGCAAGCCCCTCTTCGGCTATCCCTCGATGGTGGTCGCGACCTCGGCCATCGCCTTCCTGGCGTGCACCGTCTGGGCGCACCACATGTTCACCGTCGGGATGCCGATAGCGGGACAGCTCTTCTTCATGTACGTGAGCCTGCTCGTAGGAGTGCCCACCGGTGTCAAGGTGTTCAACTGGCTCGCGACGATGTGGGAGGGCTCGCTCACCTTCGAGACGCCGATGCTGTTCGCGGTCGGCTTCCTCTTCGTCTTCGTCGTGGGAGGTCTCACCGGCATCATCATGGCGCTCGTGCCGGTCGACATCCAGATTCAGGACACCTACTACATCATCGCGCATTTCCACTACACCATGGTCGCGGGATCCCTGTTCGCGATGTTCGCCGGCACGTACTACTGGCTTCCGAAGTGGACCGGCCACATGTACGACGAGACGCTCGGGCGCTGGCACTTCTGGCTGTCGATGATCTTTTTCAACATGACCTTCTTCGTCATGCACTTCCTCGGCCTGGCGGGCATGCCGCGTCGCGTCCCGGATTACCCGCTGCAGTTCGCGGATTTCAACATGGTCGCCAGCATCGGCGCGTTCGGGTTCGGCCTCACGCAGCTGTTGTTTCTCTATGTCGTGATCAAGTGCATCCGGGGTGGAGAAAAGGCCCCGGCTAGAGTGTGGGAGGGGGCCAAGGGACTCGAATGGACCCTGCCGTCGCCGGCTCCCCATCACAGCTTCGAGACGCCGCCGGTCGTGCGTTAGGCGATGCGAAACGAAGGCGCAGCCAGCGTGGTGCCGACGCCGGAGAAGGCGAACCGGACGCTGTCGCTCAGGCTCGGCCTCGCCGCCTTGATCATGTTCGCCTTCGGCTACCTGCTGGTGCCGTTCTACGACCAGATCTGCAAGGCCCTCGGGCTGCGCGACATCGACCGCCCCGACGATGTCGCGGGCACGCAGGTCGACATGGCTCGGACCGTGCGGCTCGAATTCGACGCCAATCTCAGCAAGCTGCCGTGGCGGTTCCGGCCGGAAACTCCGATCGTCGACGTCCATCCCGGTGAGCTGGTCAACGTCGTCTACGAGGTCGAAAACACGACCGAACGTCCGATGACCGGGCAGGCGATCCTGAGCTACGGCCCCCCGCTCGCCGCCGCGTATCTTCGGAAGATCGAGTGCTTCTGTTTCACGCAGCAGTCGTTCGGCCCGCGCGAGAAGCGGCGCATGCCCGTGGTGTTCGTCGTGGACGCGAAGCTGCCGCGGGATGTCACCGCGATCACGCTTTCGTATACGTTCTTCGAAGTCGAAGGAAACAAGACATGAGCGCATCCGCCGCCAACTCGTACTTCCTGCCGCCTCCGTCGCGCTGGCCGATCATCGGCGCGTGCTCGCTGCTGCTTACGGCCTTGGGCGCCGCGATGTGGGTCAACCGCGGCCCCGCCGGGCCTTACGTCCTCGCGGCCGGAGCCCTGCTGCTCGTCTGGATGCTCTTCGGCTGGTTCGGCAGCGTGATCCGGGAGAGCGAGAAGGGGCTCTACAACAGGCAGGTCGACGTCTCCTATCGCTGGGCCATGGGGTGGTTCATCTTTTCGGAGACCCTGTTTTTCGCCGCGTTTTTCGCCGCGCTGTTCTATCTGAGATGGTATGCGGCGCCGGACCTGTCATCGGGCGACAGCGCCGAGTTGTGGCCGGGGTACCAGGGCGCTTGGCGGACCACCGGGCCGAGCATGGAGGGAACCCTGGTGCCGATGCGCGCCGTGGGCGTTCCCCTGATCAACACGCTGATCCTGCTGACGTCGGCGGCAACGCTGGTCTGGGCGCACTGGGGACTCAAGAAAGGCTCGCGCGGTCAGCTCAAGCTGGGCCTCGCGCTCACGATCGCGCTCGGCATCGTGTTCCTGGGCCTGCAGCTCTCAGAGCACTATCACGCCTACACGGCGCAGGGCCTCAAGCTCGGCAGCGGAACCTACGGCGCGACGTTCTTCATGCTGACCGGGTTCCACGGCGTGCACGTCGCCGTCGGGGCGACGATATTGATCGTGATCTTCACCCGCGCCCTGCGGGGAGATTTCACTCCCGACGACCAGTTCGCGTTCCAGGCCGCCTCCTGGTACTGGCAGTTCGTGGACATCGTCTGGCTGCTGCTGTTCGTACTGGTGTACTGGCTGTGAAGCGCGCTCCGAAACGAGTCGAAGTCCTGGCGATCGCCGCGGCGGCGGCGCTCCTCGGGTGCCTGAGCGCCCGGGCCGACGGCGATCCGGGCCGGGGACGGGCGCGAGCGCAGATGTGCGAGGGCTGTCACGGCATCGCGGGCTATCGCACGGCGTATCCCGAGGTGTATCCCGTCCCCAGGATCGGGGGGCAGCAGGAGGCCTACATCGTCAAGACCTTGCGGAGCTACAAGGCGGGCGCCCGCAAGCACCCCACGATGCGCAGCATCGCAGTCACCCTGAGCGACCAGGACATGGATGACCTCGCCGCGTACTACGCCGGCCGTCAGGGAAAGTGAGGCAACGCATGAACGCGAAGCGAACGACTCCCGCCCTGGCGCTGGCCGCCTTTTGTGCGGCGGTCGTCTCTACGGCGCTGGCGGCCGAAGACGCCGGGAAGAAGGCCGAAGCTTGCGCGGCGTGCCACGGTCCGCAAGGCAACAAGCCCGTCACGCCGGACACGCCACGCCTTGCGGGTCAGCACTACGAGTACCTGGTGCAAGCTCTGGTCGGATATCGCAAGGGGACACGCAGCGACCCGGTAATGGGTGCCATGGCCAAGCCCCTGTCCGACGAGGACATTCGAGACCTGGCCTCGTACTACTCCACGCAGCGTGGTCTTGCAGCGAGTGGGGCGCCGCGACCGGCGCAATAGCCCCCCGGGGGCACCCTACATGGCCTTGAGATTCAACTGGAGCGCGGGCTCGATATTGACCCTGCTGGTGCTCCTCCTGGCGGTTTGGACGCTGCGGGAGTTTTTCGTCCCGCTCACTTGGGCGGGAATCATCGCGCTTTCGAGCTGGCCCCTGTACCGCCGTTTCGCGGCGCGCCTCCCTTCCCGCTTTGCATCTCACGGCACCCCGTTGTTGTTCACGGCGCTCATGACGCTCTTCGTCCTGGGACCGTTCGTGTTCGCCGTCGCCGCGGTGGCGGGGCAAGCTCAGGGCCTGAGTCACAAGATCGCCCTCGCGGACAAGCAAGGGCTCGCGCCGCCGGAGTGGCTGCTCGACCTTCCGGTCGCCGGCGCCTGGCTGGAAGATCGGTGGAAGCTGATATTAGGCACGCCGGGAGGCGTGGCCCGGTGGCTGGAGCGCGAGGGTTCCGCCTCGGTGATGGGCTGGGCGGGATCGCTCGGTCAGCTCGTGTTGCACCACGTGCTGATCGTCGTATTCACCATGTTGACGTTGTTCTTTCTGTACCGCGCCGGCCTTCCGCTCGAGCAGCAGATACGACAAGTCGTGCACGACAAGCTGGGATCCCGGGGCGACGTCTACTTTCAGCAAATGGTGGTCGCGGTGCGTGCGACCGTTGGCGGCACGCTCGTCGTGGCTGCGCTCGACGGCGTGCTGCTGGGCCTCGCTTACGCCATCGCCGGGGTGCCTTCGGCAGTGGTCTGGGGCGCGGTCACCGGACTGCTCGCGATGATTCCCTACCTCGCCTACGTCGCCGTTGGGGCCATCGCCGTGGCGCTCTCCGCACAGGGCGCGGGGACCGCGGCTGTCGCGCTTTGCGGCTTCGGCGTCGCGGTGATCTTCGTGTCGGACAAGTTCATTCGTCCAGCCCTGACGGGAAGGGCGAGTCATCTGGGCTTCTTCTGGGTGCTTCTAGGCGGGCTGGGCGGTCTGGAGACCTTCGGGCTGCTCGGCATCTTCATCGGTCCCGTGCTCCTGGCGTTGGCCTTGGCGCTCTGCCGCGAATGGTATGACGGGGAAGGGGCCTCGTAGGCGGGCTTCGTCACTTCCAGTCGAAAAAATGCAAATCGTGAAATCCCTGAAGTGCGCGCTTTTCGCCGCTCTGATCGCCTCCAGCGCCTGGGCGCAGGAACCTTCGTCCGCCGGCGCCGGAGCCCATCCGGTGTCTCCCACCCACTACGGCCTGCTGCGCTCCCGCGACGTCACGCCATTCGGATTCCTGCGCCTGGACATGCAGCCCGCGCACGCCGTGTCCGGGCCGCCGGGCACCTGGGCGACCGAGCTCGATCTCAGCTATCAGAACACCTGGGCGCTCAGCGACAACGTCAGAGGCTACCTGGACTCGCGCGGCGGGGGGCGCCACGGGATCGGGCCGGCCGACGTCCAGGCGATCCTGAACCTCCCGGGGGAATCGTACCTGGTCGATCTCGAGTACGGGCTGCTCGACTTCACCTTCCACTACCAGCTCGCCGAGCACTGGGAGGGGTACGGCACGGTGTCCGGCGTGTACTACACCGGGGGCTTTCTCGATTCCACTATCGAGGCATTCCACGGCGCGCTCAATATCGGGCAGAACGGCAGGAAAAGCGTGAACCGCAACGAGATCAACGTCATCTACAACCTGAAGAGCGCTCAAGTGGTTCAGCCGGATCTTCCCGAAGCCGGCCTGCTCGATCCGGTGCTCGGGCTGCGCTACAGGCTCTATCAGAAGCCCGAGCGGTGGAATCTCATAGCCGAAGGGGCGGTGAAGGTTCCCGTCGCCGGAAAGCGGGACTTTCTCTCCACCGGCCATACGGACGTCGGCGCGCAGATCACCCTTCAGAGGTTCGCCGGGCGCCACGCGGCCTATGGAAGCCTGTCCGCCGTCTATACCAAGCCCAGCAACATTGCGCCGACTCATACGGAGGTCGTGCCCACGGCGATCCTCGGCTATGAGTTCAGCTGGACGGAGCGGACCAACTTCAACGTGCAGCTCTATGTGAGCCCCAGCGTCTTCAAGCACTCGGACACCGATCTCGACGAGCTGCTCGCGCGGAAGTACCTCGCGTCCGTAGGATTGCGGTATCGAAGAGGCGCATCGGTGTTCACGTTCGCCGTGACCGAGAACATCCAGAACTTCGACAACACGCCCGACATCAGCTTTCAGTTCAGCTGGGCCTACAGTCCGAAGTTCATGCGCTGACCGCTCGCGCCGGCGCGGGTGCAGGTGGTCGCGAGCTCGAATCTCGCCGCCCCGACCATCAAATCAAGTAGTTGCTCCGTCGAGCGTGCGCGGACACGAGTTTCGCGCTGCGTTTCACTCGCTAGGTGCCGGCCACGTCGAACGTGTCGACGAGGATCGTCAGTGCACTCGCGTTCTGGGTCGTGTACGCGGTGCCACGGACGATCAGCTTGTCCGTGTTCGTGACGCGCCGGATGCGCTTGCTGACATCGGTGTCCTCGCGGATGGTGATGTACAGCCGCGTCCGGACATCTCCGTCGACCGCAGACACGCTGTACGAACTGTAGTTCTTCTTGTCGGTGCCGGGCGCGAAGGTCGACGGGTTCGAGGAGTTGTCGCGCAGCTCCTTGAGGGTGAGCTCGATCGGTTTCCCGTTCAGCGAATCACGCTGCGCGTCAAGGTCCGCTGCCTTGACCGTGGTGTAAGTGACCTGCGGCTTGGCTTTCGTCTCGTGAAACGTGATGTCGAGTTTTTTCCGATGCGCTCCCGGAACGCCGTCCGGGCCGTCGGTCCAGAAAGCCATCGCCTTCTTGTAGTCGTAGACGGGGCAATACTTCGGCTCGGCGGCGGCCGCCGGCGGTGCCGCCGCTGCTGCTTCCTTCAGCTTCGCTGCGGCTCCGTCGAGCCTCGCCATGATGTCCGCCAGTCCGCCCCCCGCGGGCGCAGGCGCGGGCGCTGATGCAGGCACTTCCGCACCGGCGGGTTTTTCTTCCACCGGCCTCACCGTTGCACCGACCGCCGACGCTATCGACTTCCATTCTTCCGACTTGATGCGCGACGGAAGCTGGAAGAGCCGCGCCAGCGCGAGATCGAGGAACGCCGGATCCACCGGCCATTTCGAGACGGCCAGCTTGTTCCCGTCGAGCGCGTACAAGGAATCGGCCTCGACCCGCCGAGTCCAGTCCGATCCGTCCGCGAAGAGATACTGGCAGTCGCACAGATGATTGAAGAGGTTCGCGGCGAACACGTTGTTCTTCAGTGTGACATTGTCCTGCGGCAGCGCGGCGCGAATGCCGTAGTTGTCCGCGAAACCGATGATGTTCGATTCGAGCTCGAAGGTTCCGCGCCCCTTCAGCTGCATTACCGTGCCGCGCGAACTCGATTTTCCGGTTCCGGCGCGCTCGGTGGGATCGCTGGCGAAGAGGAGCGTATTGTTGCGGATCACGGCCGGGCCCGCGGCGTTGACGCTCACGACGAGCGCATCGCCATTGGTGTTCACGATGACGTTGTTCTCGAACACGAGGAGCGTGCAACTGAGATCGACGGC
>Ga0137409_10000896_pt1 | contig 32635 bp, 29 predicted proteins | sample CZODoug1_16funga_FD_122059 | JGI IMG/M metagenome (GOLD analysis project Ga0137409, IMG submission 122059) | Vadose zone soil fungal communities from Angelo Coast Range Reserve, California, USA - CZODoug1_16fungal (Hybrid Assembly) | ecosystem: Environmental > Terrestrial > Soil > Vadose zone... | reverse complement strand
CGTCGCGCGGAGCGGGCGTTGGCGGCCGCTCGCCCAAGCTCGCGGCGTTCGCCCGCTCTCGCAGGTCCACTGGACCTGCTCACGCGCGTCCCGCGCGCCGCGGCTCACAGCACGCGCGACGAACCCAGGGGCCAAAAGACCACGGCGTGCTAAGTCATTCTCTGGACAGGGCTTATCTAAAAGGCCGGGCTGGGCTAGAACGGTCCGGCAAGCCCAGGTTCCCGCTCTCTGATGTCCGTGCCCAACCGCCTCACGGCCCGCGAATATGCGTTCCTTGGCCTGGCGCTGTTGTTCTGGGCGGCTTTTGTCATCCTGCTGGGCAAGGACACGAGCTGGGACTTCCGCAATTACCATTGGTACGCGCCCTATGCCCTGCTGAACCATCGCATGGCCCTGGACGTCGTGGTGGCGCACCAGGCCAGCTACTACAACCCCTATCTCGACCTGCCCTTTTATTGGCTGGCCACCCATACAAGGGCCTGGATCGCGCTGGGCGTGCTGGGCGCGTCGTGCGCGATGACGATTCCGCAGATGGGCTTCCAGCTCGGCAGCGCGATCAAGGTGGGGGATCGCGACCCGCTGTCGGTGCGCTACCTCGGGCTCGACTTCGGCTTCTTCGACGTCTACGGCCTCGAGCTCGCGGCAGGCCGCGACTTCGACGCCAAGCTCGGCACAGACGCGCCGCCGGACGACAACGTCTGGACGTCGCCCGAGTCGATCATCGTGAACGAAACGGCGGCACGCGCGCTCGGCTTCGCTAACCCCAACGACGCGGTCGGCCAAGTGACCTCGTTCTCGCACCTGTTCCGTCAGCCGGCGACCTTCACGCCGGCGCACGACGCCGCGATCGTCGGAGTCGCGAAAGATTTCCAGATCGGCAGCGTGCAAGACGCGATCCCTCCCGCCGTGTTCTACGTGGACCCCGCGAATGCGCGCGTCCTGAGCCTGAAGCTCGACGGCCGCTCGACGCCGGAGGCGCTCGACGCGATCAACCGCGTGTGGGCGCAGTTCGGCGAGCCGCGGCCGATCCAGCGCGAGTTCTTCGAGCAATCGATCGAGCGCCTGTACGTGGACCTCGTGCGCCAGACCACGCTGTTCACGGTGTTCGCGGCGGTTGCGGTGCTGATCGCCGTTCTCGGCCTCGTGGGGCTCGCCGCGCACGCGGCGGTGTCGCGCACCAAGGAGATCGGAATCCGCAAGACGCTCGGCGGAGGCCGGTGGGCGATCACGCGATTGCTGCTGTGGCAGTTCTCGCGGCCGGTGCTGCTCGCGAACTTGATCGCGTGGCCGGCTGCGTATTGGGCGATGAGCGTTTGGCTGAACGGATTTGCGCGGCGCGTCGAGCTCGATTGGCGTGTGTTCGCGGGCGCGGCGGCGGCGACCCTCGTGGTGGCCGTGGCGTCGGTGCTCGTGCACACGTGGGGGATGGCGGGGACGCGGCCGGTGGCGGCGCTGCGCTACGAATAGCCAACGCTAGGCGTCGCCGAAGCGGCTCCACCATGCCACGCCGACCGTGCCGAGCAAGCACGCCACCGCACCGAACGGCGAGCTCAGCCAGCGATTCAATTCCCGCACCGGGTATTGAATCGCCTCGGGCACCAACACGACGAGCGCGACCGCCGCAGCGGCCAGCGCCGCCACGGCGACGACCCGCGTAGCCTTCGCCAACACGCGCCGCCGCGCCACGCGGCGGCGCACCGCCGCGGTGAACGCGTTGCTCTGCGTGTCCGGCTCGTCCTGGAAAAACAGTTGCGCCAGCGTGTCGTCGAGATCGTTGGTCATGACGTGCCTCCGTAGTCGCGGAGCAGCAGCTCGCGCAAGCGCGCGCTGCCGCGGGCGATATGAGATTTGACGGTGCCGAGCGGGATGCCCGTCTCCGCCGCGATTTCGCCGTGGCTCATGCCGGCCTGATAGGCGAGCACGACGCAGAGCCGCGCCGCCACGGGCAGTAGCCCCAACGCGGCAGCCAGGTCGATGCCGCTGTCGTGACTCGGCACGCTCGAGTCGGCAACAAGCTCGCCTGCCTCGTTGTCGAGCACCAGCAGGTGCTTCTTGCGGAAGTGCTGGAGCCACACGTTCACCGAGATCTTCCGCAGCCACGCGGGGAACGCCGCGGGCGAATCGAGCTTCGGCAGCGACTTCCACATTTCCACGAACACCTGCTGCGCCAGGTCCTCTGCGAGCGTGCGATCGTTCGACAGCCGCCTCAGCAAGCCGCGCACGCTCGGCTGCTTGCGCCGCACGAGCTCGTCGAAGGCCTCGGCGTCGCCGTTGCTCGCGAGAGCAACGACGACCGCTTCGGCGGCGCCGGTGAGCGTGCCCATCGAAGTGCTAGCGGGTCTGCGACCGGCTCGTGATCAGCGAGTGAGCCAAGCAAAAGAGCCCCGGGATGCCGAAGAACACGAGGCCGGTTACCGGTGGGCTCGTGTAGGGGATTTGCCAGAGCGTGATGGCCGCAGCGAGCCCCAGCAGAAACCAACCCCAGTAGCGATACTTGATGACGCGCGCTCGCGTCTCCTCGGGCGGGCGCTTCGGCTGCGGCCGGCGCAGCGCGTCGATCACGTCCGGAGTGAGCGCGCTGCCGCTGTCGACGAGCCTGCGCAGCGTCTCCTGCACGGCGAGCTTTTCCTTAGTGCGCGACCAGATCGTGGTGCCCACCCAAACCGCGAGAAAACCGTAGAAGCCGAGGGAAGAGAGGCCGAGATACGCCCCCAACCAATCCTGTGCCTGTTCCATGATCCCATCTCCGTTCGTGATGCCGATTACTAACGAGTGTGTACTGTTACCGGTTGAGTTGCGGGCAGAGGGGCGTCTGGATGCGCTTCCGTGACGTGCCTGCCGGCATCCCGGCGTGGGGCCAGCGGCGTTGGACGTCGCGTGGCGATAGCAAATTAGCTATCATCAGGCATGCCCACCCCAGCCGAGCTCCTAACCGCCGCCCGGCAACGCGCCGCACTGTCGCAACGTGCGCTGGCGGCGAAGGCGGGCACCGCCCAATCGGTGGTTGCGCGCATCGAATCCGGCGAGACGAGCCCGAGCTGGGGCACGCTCGCGACGCTGCTGAGCGCGGCGGGTGTGCAAATGCGCGTCGAGCTCGAGCCGGTGTCCGCGTACCGCTCGCACATGCTCGACGACGTGCCGCGCATCCTGCGGCTCACGCCGGAGGAACGGCTCATCGAGCTGCGCAACGCCGCGCGTCTGATCGCGAACGCGCGGCCGCGCAACGAATGAGCACGTTCGATCCCGAGCGGTTGCTGAAGGCGCTGGCGCGCAGACGCGTGCGCTACGTGCTGATTGGCGCCGTTGCCGCGCGCTTGCAGGGATTTCCGCGGATGACGGCGGACACGGACATCACCCCGGCGCGGGATCCCGACAACCTGAGCCGGCTCGCGAAGGCGCTCAACGACCTCGCCGCGAAGGTATACACGGAATCCGTGCCGGAAGGTTTGGCGTTCGATTGCAGCGCCGAGTCGCTGGCTCGCGCACGCGTTTGGAATCTGACGACGAAGGCTGGCCGCGTCGACATCGCGTTCGAGCCAAGCGGCACGAATGGCTACGACGACCTTGCGCGATCGGCGGTACCGTTCAGCGTGTTCGGCGTGGAAGTGCGGGCCGCGAGCCTCGAGGACATCGTGCGTTCGAAGGAAGCGGCGGATCGGCCGCAGGACCGCCAGGACGTGGTCGTGCTTCGGGCGATGCTCGCCGCGCGGAACAAGTGACCCGAGAGCACGGCGGCTCGGCCGGCCGCGCGAGCAAAAGTCGTCGTTTCCGCCGGTGTCGCGCCGGGCGCGAGACTGCCGCGTCGAGGACTATAATCCTTTCATGACCGCACGCGCCGAGCTCACCGATCGCGAAGACCTGCCTCGCGAGGATCACTACGTGCACCTCTACGGAGTCACGTGGGCCGACTACGAGCGGGTGCTCGCGATGCGTGGCGACCACTCGGCGCCGCGGATCACCTACCTCGAAGGCACGCTCGAGATCATGAGCCCGTCGCTGCCGCACGACTCGATCAAGTCGACGATCGGCCGGCTCGTCGAGGTCTGGTGCCTCGAGCACGACATCGAGTTCTTGACGGCCGGATCCTGGACCGTGAAGAACAAACGGAAGAAGCGCGGCGTCGAGCCGGACGAGTGCTACGTCTTCAGCGGCTTCACGGCGCCGAAGCGCCCCGACCTCGCGATCGAAGTCGTCTGGACGTGGGGCGGCATCGACAAGCTCGACGTGTATCGCAAGCTCGGCGTGCCCGAAGTCTGGTATTGGGAGAAGAGCGCGATTCGGATCTACCGGCTGCGCGGCGAGCGCTACGTGACCGCGCGCGCCAGCGTCGCGCTGCAGGGCATCGACGTGACTCAAAGCTCGCGAGCTTCCTCGACCGGAAGACGACGAGCCGGGCGATCCGCGACTATCGGGCTGCGCTGCGGCGCAAGACCTAGCGGACCTCGACCGGGCTCCGGCGTCAGCCGGGATTGCTCACCCAGTTCGGAAAGATCGCCCGCAAATCGACCCGAACCGTGGCTGGGCAGTTGAGCGCGGGGCGTCGCGCCGCGGCACGCCCTGAATCCCGCGCGTTCGACTCGACTAGCCCCAGCCGGTAGAGTGGCCTCGACTCGCGCTGCGCGAGCCGGCTTGCAGCGCGCAGGGGCAGGGGCCGTAAGTTGACCGAGGTGTTGAGCTAACGCGCTGCGAGCGCGGAGGGCGGCCATGTTCGGACACTACTTCACTGTGGCGTTGCGGAACCTCCGCGGCGCGCCGGTGGCATCGGCCATCAACGTCATCACGCTCGCCGTCGGGCTCGTGTGCTTCGTCACGGCCTATGCGTTCGTGCACTTCTGGGGCACCGCCGAGCAGTACTTCGCGAAAGCACCCGACACTTACGCGCTCACGGTAACCCTCAGAAACAAAGATAACGGCTCCGGCTTCACCAACATGGCGCGAGCGCCCGAGGCGGCCGCGGAAAACGTCCGCGTCGATTACCCGGCGATCAAGGTTTCGCAGGTGGTCATCATCGATCGCGCGACGATGGTGGCGGGCGGCGGACAAGCCGTGCGGCTCTTCGGCGTCGCGGTCGATCCGCAGTTCCTCGAGATCTTCGACCTGCCGTTCGTGGCAGGCGACGCGAGCTCGGTGTTCGCGGCGCCGCGCAGCGTGGTCCTCACGCGCGACGCCGCCGGGCGTTTGTTCGGCGCGGACAATGTGATCGGCAAGAGCGTCGTGATCGGCAACAAAGTCGACGCAACCGTCACCGGCGTGATCGACGCGATTCCCGAGCCGTCGCACTTCGGCCGTTCGGCCAGCGCGGGGCTTCCCTTCGATCTACTCGCGTCGCGCGACGTGCTCGACGCGATCCGCGGCAACCTAACCCCGGCAGCCAACGTCTTCGGCGCCGCGGCCGGCTGGTTCCAGTTCGGCAGCGCGATTACTTACCTCTACTTGCCGGCGTCGGGCGGCGTGTCTTCGGAATCCCTGGCCGCGCAGCTCCAAGGTTTTGCGGCCCGGCACGTCCCCGCTGACCTGCTCAAGAGCAACGACTTCAGCTTCGGCCTCGTGCCGGTGAGCAAGCTCTTGAGCGGCACCGACGACTTCTTCGACACCGGCCTGTCGTTCGAGGCCGTGCTGCTCCTGCTCGGCGGTCTCGTGCTCGGCGTGGCGTGCGTGAACTACGCGAACCTCGCGACAGCGCGCGCCGCGCGGCGCGTGCGCGAGATCGGCGTGCGCAAGGCGATCGGCGCGTCGCCGCGGCAAGTCGCTGTGCAGAGCCTGTTCGAGGCCGGGTTGCTGGTGGCGGCGTCGTTGGTCGTGGCGCTCGCGGCGTTCGTCGTGTTGCAGCCGCTCGTGAAGGCGCTGCTCGGCGCGGAGGTCGACGGCACGTTCTTCGCGAGCCTCGACGTGTGGCCCGCGCTGGTTGCGCTCGCAATAGCAGTGACGCTCGCGGCCGGCGCGTATCCCGCGTTCGCGTTGTCGCGCGTGCGGCCGGTTACCGCGCTCGCCACGGCGCAAGCACGGCTCGGCTCGCCGCTGTTCTCCACGCTGCTCGTAGCCGGCCAATTCGCCATTGCGAGCTTCTTGTTGATCACGGTGACGGTGATCTCGCTGCAGAACGCCGACATGCGCCGCACGGCGTTGCGCGCGATCCCCGACCCGCTCCTCATCATCGAGAACGCCACGCGCACCACGAACGTGGCCATGACCACGTTGCGCGAGCGGCTCACCGCGCTGCCGCAGGTTCGAAGCGTCACCGAGGTGCAGGGCACGCCGTGGGAATCGCTGATGATGACCACGGTGTCGGAGACTCCGAATCCGCAGGGGCCTGGCAAGACGGTCGTGACGAGACCCGTGGGCTTCGATTTCTTCGACGTGTTCGACGTGGCGCTCGTCGCCGGGCGCGTCTTCGATCGCGAGCACGGCGAGGACTTGCCGCGCCCGCCGGCGCCGCCGGGCGGAGCGCCCGGCGCGGCGCTGCCAGGTGGAGCGCCGGGTGGCGCGGCTCCGGCCGCCGGCGCGGGTGGCGCTTCGCCGCCGCCCGCGCAAGGCTCCGCGGAGCCGCCGCAGCCGCAGAACGTCGTGGTCGACACGGCGTTCGCGGCAGGTCTCGGCCTCACGCCGGAGGAGGCCGTCGACAAGCTCTTGTACCGTCCGACGCCGCCGTTCCCCGGAGCGGTACAGGCGCGGCCGATGCGCATCGTCGGCGTGGTCCAGGAGCGCACATTCAGTTTCTTCAAGGCGCCCGTCACGACGGCGGGCGCGATGTACACGCTGGCGAACGACCTCGGCCTCACGGTCGCGCGCTTCGCGGCGGTGGACGTGGACGCCGCGCTCAAGGGCATCGACGGCGCCTGGAAGGAGCTCGCGCCGAACGTCGCGATCCGCCGTCGCTTCCTCGACGAGGTGTTCGAGAGCTCGTACGCGCAGTACGTGCGGATCAGCCGGATCTTCGGCACGCTCGCGGTCACGGCGTTCGCGATCTGCATTGCGGGACTGTTCGGCATGGCCACCTTCGTGGCCGGCCGCCGCCGCCGTGAGATCGGCGTGCGCAAGACGCTCGGCGGCAGCACGTCGCAGATGATCAGGCTGCTGCTCGGCAGCTTCTCTCGCCCAGTGCTCGTCGCGAACGTGCTCGCGTGGCCGGCCGCGTACTTCGCCGCGCGCGCGTATTTGAATCAGTTCGGCCAGTCGATCCCGCTCACGCCGTGGCCGTTCGTCGCTTCCGTCGCGATTACTGTCGCGATTGCGTGTCTTGCCGTTGCGGGTCAGACGCTACGAGCGGCGCGGACTACGCCCGCGGAGGTATTGCGGCACGAGTGACCCGCGGACACTGCGATCAGCGCGCGGGCCCGAGGTACCGATCGAACCAATCGCTCACGTTGCGCGCCACCATGTTGCGCCGATAGTCGAAGTGCCCACCGTCGTAAACGATGTGGGCTTTGGCCGAAGCGTCCGTGCCGAGCAGATCGAGCAGCGGCTTCTGGGACGTCTCGTAGGGCGAGATGTGATCCATCCGGCCGTTGATCATCAGCACGGGGACCGTGATGCGCGGCGCGTAGTTCACGAGGTCCGCCATCGGGTGAATCTCGTCCACCCGGATCGCTCCGCCGGAGATCAGCACGGCCGCCTTGAGCCTCGGCTCGATGGCGAGAACGATGCCCTGGCCTACGGCGCCGATACTGATCCCCAAGAAGCCGGCGTGGGTAACGTCGATGTCGGCTCGCGTCTCGAGATAATCCATCGCGATGCCCACGTCGCGGCCAAACGCAAGCGCCGAGCGCCTTTGCCGGTCGGGAAGCAAGCTCGCGTCGGGGTCGACCGGCGTGAATCGCTCGTAGCTACCGGACCAGATGAGGATGACCAGAGCGCGACCGCTGTCCACGACGAAACCCGCTTCCACCAACTGCTCTATCGAGTCGCGATTCGGTCGTTTGAGAACGCAGCAGTTTGCCGGCGGTGCGTAGATGATCGGCTGCAAGGGCGCGGCGTGCCCACGCGGTTTCACCACGTACAAGGTCGCGGCGTCCGCGTCCGCAAATCTCAACGCAACTTCCTCGGCGATCCACTGCGGGGTCTCTTCTACGATCGACGTCGACGCCTCGAGCGGTTTCGCGCGCGTCTGATCGAACTGAAGGCGCATCGCCGCGAATACTTCGTCCGAGACCGGCGCAATGGGGCGTAGCACGCCGTCGTTCTGGCGATGGATCGGTTCCTGCAAGCGGCTCATCAGCGCGGCGTCCGAATCGGCCTGCATGAGCCGCACGCCGTTCGTGGGCGATCGATCCATCGGCGGCGTGCTGGACGTGCCCCAATTCTCGAGCGTGTAGTCCGACCACGCGCCGCCGAGCGCCAGCCCGAGGCCGGCCTCGGTGAAGTTCGACGCCCATTCCCGCACGTTGCCGGACATGTGCAACGTCCCCCACGGCCCGAGGCCCATCTCGCTGTCCGCAGGGGCCGGCCCGGACGCGGAGTAACGACTGGCTACCGCGACCATCGGCGCAACGTTGAAGCGCGGATCGTAGGGACCGAACGCGGCACGCGCCCAGTGGTGGATGGTCGGTAGCGTCAATCCGCGAAAGCGGGCGTAGGCCGCCGCCTCGTACCGGCTGATCCCGCCCACCGGATAAGAATCTCGCCCCGCCGGGTAGCTGCTGAGCTGCCATTCGGCCGGTCCGGCGCGTCCCGTCGCATCGACGAATTTCGCGCGCGCTTCTTCCCACGACAACGCGCGTCCGCCGTCCGTGTATTCGAAGCCCTCCCAGTACGCGGGCTTGTCGTATCCGCCGGCGTCGATGAACTCCTTGAACTGCTGATTGGTGACCTCGCTGCGCGCGATGAGAAAGGCGGGAATGTCTTGCCGGAAGCTGCCCTGTCTCGTAGACCAACCGCTGACGAACACCGGGATGTTCGTGCGAGGCACGAGCACCATGTCGTCGGGTGCGCTCCCGTCTTTGATGAGCGGTAACGGAATCTCGCCGATGTTGTTCCTGGCGATGAAAACGTCAGCGGGCTCGCTCACCACCGAAGGCCCCGGATTGGCTACTGCGAAATAGGCGGTGCGGAACCCCGGCTTGGTGACCTTGATCCGTAAGGTTCCGTGTGGGGCAGGGACCGGGTGCTCGATCGGCGTGACGCCGGCCTCTATCCATGGGCCGTCCACGTCGGCGTAGCCCTTGAAGTAGACCGTGGCGCCCACTTCGGCGACGAGCGGCCGCATCGGCAGCACGATCTGTCGCCACGCCTCGCGAAATGCGGTATCGCGCTCGAGGCGGCCGGTCTTCGCGAGCGGCAAGCCCAACGCGAACGCTTCGCCGTACCGATCGCCCTGCGTGAGCTCGACGACCTGCGCCACGGTTCGATCCTGGTCTGCTCGCGGGGCGTAGGGGTCCAGGCCTATCCAGGCCGCCACGGCGACGAGCGCCAGCACGGCGGCGGCCGCAGCGGCGATTCTCAACCGTTTCGGGATCCCGCTGGAGTCGGCGGGCTGCGGCGGCACATCTGGTGACACGTGACGTTCGGCGGTCGTTAGCCGGTATCCGACTCGCGGAATGGTGTCGACGGCGAACCCGCCGTGCGCTTGGGCGAGACGCCGCAGGCGCGCGATGCAGCGCTGCACCGCGTCGTCCGAGACCACGCGCCCGGCCCAGCACCGCGCGATGAGCTCGTCGCGGGACAGCACCTCGCCCTGCTGTTGCGACAGGGCCACCAGCACCTGCATGACGCGGGGCTCGAGCGTCTCCGTTCCCGTGGCTCCCTCCACCTCGCGCGCCGCGGGTCGAACCCGCAGCCCGCCGACCGCGAAGTCTCTCTCCCGAGCCAAATCGACCGGCAACGGGTTGGCGGCGGCAGTCATCGGTGATCCATCGGCGATCCGTCGGCGAGCCATCGGTACGGCGGGCGAGTCACCCCTTCACCATCAAAGCTTAGCACCGCCAATGGCGGGCGCGGCCGACATCGTGAAACGAGGAGATCGAATGAACGTCTCTTGGCGCACGCGGATCGTGGGTCCGCTCATTTCGGCCACGGGATTGCTCGTCGGAAGCGGAGCGCAAGCGCACCACTCCTATTCCGAGTTCGACGCAACGCAAACCGTCGAGATCGAAGGCGCGTTGGTCGTGCTCGCGTGGCAAAACCCCCACACGCACATGGAAGTTCGCGTGCTCGACGCGAGCAACCGCGCTGTCGTCTGGGACGTCGAAACCGGACCCGTCAACAGCATGCGCCGGCAGGGAGCGCCGCTCGAGGCTTTCAAGATCGGCGACGTGGTGAAGGTCGCGGGGTGGCCGTCGAAACGCTCGGCAAACCGGCTGTATGCGACCAACCTGCTCGGCGGCGGCCGAGAGCTGTTGTTTCAGACCGCAACGCCGCGCTGGCCGGGCTCGGTGGTGACCCATTCGGAGTCCTTCAATAACGCAACGTCCATACCGGCCGCGGCCGGCCGAGTGCCGACGCTGTTTCGCGTATGGGTGAGCGATCCGGCCCGTGACCCGGAAACGCGCCCCGGCTTCCTGACCAGGGCGCAGGTGTCGCTCACCGCAACGGCGCAGAAGGCCGTCGCGTCGTTCGACCCGGTGACGCAATCGATCACGTCCGGTTGTGCACCGAAGGGGATGCCGGTGCTGATGGGCCAGCCGTTTCCGATCGAGCTCCTGGATCGAGGCGACACGATCGTGTTGAATCTCGAAGAGTATGACGCGCGTCGTACGATCCACATGACGCGTGCCGCGCAGCCCGACTCCGAGCCGAGCTCGCCGCTCGGATATTCGGCGGGCCGATGGGACGGCAGCACGCTCGTCGTCGAAACGGGCCGGCTCGACTCTCCTTACTTCAATTCCGCAGGCGTGCCTCTCGGCAAGTCGGCGCGCACGCTCGAGCGTTTTACGGTCAGCGACGACGGCCTCCGCCTGAGCTACACGTTGACGGTCATCGATCCGGAGACGTTCACCGAGCCCGCGCAAGCCTCGCGCGCCTGGGTGGCGAAAGACGGCGAGCAACTCCTGCCGTACGACTGCAAAGCGCCTCGCTACTAGCGCTGCTGATCGCCGTCTTCGTCATCAGCGCGTCGGACTGGGGACGCGCGGTGGTACGCTCGCTCGTCTGGCGGGCGCGCCCAAGAGGTGCCTATGCTCGAGCGAATCTCTGCTTTCATCGCGTCGGTGGGCGTCGTGGCCGCGGCCCCGGCGTTCGCGCACCACTCCCTCGCGATCTATTCGAACGAGACTACCGTCGTCGAGGGCGAGATCGTCGACATTCTCTGGGCGAACCCGCACGTCAGGATCACGCTCCGCGCCGGGCTCCCGGGCATAGGCGAGACCTGGCGCCTCGAGAGCGGCTCGCTGATGACGCTGCAGCGCGCGGGAATCACGCCGGACGTTCTGCGCAAGGGGGACCGCGTCAAGGCTGCGGTGCGGGTGTCGAAGCGTGATCCGCTGCTCGCGGGCGCGCTGACCGTGCTGCTGCCGGACGGCCGCGAGCTACAGCTCCTCACCGGCGCGCCGGCCTATTTCACGAACGACGCATCGCTGGTGCGCGCCGCCAACACCGTGAGTGGCGACCCGGCGCGGGAGAACCGCGGCTTCTTCAGGGTGTGGAGCGTGCCGTACCCGAATCCCGTGGGCGGGGAAGCCCTGCGGCGCCTCGCGTTCAAGCCGGCGGCCGTCGAAGCGCGCAGCAAGTTCGATCTCTACGACAACTTCGCCACGCGTTGCGAGCCGGAAGGCCTGCCGAGGATCATGTTCAACCCGCATCCGTTCGAATTCATCGACCGCGGCGCCGCGATCACGCTGCGCACGGAGCTCTACGACACGGAGCGCACGATCCACATGGATCGCACCGCTCCGCCGCCCGGCGAGCCGCCCTCGCGCCTCGGCTACTCCGTAGGCAAGTGGGAGCAGGGCACGCTGGTCATCGCCACGTCGCTCGTGAGCTGGCCGTACTTCGACAACATCGGCACGCCGCAGAGCGGCGACGTGCGCATCGTCGAGCGCTACACGCTCGCCGAGGAACAGAGCCGCCTCGATTTCGAGGTCACGGTTACGGATTCGGTGACCTTCGCGGAGCCGGCCGTGGTCAAGGGCCATTGGCTCGCGCTCGGTGAGACAGTCCCTCGCTACGACTGCCGGCCGGCCGCTCGCTGACGACGAACGCGCTCCGGAATAGCGAAGCCGCGAACCGAGAGGATCGACTCACGGGGGGGTGCAGCGGCACAGCCGATCGGACATCCGGCCGAACGCGCCTTCGCAGACGAAGACTCCTCCGTCGCTGCATTCGTACCGCGGAACGTCCTCCGGCCGCACCCAAAGCGGCCCCTCACGCCAGCTGATCTCGATATCCGGGCGCGCCGAGGCTCCGGCGGAGCAGCCGGAGATGGCCAGCGCCGTCAGCACCGCCGCGACACTTAAGGAGGGGGCAGTCTTCACGCGTTCTTCCTCGCAGATTGGTCGGCCGTTTTGGGGCGCGTAGAATCGCGGAGCACTGCCTGGGCGTTCCTTGCCGGACGCCGGTTTTTTCTGGTGTCCCGTGACTCTTTGTGAGCGACTGCGATGAATCGCGAATCTCAAGAGATCTACGAGTTCGGCGGCTTCCGTCTGAATCCCCGTCGCCGTGTGCTCACGGGCGCGGACGGCGCCGCGATCGCGCTCAAGCCGAAGGTGCTCGACACGCTGCTGTACTTCGTCGAGCACGCCGGCGAAGCGCTCGACAAGGGCGCGTTGCTGGCGGGCATCTGGCCGAACGTCGTGGTCGAGGAGAACAACCTCAACAAGGTCGTTTCCGAGCTCCGGCGCGTGCTCGGCGAGACGCCCGACGACCATCGGTTCATCGTGACGGTCCCGGGGCGCGGCTATCGGTTCGTCGCGCACGTGAGGCGGGAAGAGTCGACGGGCGCGCAAGAGCCGCCGCCGCGGACGCCGGCGTCGGACGGGCGCGAGCCCGGTGCCGCTCGCCGCTCGAGGCTCGGCTATGTCGCAGTCGCGCTTGCGGCCGGCGCGGTGCTCGTCGCCTCCGTCACGCACCTGTCATTCGTGCCGCGGAGGTCGCCGGAAGCGCTGAAGTCGACGGAGCCGACGCACGCCGCCGCAACGCGCTTCGTAGTCGAGACTGAGCACACGCTAAACCCGCTCAACCTCGCGCTGTCGCCCGACGGACGCAAGATCGCGTACGTGGGCGAGGCGGCGTCGGGCTCCGCGATCTGGGTGCGCACGTTGGATTCGATTGAAGCGCGCGTGCTGCCCGGCACGGAGGGCGCCACGGAGACCGCGTACCCATTCTGGTCGCGCGACGGCCGGTTCGTCGTGTACCGCGTGGGGAGCCAGATCGAGCGCGTCGACGTCGAGACCGGCGCCACGTCGGTGATTACGGAGGGCATCGAGGGATATCGGCGCGGAGCATGGGGGGCGGATGACACAGTCCTCGTCGCAACCGGGGACGTGATCAGGCGGTTTTCCGCGAATGGCGGCGACGGCGTGCCAATCACGGCGGTGGACGAATCGCTCGGCGAGATCTGCCACTCCGCACCATCGTTCCTGCCCGACGGCCGGCATTTTCTCTACAAGGCCACGAACGTGAACCGCCGCAGTGGCGCGATCTACGTCGGCTCGCTCGATCCTGCGGAGCCGCGCAAGCGGGTGCTCGAGGCGTCGCGCGCGGTCTACGTCGAGCCCGGATACCTGGTGTTCGCGCGCGAGCGCGCGCTGTTCGCGCAGCCGTTCGATGCGACGCGGCTCGAGCTCACCGGCTCGCCCGTTCGGCTCGCGGACGACGTCGTCTATCGCGAGATCCTCGACACGAGCGCCTTCGACGCCGCCGCCGGCACGCTCATCTACCGCCGCGAGCCGCTGCAGCCCGACTCCGCGCCGCTCACCTGGGTCGACTTCTCGGGGAAGGTGAACGAGCCGACGGGCGTGGCGCTGCCGGCCGTCGATTTCGAGCTATCGCCCGACGGCACGCACGTCGTGTTCGCCGAGGGGATCTCTCCGGACATCTGGATGCTCGATCTCGAGCGCGGCTCGCGCACGCGGCTCACGTCCGCGCCGGAAGTCGATCACAACGCCGTGTGGTCGCCGGACGGCACGTCCGTGGCCTTCGATTCGCATCGCGGCGGTCGCCGTCAGATCTTCGAGAAGCGCGCCGACGGCGCGGTGCCGGAGCGCATGCTCTACGACGCGGGCGCGCACGACGTGCGGGTGACGGACTGGTCGGCCGACGGGCGCTTCCTCGTCTTCGAGCAGGATTCCTACATCGGCGCCGACTATGACATCTGGGTGCTGCCGCTCGGGGGTGGCGCCGCGTTCGCCTATCGCTCGGCGCCTTTCTACGAGCGCTCCGCCAAGCTTTCGCCGGACGGGCATTGGATCGCCTACATGACGAACGAGTCCGGCGTCGACGAGGTGGTCGTGCAATCGTTCCCGGATCCCGCTGTGCGGCGCGTGCAGATCTCGGCGAACGGAGGGTCGTCGCCGCGTTGGGCAAAGGGCGGCGCGGAGCTCTATTACTACGACGCGACCGGCACCATCGTGCGAGCGTCGCTGACGGCCGACCTCTCGATCGCGAGCATGACCCGAGTCGCGCCGGCGCCCGCGCCCGACCAGTGGGGAGTGACGGCCGACGGCAAGCGGCTGTTGACGCTGGGCGCGAGTCCGGGCAAGAGGGGAGAGGCGACGCAGCGCGGCAACGACTTTCCGATCGTCGTGACGCTCGCGTGGGACTCCGCGGTCGGGCGCTGACCGTCCGGAAGTCGGGCGGCGCTGTCGAGGGATGCTGCTCGCGAGGAACTTCCTTGCGGCTGGCCGGTCGCGAGAAGTATCGCGATCGCAGTTCCGGCACTGGACCGCATCGATGGTACGTAGCGCATGGTCCCCGAAGGCCGCCGCGTCTCGGACGCGATGGGTCGCTGCGGTCGTCCTGGTGGCGACGGCGGCGGCAGCGCTCGAGCTCGATCTGTCCGCCGCGCCGGCCGCAGACGTGTCCCGCCCCGATCTCCTCTGGCTGAACCGCATCACCTACGGCGCCGATTCCGCGGCCGTCGCGCGCTTCGAGCGGCTCGGGCGCGACCGCTTTCTCGACGAGCAGCTACGGATGCGCGACCCCACGCTGCCGCCCGAGGTCGCCTCGCAGATCGCCCGCTTCGGGATCTCCGACGCCGACGCGAACGCGCCGCTGCAGCGGCTCTCCGCAATCAACGCCGAGAACCAGCGCATCAACGCGCTGCCCGACGAGGACGACAAGCAAACCGCGCGCAAAGCGCTGAACGACGAGGGCAATAGGCTCGCCTACGAGGCCGCGAGCCGGCACGTATTGCGGGCGGTCTATTCGCCGGCGCAACTGCAAGAGCAGCTCGTGTGGTTCTGGTTGAACCACTTCAGCGTGTTTCAGGGCAAGGCGAACGTCCGCTGGCTGATCGCGGACTACGAGGAGAGTGCGATTCGGCCGCACGCGCTCGGCAAGTTCCGCGACCTCGTGCTCGCAACGCTCGAGCATCCCGCCATGCTGCAGTACCTCGACAACGCGCAGAACGCCAACGGCCACGTCAACGAGAACTACGCGCGCGAGCTCATGGAGCTGCACGTGCTCGGCGTAAACGGCGGCTATACGCAGCACGACGTGGAGGACCTCGCGCGCGTGCTCACCGGCGCCGGCATCAACGCCACCGACAAGGAGCCGCAGCTCAAGCCGGAGTGGCAGAAGCTCTACCGGCGCGCGGGCGCGTTCGAGCTCAACCCCGCGCGTCACGACCTGGGCAAGAAGACGGTCCTCGGCCACGAGATCGACGGCGCCGGCATGGACGAGATCGAGCGCACCGTCGACTTGCTAGTCGCGCAGCCCGCGTGTGCGCGCTTCGTGAGCGCGCAGCTCGCCCAATATTTTCTCGGCGCGCGGCCGACGGACGACCTAGTCGGCCGTCTCGCGAAGACGTTCGCGCACTCGAACGGCGACATCACGGCGGTGCTGCGTGCGTTGTTCGCGTCGCGCGAGTTCGCGGACTCGCTCGGCAAGGAGCTCAAGGACCCGATGCACTACGTCGTGTCGAGCGTGCGGCTCGCCTACGACGGCAAGCCGATCTCGAATCCGCGGCCGGTGATCAATTGGCTGAACGCGCTCGGCGAGCCGTTGTACGGCCGCCAAACGCCCGACGGCTATCCGCTGGACGCGCGCAGCTGGAGCAGCTCCGGCCAGATGAGCAAGCGCTTCGAGATCGCGCGTGCGCTCGGCTCGAGCGCGGCGGGGCTGTTCGACTCGCCGGACGACGTCGCGCTGAAACGCCCCGCGTTTCCCCAGCTCGCGACGCGCTTCTACTTCGATCGCGTGGAACCGCTGCTCGGCCGGGACACCAAGGCCGCCCTCGACCAAGCGATCTCGCAGGCCGAGTGGAACACCTACTTGCTGTCCTCGCCCGAGCTCAACTATCGCTGACGCACTCGGCACACCGCCGGAGGTTCAAGTCATGGAACGACGCCGTATTCTGCAACTACTGGCCGCCGCGCCCGCGCTGCGCGTTTCCGGAAGGCTCTACGCGGCGCCGAGCTCGTCGCCGCGTTTCCTGCTCGTATTTCTGCGCGGGGGCTACGACTCCCTGAACGTGCTCGTGCCGTACTCGAGCGCGGACTACTACGAGGCGCGGCCGACGATCGCGGTCGCGAAGCCCGACCCGGCCGACGCCGATAGCGCGGTCGCGCTCGACGCCGACTGGGGTTTGGCGCCGGCGCTGCGCGAGTCGATCCTGCCGCTCTATGAGCGCGGCGAAGCCGCGTTCGTGCCGTTCGCCGGCACCGACGACACGTCGCGCAGCCACTTCGAAACGCAGGACTCGATCGAGCTCGGCGAGCCGCTCGCGGGCCCGCGGAGCCTACGCTCGGGCTTCATGGCGCGGCTCGCGGCCGAGCTCGAGGACCCGCGCCCCATCGCGTTCACCGATTCGCTGCCGCTCACGTTTCGGGGCGAAGCAGACATTCCCAACGTGTCGCTCAAGGGCGCCGGCAAGCCGGTGTTCGACGAGCGCCAGGCCGGCATTCTCGCGCGCATGTACACGGGGCATCCGCTCGAAGCCGCGGTGCGGGACGGCCTCGATCTTCGCGAGGAAGTGGGCGCCGCGATCGCCGAAGAGATGGCGGCCGCGAATCGCGATGCCGTGACGCCGCAAGGCTTCGAGCTCGAGGCGCAGCGAATCGCCCTGCTGATGCGCGACCAGTATCGGCTCGGTTTCATCGACGTGGGCGGCTGGGACACGCACGTCAACGAGGGCAACGGCAAGGGGCAGCTCGCGAACGGGTTGCGAAGTCTCGGCCGCGGCTTGGCGGTGCTGTCGCAGGGTCGCGGCGCCGAGTGGAAGAACACCGTGGTCTTCGTGGTGTCGGAGTTCGGCCGCACGTTCGCCGAGAACGGCAACAGGGGCACGGACCATGGCCACGGTTGCGTCTACTGGGTGCTCGGCGGCGGCATCGACGGCAAGCGGATCGCCGGGGAGCAGTGCAAGATCGCGCGCGCCGAGCTCTTCGAACACCGCGACTTGCCGGTGCTCAACGACTACCGCGCGCTGCTCGGCGGCATGTTCGCGCGAATGTGGGGCTTGTCGGAGGGGCGGCTTGCGGCCGTTTTCCCCGCTGCGTCGCCGGTGGACCTAGGACTCGTTTAGGCGTGGCCATGGGCCAACCGCAAACCTCCATGGGGGTGAGCCCCCATTGAGGTGCGGTAGCCGCGCCCAATGATGGAACGGCCGTTCAGTAACTGATGTTGCCGCCCCAGTCTGTCTGCGGCACCCCGCCGAGGTCGTACGGCGTTGCCGCCGATATGCGGTTGTTGCCGTAGAAGTTGCCGGCCTGCCGGAACCGGATGCCGTAGCTCGCCGACGAGTCGCCGCCAGGAGGCACGACGTTCGCATCGAGCGTATTCGCAGTGCCGTCGACATGGAGCACCGCGCCACCCAACATGTGCACGAGGACTGTATTGCGCAGAAGTACGTTGCAGTTCCCGGTTAGGTTGACGGCAGAAGTATATTCGCCGCGAGCGCCGTCGATCACATTGTCGATCAATGCGTTGCCGTTACCGCGCACGATCACGACGACATCGAAGTTCGCGTAAAGGCGATTGTGCTCGAGACGGTCGTTATTGGAGAGGTAAACGGCGCCCGAGGGACTCATGATCTCGTTGCGCTCGACGACCGCGTTGTCGGCGCGACGTTGCCGAATCCTGGAGTGCCTGAACTCAGAAATTCGTACGGACGATCGCCGCACCGCACGCGCCACTGCAGGTCGGCGCCGAAAGGGGCGCGCCGTCAGCTCGAAAAGACGGCGCCCGCGTCGATGCGAGGGGCTCGCCAGCGCGGACGTCGGACTCGTCTAAGCGCGGCCATGCCCACTGGAGCGGCAAATACGTGTGCCGCCGTCGGGGGCATCACCGCGCCGTGGTCCGCGCTCACCCGGGGATCTCGGGCTCCACCAGCTGCGCGAGCAGCGTCAACGACTCCTGCCAACCGAGATAGCACGCCTCGGCGGGAATCGCGTCGGGCACGCCTTCCTGCGTGACGTTGAGCTCGGTGCCGACCGACACCTTCTTGAGCTCGATCGTCGTGGTCATCGTGCCCGGCAGATTCGGGTCGTCGAACACGTCGGTGTAGCGCAGCCGCGTGTTCGGCACGAGCTCGAGGTACTTGCCGCCGAACGAATGCTTGGCGCCGGAGCTGAAGTTCGTGAACCACATCTTGTAGGTGCCGCCGACCTTGGCGTCCATCTGCTGGACCTTGCCGGTGAAGCCGTTCGGCGGAAGCCACTTGGCCATCGCGTCGGGATCGAGAAACGCGCGGTAGACGCGGTCGGGCGTGGCACGCAGAACGCGGTGCAGTCGGATCGTGCTGGGCATGACAGTCTCCTTTGGTTCCTAGGTAGCTGGCCGAAATTAGCCGCTATATTCCTACGACGAACCAGCTCTGCGGAAATCGACACGGCGGCTCTATCCGACGTGGTAATACCTTCGCGTGGCCAAGTGATAGGTGTCCGCCAGCGCGTTCGCCCTATCCCACCAACCATAATCCGGCTTCGACGGCTTCCCGTTCTTCCAAAACCTACGTTCGATGATGTCGACGCTTAGGGAACATCCGAGCCCGTTCAACTCGCACGCAGCCACAGAGTAGCCGAAGGCCAAAGGCCAGCTCGATTGCTCGGCGGCCGCACTGCCCAGAGCGAGACATCCGTCCAGCGTTCCGTCGGCGCAGTCGAGCTTCGCGACGTCGAACACCAACATTTGAGTCTTCGGGTCGTGCGTTGTGCGGATGCCGACGCTCACCAGCACATCGAGCCAGCACTTCTCAATCTCGCCGTTACTGCATGACTTACTCGCGAAAGATCCCTGCAGCGTCGCGAGCTCGTGATAGTCGTCGCGCACTTTGGCCGATCGCTGCCCATGATCGAGCGCCCGATACGCCAATAGCTCCGGATCGTCGATCGGCTTCTTCTTCGCGGCTGCAGCAGCGCGCGTATCTCGCGCGAGAGCCGCGCGCTCTTCCGCTGTTGCGGCCGAGAGTCCTCCCGCTGCCTTGACGCGTTGCCTCACCGGAATGGATTCGACGTAGGCCTTGTAGCCGTCGATGCTCTGACGGACCTTGGTCTCGTTTTCGAGGGAGCCGCTGTGCTCTTTGCGCCAGCTCTCCAGAGCCTCGAGCCCCATGTCGAAGCGGTTCAAGTCTGCATAGGCGCGGGCGACATCCTCGCGAGTTGCCAAGGACTGCGAGTGATCCGCGAGCCCGTCTGCGAGAACCGATTCGAACGCCTTGGTTTGTGCGACGGGATCGGTTATGGCCTCTCCGTACGCCAGTTGGAGCTCGAGGGAATAGCTGAGATAGGGCTGGACCTGCGCTCGAAACGTCGCCTCTTCCCGGGCCAGATCCTCCGGGCTCTTCCAGGAGCGCTGCAGTTCATAGGCCCAAGTTAGAAGCTCTTTGACCTTCTGCTCTTTAGCGTTCTCGTCGAGCCGCGCCGCTTGTTCTTCGCGCGCGTCCTCCTCGACGCGCGCAGTGTGCTCGCGAATGGCTTCTTCGAGCTCGGCTCTGTGCCCGGACAGCCACTGCGTGTCTTCGTCTACGCGTGCCCTCAACTTCGATATGTAGGGTGAGCACGCGCACTGCGGGAACGGGTAGCCGGCCGCGGCCACTGACGCGGCCGCCGAGCTCGTGGCTCGTTCGCGTTCGTCCGGGGGGCCGTTCTCGGCGTCACAGGTTTGCGAGGCCGCGCGGAGGAGGATCGTGCACACCGCGTAGCAGTCTTTCAGGGCCGGCACGCCTGCAAGCCCGCCGGCAGCGCGGCTACTCTGCTCGAGGCCACCCTCGAGGTAGCTCTTGTCCACGTTGCACGTGGCAGTGGCGGTTTCTAGCATGTAATTTGCGCTGGAGATCCAGCTCGTCAGCGTTCTGGTGTTCTGGTCCACCTCGTCCTGCGACGGCTGTCGTAGCGGCGCGTCTGAAGGTGCTGGAAGGGTGTTTGGCGTCGGGCGAATTGGGTCGAACGATGGAGGCAGCGTAGAGCGCGCGCTGCCGATCTCCCGCACCCCCTGCTCGTACTTGCAACGGCTGTCGGTCTGCGCGCACTGCTGGGCGTTCGCTGTGGAGCAAAGAGCGCACGCGAGCACCAAGGCCAAGGATGTCAAGCGCATTGGGCCACACGCAGGCTGATGGCGAACGGAGCAGGGAACGAATGAGCTGAACAAGGGGGACTGACGTGGGGATGCTTCACGACTTACCTCGACGTTGTTGTTGTTGTGTCGTCAGCAGAATTCGTAGTCTATCAGGACTGGCTGTCCTTCTTGCTGACCGACGAACAGGGGTTCGCGCGAGTCGCGCGGCGGCGGCGAGGAACGCGTTGGTGACGTCGAAGTGCGCCCTACGCGGCGACGTCCACGAACTCGACGCTCGAAGTCGGCGCGGGGATGGGCTCTCCGCGCGGCCATCACCGCTTGATCGTTTCGTGCGGCCTCAGCTCTTCGAGGTGCAAGCGCAAATGGTCGAGAAGATGACGGCGCTTTTCGGAGCCGCGCGATTGCTGCCGGGAGCCGGCTGCGCCAACCGGTCCGTCGCTGCCGCCCGCGCGGTCGGCGACGAACAGGTAAGGCGCAACGGCCGCCACCCGATCGAAGGCACGCCGCCAGGTTTTCTTCACGGAGTCGAGCGACACGCCCGTGTGCGCCGCAATCTGGGCGTCTGATTCGTTGAGCATCGCGCGCAGTAGAACGCTCTGCTCCGTCGGCGTGAACCGAAATCGAGGCGCGGGCGCGTCGAACAACCAGCTCATCTCGTTCACGGCGCCCACCGAGACCCATTCCTTGCGCAGCCCGAACAAGAACGGGCGATCGTCGAGCGCGTCACCGAGATCCTCGAACTCGTGCAGCAGCCGCAGGCCTCCGGCTTGCATGTAGTCGGCCGCCTGGCGCCCGTAGACTTCGTTCAGCAATAGCCGGTACCGATAGCCGGTGTTGAAGAAGTAGAAGGCTTGGCCTCCGGCGCGCAGCACGGCCCGCGTGCGGGCGTCCGACAAGTCGTGGTTGTGCAGGCCGAAGTGAAGAACGAGGAGATTCAAGCCCGTCGAGGAGTTCGCCGTGCGGATCTCGGCCGGCGACAACAAGGGCGATCGTCCCGCGAGCATCTCCTCGTAGAAGAGCGCGGATAGATACGGCCGAGGCCGGTCGAGAATCTCGTCGGCGAATCGGTCGCTCACGTGTCCGGAGATCGCGCACCCCTCGATGCTGCCTCCATCTTCGAAGATGACCACGTTGGCCGCATTTGCGTGCAGCAGCGATTGCCAAAGCTCGGGCAGCCGAGCGTGCACCAGCGCGGTAGCTTTGAATTCACCGGGCAGCAGCGCGCTGCACGGCTCCAGATCCGAGGCGACGGCAAGGCGGTAGCGCAGGGTGATTCCTCTTCGTGCGGCAAACCACCGTTGCCGAGTGGTCCCCTAATAAGGGAATTGTCGCCACTGCGGAGCCGCCGTCAAACCCCCCGGAGCGTTCGACTCGATTTCGGCGTAGCCGGTAAAGTGACGGCGACCCGGGTCCGGGGGAGCTTAGGCGCAGCAGCGGTCAGGTGTTGCGCAGTCCCGCTCTGAGCGCACGCAGCGCGGACGTTTGGTCCGGCTCGCGCATGCAGGTGAGCAACAGGTCTCGCGGTAGCTGCGGAATGATTTCGCTCAGCGGCGTCTCGACGTAGCTCTTGGTGGCGCGCAGTGCGAAGAAGCGCAGCGAGCCGCGCTCGTAGAACCATACCTCGCGGACTCCGAGCTTGCGGTAGACCTCGAGCTTGTCGATACCGCCCGAAGTCCAGACGACTTCGATCGCCACATCGGGGCGGTCCTGGTCTCCGCTGGCGAGTCGGTTGACGGTGTAGCACTCGTCGGCCTCGGAGCCGCAGTCTTCCTGCTCGTCTGTAAGCGTCCACGAACCATAGCCCTCGAGCTGCACGTCGGCCGTTTCCGACCAAGCCTCGAGCAGGCGCGCGAAGCGCTTCTTGTCGAGCTCGTGGTAGGACGACGGCGACATCAGCTCGACGACGCCATTGAGATAGGTAATGCGCGGCACGCTACTCTCGCCGCGCATCGCGAGGAGTCTCTCGTAGTCATCCCAGCCGACTCGCAGGTATACGAAGTGGTCGATCTCTGCGGGATCGGGCGGGGCGGAGAGCGGGCGGGCGGCGCTCATGTCGAAGAGACTAGCACGCGTTCTACGTCACGAGTCCAGGGTTGAAAGGGGACTCTTCGGCGGGATTTCGTGCGCCGCTAGCTGCGAGGGAGTTGCGGTTTGGCCGGTCGTCAGTCCGGGAAGATGGCGCTCAAATCGATGCGGACGTCGGGGAACGCGCCAATGCCGATCGACTCGCCGACGCCGAGCGTAGCGGTTTCTGCGTAGACGCCGTTCTGCGGTGAAGTCGAACGCATCACCCGCTGCGCGACGACGTCGACGACCCAGACCTCTTGCACGCCGCTGCGTGCGTACATCGCCGTCTTGACGTCGCGATCGAATCTGAGCGTCGAGTCTGCGACTTCGACGGCGAGCAGAACATCGGCCGGCGCCGGGTGTGCCTCCGCGTAGTAATCGTTACGCCGGATGACGACGGTGACGTCCGGTTGTGGCACGGAGTACTTGCCAACCACGCTCGGCTGTTGCGTACGGAACATCGCGCGGTCACCGAGCGCCCGGCGCAGCAAGTCAGCGAGTCGTTCGACCGTTGAGGCATGCGACGGGCCGATGGGCGCCATCTCAATGAGCTCGCCTTCGATGAGCTCGACGCGGGCATCGGGCGCGAGCACACCCGTCTCGCCCATCCGGAAGTATTCCTCGGCCGTGATCCGATAGCGGCGCGGAAAACCTACGGTCATCGCTGCCATCCCGGGACTCCTGCTCCATGGAGTATCACTCCTCGGCGTACGCGCGTGTCAACAAGGAAGAGTTGACCACGCGGCGTCCGGCCGCGGCACGCACCGAATCCCGACCGTTCGACTCGATTCGCGCCACCCGGTAGAGTCACCCCGAGCCGGGAGCGGGGGAATTCAAAGTGCTTCGCCACTACGTCGCCATCGCGCTGCGCAACGTCGCGCGCAGCAAGCTCTGGGCGCTCGCGTGACGGACGATCTGCCCGCGTTCCGGCGCTCGCAACGAGACTTCGAGCGATGGTTGCGAGAACGGGTGCGAGTGGTGCAGAGCGATCTCAACCACAAGCACGAGCGTATGGCCGAGAGCGCGTTCGCGTTCATGCGCGCCACGTTTTTCAGGTGGGTCGAGCTTTGGCCCTTGCACTGTCCCGAAGTTGCAGTCGCCACGACGGTGCTCGGCGTCGGCGACCTTCATGTGGACAACTTCGGAACCTGGCGCGACGCCGAGGGACGCCTCGCATGGGGGATCAATGACTTCGACGAGGTCTCCAAGGTGCCGTACACCAACGACCTCGTTCGGTTGGCGGCGAGCGCGCTTCTTGCGATCGACGAGCAGGCGCTGGACACGTCGGAGCGCCGAGCATGCGAGGCGATCCTAGACGGGTACACCGCCGGCCTCGAAGATCTCGGCCAACCCATCGTCCTTGCGGATCGTCACGGCTGGCTCCGTGAGCTCGCCAAGGAGCGTCTCAAGGAGGAGAGCTACTTTTGGCAGAAGCTCAACGAGCGTCGCACCGCTGCCGGCGTTCCGGACGACGCACGGAGCTTTCTCTTGGCCGCGATGCCTGCGCCGGATGTCGAATTCCGCGTGGTGCGGCGCCGCGGCGGCTTGGGAAGCCTGGGCCGCGAGCGATTCACGGCGCTCGCGGTTTGGCGCGGCGCAATGATCGCGCGCGAGGCGAAGGCCCTGACCACATCCGCGTGGCATTGGCGCGACGCTGGTGTCGCGCATGAGTCCGTGTCCACGGCGTACGCCGCTTTGCTGCAGACCGCCATTCGAGCGCCTGACCCGGCTGTCGAAGTGGTCGACGGGTGGGTTGTCCGTCGATTGGCGGCGGACTGCTGCCGGATCGATCTCGCGTCGCTCGCGAAGAAGGACACACGCAAGCTGCTAGAGATGATGGGACGCGAGACGGCGAACGTGCATCTCGCTACGCGCGGGAGCGGCGCAAGAATCCTCCGCGACATGATACGCCGGCCGAATGACTGGCTCGTCGATGCGGCGCGGAGAATGGCGGGGGTGGTGCGGGAGGAGTGGGAAGAGGCGTTGCGGCATGACTAGCTCCTCGACCTTCTAGCGCGGAGAGAACGCCGCCAGCGATACGAAAGCCCTTCGCGACTGTCGGCTTGCGCGCCGAAAACGTGAAAGAGCGTCACGAGCCGTGGCTACCGCTAGAAAAGCGTCAGATGTCCGTGCTTTGAATGTCGGGTCGTAGTCGGCGAGATGTCGCTTATCTTGAAGATCGACAAGGGCGCTTGCGACCGCTTCGAGATCGCCGCCGAACCCGCCCTTAGGCGCGTATTTAGAGTACTTCGCTGGGAGCGACGCCTTGGAAACGTTGTCGCAAAGAGCTCGCAGAGATCGGTGCCCGACGCTCCGATAGATCAACGCGTAACCGGGAGACTGGCGATGCCTCGCGCCCGCAAGACCGTCGGCAGCTTCTGTCGCGAGGGCGTGAAACAACGCGTAGTAGGCCGAAGATATCGCTCGCCTAAGATCAGTCTGGCGCGGAGCACCCCCTGCCGGTGGTGCGACAAGCCGGTCGACCTGGTCAAGTAGGTGATCGGGGTTAGGGAGCGGCATCCTGATCGAGCTCCGCTTCCGTCGCATACTCGATGAGCGGAGTGCTGTACGTGTGCATTTCGCGCAGCCGATGCTTCAGCTTCATCGACGCCTCGACGACGCTCGCAGGGGCAAGGCGAGCCGGCGCTCCCGGCGTCAGGACGACGGTAACTCGTAGGGCTGGTTCGCCAAGTGAATCGACGGTCTCGGCGCATTCCACGCGCACGACGTTCTCGCCGCCCAATGCCGAAACAATCGTTTGCTGAACGAGCCTGCGAAACGCTTCCTGGGGCCTGATCTTCGATCGATAGAACCCGGCCTTCCACTTTGCTTTCGGCGCCTCTCGAGCGTCGATCTCGATCACGATGTGTCGGTAGCCCGCCCACGTGAAGTCGCGGTCCGCGTCGCCGAAGCGCGGTGTCATCGCAATACCGGATACGAACTGATCCTGCCTGAGCTCGAACAACGACACCGCCTCTTGTAGAGGAACCTCCGCCCACTGATCACCGGAGGTCGGCCGCTTGCCATCGTAAACGGGCCAGATTCTTGCCATTGGGCGCTGCACAAGCTTGCCATCCGAGGTGTGCTCCTGGTGCACGGAGTATCGCTCCATCGCGTACGCGCGAGTCAACAGCGCCAAAGGGCGAGTGGAGCACGCGGCGTCGCTGCCTGGCACGTCCCGAATCAGGCGCGTTCGACTCGATTCGCCGCCGCCGGTAAAGTGAAGACGTCTCGGGGTCGGGGGAACCGAAGTGCTTCGCCACTACGTCGCCATCGCGCTGCGCAACATCGCGCGCAGCAAGCTCTACGCCACCATCAGCGTCACCGGTCTCGCCATCGGCTTCGGCGCCGCCGCGCTCGTCGGCCTCTACGTCCACGACGAGCTCACCTACGACCGCTGGCTGCCGAGCCACGAACGCATCTATATGGTCACCGCCGGCCTCGCGACCGGCGGCCAGCTGTCGGGCACGGCGCCGTCGGACGTCGGCCACTGGCTCGTGAGCGACTACCCGCAGCTCGAGGCCGTGACGCGGTTCTTCTTGGACGGCGGCTTCATGGCCGACGCCGACAACCCCGACCGCAAGTTCAACGAAGTGATCACCTGGGCCGACCGCAGCACCTTCGACGTCTTCAAGTTCCCGGTGCTCGCCGGCGCGCTCGAGGGCGCGCTCGACAAGCCGGACTCGCTCGTGCTCACGCGCGGCACCGCGCGCAAGTACTTCGGCACGGAAACCGCGGCCGTCGGGAAGACGCTGCTCTACAACGGCACGCAGCCGATGGTCGTGACGGCCGTGATCGCCAACCTGCCGTCGAACGCCAATCTCGGCTTTATCGGCATCCTCGCGGCCGCGCACGCGCCGTTCTCGCAGGCCGCGCAGCAGGAGCTTGCGCCGATCAGCGTGTTCGGCGGCAAGCTCTGGAACTCGCGCACGTTCGTGCTGCTGCGAGCCGGCGTGGCGGTGGCGCCGTTCCGCGAGAGCCTCGCGACGCTCATCGACCGCCACGCACCGATGAACGCCGGCACGCGCAAGGCGAGCGAGATCTGGCTGCTCGGCGCGCGGCCGCTGTCCGCGTTGCACCTGAGCACCGGCGCGGCCGCCACGCCGGACGGCCAGAGCTACGGCGCCGTGTACACCGTAGCTGCGATCGGTCTGTTGATCCTGCTCACCGCGTCCATCAACTTCGTGAACATCCTCACCGCCGTCGGCGTGCGGCGTGCGCTCGAGGTGGGCGTGCGCAAGGCGCTCGGCGCGCAGCGGCGCGATCTGTTCACGCAGTTCATGAGCGAGTCGTTCCTGTACGTGGCCATCGGCGCGGTGGTGGGCTTCGGGATTGCGGCGCTGGCGTTACGGCCGTTGAACACGTTCCTCAACCGCAGGATCGACTTCTCGATGTTCCTCGACTGGCGCGTCGCGGCGGCGTCGGTGGCGTTTCTCGCGGCGACGGCGCTGCTCGCGGGCGTGTATCCCGCGGTGGTGCTTTCGAGTTTCCGTCCGGCCACCGTGACCAAGGGCGGACGCGCGGGCGGCGGTCAGGCGTTCGTGCGCCAGGCGCTCGTGGTGCTCCAGTTCTCGATCTTGATCGCGCTCCTGATCTCGACCGCGGTGACGTACCGGCAGATGCGGCTCGGGGTCCGCGAAGGCTTGCGGATGACCACCGATCCGGTCGTGATCATGAACGGTGAGTGCAACGACGCGCTCAAGGGCGCGATGCTGCGCGCGCCCGGCGTGCGCGAAGCCGCGTGCTCGATGGGCGTGCCGCAGCTCGGTATGGGCTTCATCAGCCCGATGCAGCGCCGCGACCGCGAGGCGGTAGGTATGGGCTACTTGCCCGTGGACTATGGTTTCTTCGAGCTCTACGGCCTCGAGCTCGCGGCGGGGCGTTTGTTCGCGCCGGAGCTCGGCACCGACGCGTCGCCGCCCGACAACGTATGGAACCGCCCGGAGTCCGTCGTCGTGAACGAGACGGGCGTGCGTGCGCTCGGCTTCGGCTCGGCGGAAGAGGCCGTCGGCCAGACCGTGTCCTTCATGCACATGTTCCGCCAGCCCGCCACCTTCGCGCCGCGCCACGACGCGACGATCATCGGCGTGCTGCGCGATTTCCAGATGGGCCCGCTGCGCGACGCGATCACGCCCGCCGCGTTCTATGTGGACCCCGGCAACTTCCGCGTGCTGAGCCTGAAGCTCGACGGCCGCGCGACGCCGGAAGCGCTCGACGCGATCGACCGCATCTGGAGCGAGTACGCCGGCCCCGCGCCCGCGCGGCGCATCTTCTACGACCGCTCGGTGCAGAACATGTACCTGGATTTGCAGCGGCAGACGACGCTGTTCACGGTGTTCGCCGGCATCGCGGTGCTGATCGCGGTGCTCGGGCTCGTGGGGCTCGCGGCGCACGCGGCGGTGTCACGCACGAGGGAGATTGGGATTCGGAAGACGCTCGGGGGAGGGCGGTGGGCGATCACGCGGTTGCTACTTTGGCAGTTTGCGCGGCCGGTGCTCATCGCGAACGTGATTGCTTGGCCGGTGGGGTTTTGGGCGATGAGCTCGTGGTTGAGTGGGTTTGCTACGCGGGTTGAGCTGGTGTGGTGGGTGTTTGTTGGGGCTGGGGCGGTAACGTTAGTGGTGGCGGTTGCTGCGGTGCTGGTGCATACGTGGGGGATGGCGGGGACGCGGCCGGTGGCGGCGTTGCGGTATGAGTAGGCGGATAGATCGGTAGCGTCGCCAGGTTCGTCGCAAGCACTCTCGCGCAGCGGTCGGTCTGCCCAACGGTTGCCAGGCTCCACGCTCGGGTTCGGGTTGCGCGCCCCGCCCGGCTGCCTGCTGCCTGACCGAATAACACCATGTCCGGCGCGCGTTGGGGGCACGGCGGTAAACCGCCCCGCCCCGGTCACAGCCGACTGTGCCTCAAGCCCTAACTCACCGAATTCCTACGAACCGGTCGACCGCGTCCAAGGGCGCCCCGAGCTCCTCTTAGGCATCCGGGCCTTGACGAAAGTAATTGGCTCGAATATAAATGTGGCTCAAATTTATAGAGCCAATTCTATGCCGCGTGGACGAAGACCCAGGGTTCCAAAGGCCCCGACCAAGCTTGAGCGGGCCGAAAAGCTCAGGGAATTGATTGTCGGACTGCCCGACGCCCTGATGGGCGACGGGTTCGCCGCACTCCTTGAGCCACCCGGCCCCGCCCATCTCATCATCGCGCCAATTAACGATCCCAAGACCGGCGGTTGGGTCGGACACGTCGAGGAGCCACTCGGGCTCTACATTCAAAGGGTCAGCGTGGTCGAGAACTTTTCGCAGCGCCCCCCCTTCGATCACGTGACTGATCCGATTTACAAGCGCCTGATTAGAGACTTCATGGCGGGCGCTGTGATGCCGGAGTCAAAGGTCGCCGCGTTGAGTCGAAGCGCGTCCGACGGTAAGACGCACTCTCTCAACGAACCCGATATCAACTTTTCGGTAATCGACGGCCTGCAGCGGCTCTACTGTTACTGCATTGCCCTACTTGTCGTCTGGCGACGCGATCAGCTCGTCCGTGACGGCGCGCTACCCGCTGACTCCTGGGCCTACTTCGAAGAGCAGGTTGCGGAGCTGGGTGACCACCGTGCCGCGACGGCGGACCTCCTGAAGAGGACTACGCGGTACGAGATCTTCTACGAAATAGATCTGGCAGGCCTCCTGCACTACATGGTGACGTTCAATACCGGACAACGCCGCATGAGTCTCAACGTGCAGCTAGAGATCATGCAGCGTCCACTGATCGACGAGTTGGAGCAGCGCGCGAAGATCCCGGTGTGGCACGAGATCCAAAAGCGCCCGGGAATGCAGCGCCCGAAGGAACAATTCGCGGCGTCTGAGCTCGTCCTCGCGACTCAAGCGTTCATCACGAACAACGCGCAGCTTACGGCGAGCACTGAGGCAGAGCGCTTTCTGAACGAGGACCAGGCGTATCTGGACAACGTTGGTGACATCGCTGACGTGGTCCACACGCTCAAGCGTATCGCTACCGAGATCCATCCGATGGTAGCGCGCGTGTACGCCGCCGATCCGACGAGGCGTTTCATTCTTTCAAGTGGGGGCACCTTCTTTCAGAGCCTTGTTGCAGCCTGTGGCTATGTCCGCAATCGCAGCGGCAGAAAAGCTTTGGATTTGGCGATCGACAAGCTAGACGCCCTCTTCAAACGCCCCGACGAAGACCCTCTGCGATTGGACGAATACTGGAGAGCGCTAGCGGGCATTACGGCTTCCAGGGGCAAGGCGACGCGACGTCTCGTCTACGACACGTTTCTTCGTTTCTTCGGCGGTGCTACGACTGAGCTGGAGTGGTTGGACACCTCGGCACAGATCACCGGCAGCTCCTGAGCGAGCGTTGGCGGAAGATGCATGGCTCCTAAGCGTTTTCAAATACTCGCGCTGTCTGGCGGCGGCTATCGAGGGCTCTATACCGCGGAGCTCCTAAGACGGTTGGAGGAGGAAAATGGCGGGCAGCCGATTGGTCGTCGCTTCGATCTGATCGCAGGAACCTCAATAGGCGGAATACTTGCCCTCGCAGTCGCATGTGAGATACCGGCGTCGCGGTTAGTCGAGGTCTTTGAGACGCAGGGCCATCTAATTTTCGCTCGAAGAGGTTTTGCCGGCGCGCTCAGCCGAGTCTCTGGCTTCGTCGATAGCTACGTCTACGGCCTCGTCAGATCTAGATACTCTCACGCTGGCCTTCGCGATGTGTTGGCGGACGAGACCGTTTTTGGCGGAAATCTTCTGGATCATTGCCTTCATCCCGTCATTGTACCGGCCGTGAACTACTCGACGGGGACGACGAGAGTGTTCAAGACCCCGCATCACGAAAACAATCGACAGGACTATCGACGGTCGCTTGTGGATGTGGCGCTGGCCACGAGTGCCGCCCCTGTCTTTTTTCCACACCACGTGATCGACGACCAGATCTATGTCGACGGCGGACTGGTTGCAAATGGCCCAGCTCTCCTCGGTCTGCACGAAGCGGAGACACTCTTTGGTCGTAGCGCGGCTGATATTCACGTGTTGTCGATCGGAACAATTGAGACGAGCACTACGGCCAGCACTCGGGGGCGGTTAAACAAAGGAATCTTGCCGTGGGGAAAGGATCTCTTCGCGTTAACGATTGCTGCGCAAGAGCGTTTGCTTAATCAGATGCTGAGTCATCGGGTCACCGAGGAGCGTCACGTGCGAATTGATACGAGACTCGAAAAGGATCAAGCAAGCGATATCGGGTTGGATGTCGTGTCGCCGTCCGCAATCCGGGCGCTCAAGGGGCAGGCTGCGAATGCGTTTCAATGGATAGTCAACGATCGGCGGCTCCGCGAGATGCTGTTGCATGAATCGTCGCCCGGGGTTTTCTTTCATGGTAAGCGTGCCACGAACTAATCTGAGGATCAGAACATGCTGAATTTCCACAGGTGCTTCATTTCGACTGATACGCAGCAGGACGACACATACCTCAATAACCTCGATCTGCGATCGTCGGACAGGGAGAAGTTGTTGAAGAGCCGACAGCTAATACGGCAGGTCCTCCGAGAGGCTTATCGACGAGAGACAGCCTCTTTCATGAACGGAGAGAAGCCCATCTCGCCGAACTTCTTCACGCAGGGGAGTTGGTCATACAAGACGCTCAATCGACCGACTCATAACCCGCCACAACAGACTGACATGGATGACGGCTGCTACCTGCCGATGACGTTCGTCAGAGGAACGAATCCGAAGCGCGCGGCGGGCTGGTTTTTTGAGATCGCAGACCGCGAACTTCGGGCGCTGGTCGCCGAGATGAATTGGGCCGGCTACGACGATTCGAAGCCTACGTGCTGTCGTGTGATCGTAGACGCGCGCAATCATGTCGATGTCCCGCTCTACGCTATTCGTGATGACCAGTTCGTTCTGATGAAGTCGGCTGGTCGGGAGCGGGCGGGTCGAGTCCTGTTTGCCGCCGCCGACGCCGAAGACGAGTACGTTTTCGATTGGCAGATGGTTACCGATGAAGACGTGCTTCTCGCGCGACGCAACGGCATTTGGACGCCATCGAATCCTCGGAGCGTGTCCGAGTGGGCTGAATCGGCCGTTGATCAGCATGGCGCCCAACTCAGAAGAGTGTGGCGCGCAAGCAAGGGCTGGCGTGACCAGACATTTCCGAGTGGTGGGCCGAGTTCGATTGCGCTCATGGTGATGGTAGAGGCCGATTTCGACGAGGTGGACCGGCGCGATGACCTGGCCATGAAGGCCGCGGCGCGTTCCATACGACAGCGCATAACGGGCAAGATCTTTGCGCCTTGGGACAAACGAGAGGATCTGAACCGACTGACGGAAGCGGAACGGGCCGGGGTCGCGCAGGCTGCTCGAGCGCTCGAGGCCGAGCTCGAGCGTTGCGCTGACGGTGCGCCCGCGGAGGCGGCTGCGTGCCTATCCCGTCTTGGGGTGCACTTCGGTCGGCACTTCTCCGCCGATGTTTCTCGCGTCGCGGAAGCTTCACCTCGCGAGGTCGTGCATTCGTACTCGGCCGCGCCGGCGGTCATTCCGAGTTTCCGTGGTGACAATCGCTCTGCATGAACGGGCCGGCTCGGCGGGGAGTCCATCGCTTTCTACGGGAGCGAAATTTCAGGCTTGTGGCGCCGGCACCGGGGGCGGTTACGAGTTACGAGGGCCCGTTGAATTTTCGTGGTACCGACGTCGCCTCGCGTATCGATGTCATTGATTGGGGCTTCAAGATACAGCCACAGGTGCGGCTGCTTGAGAGGCCAGCTGCACTAACTGGTTTCCGGCCGCACTTGGGGCGGTCTTCTACAATTTGCTACGTGGATCGAGAGTCCGTTTACATGGACCCCTACGATCCGCTCAGGGTCATAGCGCGCTGCTTACTTGGATCGTGTCCCACGGCGTGGTGTACGAGTCGTGAGTCCTGGTTCGGTTGGACTCGTGCTCAGTTGACCACGGCGGAC
>Ga0137409_10000894_pt1 | contig 32703 bp, 34 predicted proteins | sample CZODoug1_16funga_FD_122059 | JGI IMG/M metagenome (GOLD analysis project Ga0137409, IMG submission 122059) | Vadose zone soil fungal communities from Angelo Coast Range Reserve, California, USA - CZODoug1_16fungal (Hybrid Assembly) | ecosystem: Environmental > Terrestrial > Soil > Vadose zone... | reverse complement strand
CTGACCCCAGCGGAAGTGCGCGTCCTGCGTCTGATTGCCGAGGGGAATGCCAACAAAGAGATTGCGGCGCAGCTCTCCATCAGCGAAGAAACCGTCAAGGGCCAAGTCCGTAACATCCTCTCCAAACTGGGCGCCAATGACCGAACTCACGCCGTCATGATCGGCCTGAAGCGTGGAATTATCGAGTTTTAGTTCACTCAAAAGAGTGGTTTGCGCGGGCCTTTTGGGGCTTTCGGTGTGCGAAGGAGTCCTTTAGCCTCGAACTATTTTGCGCCGATTATTTTCGACCTTCGCGCACGGTACCCCCGGAGCCGGCCTTCTATTGATGCGGCTTGCTGCAGGCATTGAATTGGTTGTTTACGGGGTTGGGACACTGCGGGCAGAGACTGCGATCGGTGCAGCCATACTTCACGTGGTCGCGACCGGTGCAGGAATACTGCTGCTCGCAGGTCTGTGGACACCGATCGCGGGGTCACTGGTGGCGGTCATCGAGTTGTGGAGCACCCTCTCGCAGGCTGGAGATCCGTGGAGTCATATCCTGTTGGGAACCATAGGTGCCGCCCTGGCACTACTTGGACCTGGGGCCTGGTCGGTCGATGCTCGCCTTTTTGGATGGAAGCGAATCGGCATTCGAGACCGGCAGAGTTAGCGCCCATACACCTTTATCTCACCCACCCTTTAAAGGTGATTCCTTGGCCCAAAGCAGTGGCCGGAGTGCCCGAAAGGAGTGCCTACGGCGTTCCAAAATAGTTGATAGGCGTCCCAAAATGGTGTGCACGGCGACTCCATCTGGGGTTGTCCACAGACCGGGCTGTCCCTACAATGCGCGCAATGAACAAAGGGGCTAACAAGCGTGCAACGTTCCTAGATTAGGGGCAACTCATGGCTAGCGTCGCAGCAGTACTCATCGGAGATCCAAAGCAGTCTGAACAGAGTCTCAAACACGAGAACGTCGCACTGCGCCAAGAAGCCGATAGGGCATCAATGCACGACGAGATCATCGGAACTTCTTCCGCTCTGCAGAAGGTACTCTCGCTTGTATCCAAGGTTGCCCCGACGGACGCTACCGTTATGGTCACCGGCGAAACCGGTACGGGTAAGGAAGTCGTTGCTCGCGCCATCCATCGACGGTGTCGGCGCTCCTCACGTGCTTTTATTAGCGTAAACTGCGCTGCTATCCCGCGCGACTTAATTGCCTCTGAGTTGTTTGGCCATGAGAAGGGTTCTTTCACCGGAGCGTTTCAGCGGCGGCTGGGACGCTTTGAAGTGGCGGAAGGAGGCACGATCTTTCTCGACGAAGTTGGAGAGCTTCCCGTCGAGACCCAGATCGCGTTTTTGCGGGTCCTGCAGGAACACGAATTTGAACGTGTCGGCGGAACTCGATCCATCCAAACGAATGTTCGCGTGATCGCTGCTACCAACCGTAATTTGCAGGCGGCCATCGCTGCTAGAAACTTTCGTAGCGACCTGTTTTACCGGCTCAACGTTTTTCCGATTGAGATGCCTCCTTTGCGCGAACGGCGGGAAGATATCCCCGCGCTGGTTGAGTACTTCGTCGATCGTTACGCGAGGAGACTGGGCAAGAACATACGCGGGGTAAACAGCAAGACGCTGGAGCTTTTTCAGTCGTACCCTTGGCCAGGTAATATTCGCGAACTCCAGAACGTCATCGAGCGATCTGTAATCGTGTGCGACCCGGAGAATTTCTCGGTGGACGAAACCTGGCTTCGTCGGCAGCCTGATGCAGGCGAGTGCAAAAGCCAGTCTGACTTCTCGCAAAAGCCTGCTGCTCAGGAAAAAGTGATGATCGAGGCTGCCTTGGGCGAAAGTGGAAGACAGGTATTCGGACGGTCAGGAGCGGCTGCCAGACTCGGTATTCCAGGATCTACCCTAGAGTCGAAGATCAGGTCCCTAAGGATCAACAAGTAGGGACGTGGGCAGTCGCACGCCTTGATGATAAGAATCGCCAAGAGTGGGCGCACCCGAACGCCGATTCCTCCACCAATTCCTCAGTGGAGTAGCTGCTATCGTCGGATTTAGCGAGAGCAAGGACCGGCTTCAAGACTTTCAACCGAGGGCGCCGCTAGAATCAGCTGGAACGCGCTGCGACCTATAATTACGCGATGGCATCTAATCACGCGATGGCACCCGCAGCGCATAGCCCCGAGCAGGCTCGGGAGGCACAGGACGTTCGCCTTGTGGTTGACACGATCCCCACGCTCGCGTGGTGCGCTCGTCCGGACGGCTCCGCCGACTTCTTCAATCAGCGCTGGCTCGACTATACCGGCCTCTCCGCCGTACAGGCGCATGACTGGGGCTGGACGGTTGCCCTTCACCCGGACGACCTGAGCGGACTTGTGGATTACTGGCGATCCGTTCTGGCCTCTGGCGAGGCAGGTGAGATTGAAGGACGCCTACGCCGTTTCGATGGCGTGTATCGTTGGTTTCTTTCCTTGCGACTCCGTCGTTCGACAACGACGGAAGGATTGTCAAATGGTTCGGTACGAACACCGACATCGAAGAACGAAAGCGCTCGGAATGCCTGCTTGCCGGAGAGAATCGCGCTCTGGAAATGACCGCCAAGGGCAATGCGCTGGAATCCATTCTCGAAGCCCTATGCCGAGTTGTAGAACAGACCGCCAGCGGGTGTCTCTGTAGCGTCCTTTTGTTCGATCCCAGTGGTTCTAAAATCCAGCAAGCTGTTGCTCCGAGCCTCCCATCCAGCTATACCGACGGGTTTCCAGGCATACCGGTGGATCAGGAACGTGGACCCTGCACTAGGGCAGCGCGACGCAAGACCCAAGTGATCGTGTCGGACGTGGCTTCGGATACGCAATGGGACTATGGATGGCGCACGTCCGCGTTGGCGCACGGTCTAAGAGCGTGCTGGTCGACCACGATATTGGCTTCGCATGGTTTTGTATCGGGCACCTTCGCGATCTATTGGCGCGAGCCGCGCAGCCCAACTGAATGCGATCAAAGGGTCATCGGGCAAATTACGCATCTCGCGGCGGTCGCGATTGAGCGCAAGCGTAACGAGGCGGCGCTCCGGGAGAATGAGGAACGCTTTCGTCTGATCGTCGACACCATCCCTGGGTTTGTATTTACCTTGAGCGCGACAGGCGAGGTCGAACTACTCAACCGCCCAGCCTTGGAATATTTCGGCAAGCCGATTGAGGAATTTAAGAATCGGATCATCTTTGATGCTGTCCATCCGGATGATCTTCCTCGCGTGATCGACGCGTGGAGGCGCTGGCTCGAAACCGGGCAGCCGCATGACCTTGAGCTCCGCCAGCGCCGTGCCGATGGTGCGTACCGCTGGTTTCAATCTCGCGCCCTCCCCGCGCGAGATACGGAAGGCCGTATCACCGGCTGGTACATATTGTTGACTGACATTGAGGACCGGAAGCGCGCCGAGGGTGAATTAGAGAAGGCTTTCGAAGAAATCAAGCGGCTGAAAGACCGCCTTCATGACGAGAACGTGGTCCTCAGGGAGCAAATCGATCAGGTCTTCATGTTTGAGGAGATCGTGGGCTCCTCGCCCGCCTTGAAAACGGTCCTCTCTAGCATCGTGAAAGTCGCGCCCACCGACTCCACAGTGCTGATTACCGGCGAAACCGGCACCGGGAAGGAACTGATTGCGCGCGCCATACATAAGGGTTCGCAACGTGCTGGCCAGGCTTTTATTACCGTGAATTGCGCCTCGATTCCTTCTTCGTTGATCGCCTCAGAATTGTTTGGCCACGAGAAGGGAGCGTTCACTGGCGCGTTGCTGCAGCGCCAGGGCCGCTTTGAATTGGCGCATTCCGGAACCATTTTTCTCGACGAAGTCGGCGAGCTTCCAGCGGAGACGCAGAAGCGCTACGCGGAGAAGGCGCGAAAGCAAATCAGCAAGATCGACAAAAATACGCTCAAGCTATGCCAGTCTTATCATTGGCCAGGCAATATTCGCGAGCTGCAAAATATCGTCGAGAGATCTGTAATCCTTTGCAGCGGGGATACCTTTTGGATCGATGAGGCCTGGCTTTCAAGCCAGGGCGCACCTCGCCCGAAGTCATCAGGCCCTCTCGTACAGACGGTCCAGAACTATGAGAAGGAACTCATCGAAGGGGCTCTTGCGGAAAGCAACGGAAAAGTTGCCGGGCCAAATGGCGCGGCTGCCAAACTTGGAATTCCGCGGGCGACGCTAGATTTCAAAATCAAACAGCTCAAGATAAAGAAAAACACTATCCGGTAAGCCCCCGCGTCCAACTCCCAGGATTTTGGCACTTCTTAAGATTCTGTCACTTCCAATTTCCTTTTCGAGCCTTGCTTTCAGTGAAATCCAATTGGCTACTCGCTTGCACTGCTCGTGATCGGTGCTCGGATGGAAGGTATAGAGTGCAGCACAGGCGCGACTCCGATGTTGTCGCAGACCTCGTTGGTTTCGGCACGCTCTTCATCTCGAATCCTGATTTGCCAGAGCGCTTCAAGAACAGCAAGGTAAGTCTCCGAGAAAGGATAAATTGCATGACAACGAAATCCACCAAAGACAGCACGCATGTCGATGACAAGGACTGGGGCAAGGGACGATCCGCGACAGCAAAGCCAGGTTCCGGCGAATCTCGCCGCGACTTTCTAGAATCCACCAGCATGGCTGCCGCCTCCGCTTTGCTCGCCCCACGTCACCTCTTCGCGGCGGATGATGGAGTCGCCAAGACTGCGCGGACACCAGGAGAAACCACCGAAGCACCAATTCAACGCCCTCCATTGCCCCCATTTACGCGTGAAACGGCTATTCAGAAGGTTCGACTGGCAGAGGATGCCTGGAACTCCCGCGCTCCTGAAAAGGTGGCACTGGCTTATACAATTGATTCCCGCTGGAGAAACCGCTCGGAATTCGTGAATGGAAGGCAAGAAATTATCGCCTTCCTCACGCGCAAGTGGGCGAAAGAACTGGACTATCGCCTAATCAAAGAACTGTGGGCTTTTGAAGGAAATCGCATTGCGTGCGCTTTGCATACGAATTCCACGACGACTCAGGAAATTGGTTCCGCGCGTATGGCAATGAAAATTGGGAGTTCGACGAGAACGGACTGATGCGTCTGAGGCTCGCTTCTATCAATGATCTCGCAATCAAGGAGTCGGAGCGCAAGTATCACTGGGCGCTTGGCCGCCGGGTGAACATCCCGCACTCAGCGATCTGGGCCTCTAAGCGCCCGATCCATTCGCGTGCAGGCAAGTGGCTTGCCTTCGTTGCGCGCGAACTTAAGGAGAGGCATCGACGATCTTACACAACACCATTGCCGGCTTGGCGGCCGGCGCGGGGTTGGCCCTGGTCGCTAAACTGCGCAGGAAATTGGCCAATAGCGAGAAGGTGCCAGCGGAAGACTTTGTGCTGGGCAGCCCCTCGTTCAACTCCCAGGATTCCGGCACTTCCTAAGATTCTGTCACTCCAATTTCCTTTTCGACCCTTGTTTTCAGTGAAATCCAATTGGCTACTCGCTTGCACTTCTCGTGATCGGTCCCCGGATCGAACGAATGCAGTGCAGCAGAGCCGCGACTGCGGTGTGGGTCAAGTGGGCTGATCGATGGCTTTCAGGATTGAGACTGCGGCGCGAGGGAGACTCATAGTGTTCACCCTAAGTGGCCGAATCGAAAAACAGGCGATAGCCGAGTTGAGGAGGCTTTTTGAACTCCAAACAGACTACCGCGACATCGTCCTAGATCTCAAGGATGTAAGCCTGGTCGATCGCGACGTAATGGGCTTTCTCGCGCGTTGTGAAGCGGATGGAATGAAACTTGAGAACTGCGCTCCCTTTATTCGCGAATGGATGGAAAGAGAAAAAGATTGAGGGTGGCATCGACGTGGCGGTGAGGTACTTGCCGTTCAGCCAGAATGAGTTACAAAGGGGAGGCAGATACAAATGAAAGGCACTTCTAAAGCGATGGAAGTCTCAGCGCCAGAACTCGCGAAGTTGGCAATCGAAGCCCACGGTGGCCTTGAACGCTGGAAACGTTTCAGCACCGTTTCAGTCCACGGGATCAATGGCGGTGTCCTCTGGGGTGCCAAGGGCAAAGCCGGAGTCCTCGTTGACGTGACGGTCACAGTCGAGCTTCGCAACGAGAAGGTTTCGCACTGGCCCTTTGGCACTCCAGCTCGAAGGTCTCGCTTCGAACCTCAACGGGTCGCGCTCGAGAACGCGAGCGGTAACGTACTTGAAGAACTCCTTCAACCCCGGTCATCGTTCCGGGGACACACTCTCGAAACCCCTTGGAGCAATTTGCAGCTCGCCTACTTCGCTGGATCCGCGATGTGGACGTATATGAATACTCCATTTTTCCTCGCCAGACCCGGTGTTGAATCCGAAGAAATCGAACCCTGGCAAGAAGCAGGCGAAACGTGGCGTCGTCTGAAAGTCCGCTTCCCCGCGGATATCGCAACCCACAGTACGGAGCAGACGTTTTACTTCGATCAGCAAGGATTGTTGAAGAGGCACGACTACGACGTTGAGATCAGCGGCGGTACACCGGCCGCACACTACGTCTCCGATCTCAAGGAGTTCTTTGGCATCGTCTTTCCGACGAAGCACAGGATCTTCCCTCGCCAACCGGACGGCCATTCCGCAGCCGAACCGTTGGTCGTCTCCATCGACATGGATCAGTTTGTCCTCTTCTAAAGGATCTAACGGTCTAAAATGTCACCAGTCATGTGTCCGAGTTCCTCAATCGCAGCGAGGCGCTTGTCGTTCAGCCAGAATGAAATACGAATGAGAGGAACATACAAATGAAAAGCACATACAAAGCAGTGGAAGTCTCCGCACCGGGCACGCTTCGAGTAGCGGAACGGCAAGTGTCCGAGCCTGGAGCAGGTCAGGTTCGGATTCGGGTAGAGGCATGTGGAATTTGTCACACCGATGCAGCCACGATCACGGGCATATACCCTGGACTGAAGCTGCCGCGCGTTCCTGGGCATGAAGTCGTTGGCCATATTGAGGCATTGGGCAGCGGAGTGTCCAAATGGAAAATCGGTCAACGGGTCGGTGTCGGCTTCTTCGGCGGTGAAGACGGAGTGTGCGAACCGTGCAGACGCGGAGATATGGTGCAATGTCAGAACCCCATCATACCGGGAGTAACCGTGGATGGAGGATATGCGGAAGTGATGATTGCTGAAGCGCACGGCATCGCTGCCATTCCTGATGAGCTCACATCCGTAGAGGCCGCCCCACTCCTCTGCGCGGGTATTACAACCTACAACGCTCTTCGCAACGCTGGCTTGCGCGGCGGAGATCTGGTCGCGGTGCAGGGCATTGGTGGCCTTGGGCATCTTGGCGTCCAGTTTGCGCGGCACATGGGATTCCGCACTGTCGCCATCGGGAAGGGACGCGACAAGGAAAAGCTTGCGAAAGACTTGGGCGCGCAAGTCTACATCGATACTGCCGTCGATGATGCCGCAGCGGTGCTGCAGCGTATGGGCGGGGCCAGAGCGATTCTCGCAACAGCCCCCAGTGGCGGTGCTATGGGGCCACTTGTGCCCGGTCTTGCCGCCCGCGGCAAGCTCATTGTGGTGGGTGTGCCAGGGGACCCAATCCAATTAAATGCGTTCCCGCTCGTCTTTGGAGGGCGCTCGATCTACGGGAGCCTGGCCGGCACGGCAATCGATACCGAGGACACTCTAGCCTTCAGCGTCCTGGAGAATATCCGTCCGATGATCGAGACACTTCCCCTCGAACAGGCTGCTGATGCGTACGCCCGCATGATGCAAGGCAAAGCACGCTTCCGAATGGTGCTAGTTACAAAGGACGGTGACAGATAACGGCGCGGATGCACGAACAGTCTTCGTTGGAGAGGCAAAAACATATGCAGAATCACAAGTCCGCAGTGCAACGAAACCAGGCACTCGCCAAAAAGTCCGGCGAATTCCTGATCGGAGACGATCTTCGTGTTACGCGCCTGGGATTCGGCGCGATGCGAATCACAGGAGATGGAATTTGGGATGCGCCTGCAGATCGCGCTGAGGCCGTCCGGGTTTTGCGGCGCGCTGTCGAATTGGGAATCAATTTCATCGACACAGCGGACTCCTATGGTCCCGGCGTGAGTGAAGAAATCATAGCTGAGGCGCTGCACCCGTATCCGACAGGGCTGGTGATCGCCAGCAAGGGCGGATTTGTGCGGCCAGGTCCCAACCAATGGGTTGAAAATGGAAAGCCAGAACACCTGAGATCCGCCTGCGAAGGCAGCCTGCGCCGATTGCGTCTGGACCGGATTGATCTGTATCAGTTGCATCGAATCGATCCGAAGGTGCCGGCTGAAGACCAGCTCGGAACTCTGAGGGATTTGCAGGCGCAAGGAAAGATCAAACACATCGGTTTATCGGAAGTGAGCGCGCGACAGATTCAGCATGCGCGAACGATTGTTCCCATTGTGACCGTTCAGAATCGGTTCAGCGTCACCGACCGCGGATCGGAAGATGTTCTGGCGTATTGCGAAAAAGAGAAAATGGGCTTTATTCCGTGGTTCCCACTGGCGGCCGGTCGTATTTCCGGTTCTGAGAGCCCTATCAGTCGTCTAGCTGCACGATGGAAAGCTACCCCATCACAGGTGGCTCTGGCATGGTTGCTAGCTCGATCTCCAGTCATACTGCCGATCCCAGGAACTTCCAGGGTCGAACATCTCGAAGAAAATGTGGCGGCAGCGGAGTTACAGATTGACGCTAACAAAATGCAGGAACTTGACCGTATGGCGCGTGCCAGCTAAGAAAGAGCAGCTATACTTTGGATTGGAATCGATGCCACGAGAAGGCGAAGCTAGGCAGAAATAAAGAGTTTCCTCGACGCAACACATCGAGCAGTCTTGTCCACTTTCAAATTGCTGGGTCAAATGGTGCGGCTGCCAAACTCGGCATTTTGCGCTTGATGCTAGATTTGAAAATCAAACGACTCGATACAAAGAAATACTCCATCCGGTAACTCCCCTCGTTGAACTCCCGGAATTCTGGCACTTCCTGAGATTCTGTCACTCCAATTTCTTTTTCGAGCCCTGTTATCAATGAAATGCAATTGGGCACTCGCTTGCACTGCTCGTGGTCGGTGCACAGATGGAAGGAATGCACTGCAGCAGAGCCGCGACTGCGTGTGGGTCAAATGGCTTGATCGATGAGTCTCGGGAAGGAGCCGAATTGTGCCAGCCAAATTCATAGACAGCATCGACAGGGAAGAGCCGGCGATTGTTTCTATCGAGAGCCTTCCCGGCGAAGGAGACCGGGCCCTCGTCGCTGCTGCGAAGGGCGGGAATCTCCAAGCGTTTGAAGTTCTGGTCGAACGGCACGAGCAGATGATTTTTTCATTGGCTTGGCGCATGACGCGCAATCGGGAGGACGCCGAAGACGTCGTGCAGCAGAGCCTCCAAAAAGCGTTCCTTCATTTGAAGAAGTTTGAGGGCGAATCCTTATTCTCCACCTGGTTAACGCGGATCGCCATCAACGAGGTACTTATGTTGTTGCGCAGGAAGCGTGGATCGCGCGAGGTGTTGATCAACGATTCGACCGAGGGAGATGGAGCACTAGCGCTGAAGATCCCTGATTCAGGCCAGAGTCCGGAAGATGGCTATTCACAGCGAGAGCGGCAGCAAATTCTGTTTTCGGCCCTGAATGAGTTACCGCACGGAACACGGAGGGCAATCCAGCTGCGTGAGCTTGATGAGTGATCGACGGAAGAGACGGCTCGAATCATTGGAATTTCCGTTGGCGCGGTAAAGGCTCGAGTGTTTCATGGGCGAAGGAAATTGCACGCGAGATTGAATCGCTATTTCGGATCAAATGGCCCAGGTTTACGGACTCGTACAAAAGCCAGCCTTCCTATCTTTGCTCAAAGAATGTTCCGGTCATTCCCCGCATCATCGGCCCGTACTGGAATCCGGAGGTTAACAGTCCCGACGAGGTCGGGATCTTAATCAGAGGCCGTGCTTGGCGGACTCGAGTGCGACTCTTTCCAAGGTGCGAGCTTTAGCCTTTGTCTCTTGTTCTTCTCGATTCCTCGGTGGTGCGTTCGTTTCGAGGGAGTGAATGAGACGGGTAGAGATCTCGGCTATTTCGTCGACAGCAGCCAGGAACGAGGCCTCATTTGCTCTCGAGGGTTTGTTAAAACCGCTGATTTTCCTCACGAACTGAAGAGAGGCATTCTTGATCTCTTCGGGGGTAACGGGGGGATCAAAGTTGAAAAGTGTCTTGATGTTCCTGCACATTCCTGGGACCTCAGCTAGATTCTGACTAAACTATCTGTTCGCTCCTGTGGATGGGCCGGGCCAATGTTTCCGCGCCGCCAATCGCAGTTTGCTCTTATGTAGTTCCAACCGACTTTGCCGTCTTGGAAGTAGCGAGGCGCTGGCGGGCATAATTGCACCAGGGACCCGCGGGGTCTAGCCGGACATACGCTTGCCAGTGCTGCTGCGCTTCGGCATACGCGTCCAGCTTCTCGCAAACGAAAGCCAAATTGTAGTGTGCATCGGGGTAGTTTGGATCCAGACAGACTGCTTGCCGGAGGTGCTGCCGTGCTGCTTCGACTTCACCGACTTCTTCCAGCACGCTTCCCAGATTAAAATGAGCCAAAGCATTTTCGGCGTCCAATGCAACAGCGCGCCGGAAGTACTCAGACGCCTTTTCGAGGTTTCCATCCTCGTAGTAGAGCGTCCCGCAATTGATCAGTATCTCGGGCCTTCCGGGATCGACGCACAAAGCAAGATCGTAGGCATCGATCGCTTGGGCCCTGGTCTTTCCCTCGGCTTCATACTCGAGTGCCGTGGCCAGCCACTCGTCGGCATTGCGCCCGGCCATGACACGCACTCTTTCCTGAAGCTCGCGAGTCTCGAAATTCAATACGAACTGACCTGACAGCGGTTCCAGCCGCGCCCCGCCGCGCTCCACAACGATACCCTTTCCATCGGAAAGAACACGCAGCTCCGCCAGCGGCGCATGGACTTGGGCAAGCTTCTCACGAAGCGCGGCAAGCGCTCGCCGCAGACGGTTGGCGGGCACTCCTTCTTCGACCAGCTGCTTTACTGTGCGCAGGCCAATCAGGTCGCCGAAGTCGTAGAAGCGGCTTCCTTGTTCTTTCCGGGGAGAGACAAGGCGCAAGCGGTCCCAATAATCCAGCTGTTTCCCGGTCAGACCCACAATGCGCTGGGTCTCCTCCGGACTGAATCTGTCCGTCGCACCCATCAGGAATTAACCGGCTGCCTTCTTTCCTGCCTTTTTCTGAACGGATGAGATCGGTTGCACGGCTCGAGCTGGAGGTTTCTTGCCCACCGGCGCTGGCGCTGCGGGCGCGGCGGCCGCAGCTGGCGCTTGCTTCTCCGCGAGACTTTTCTTGAGGGCTTCCATCAAATCAATCACCGGAGCCATATGCGGCTGGGCCACTTCGGTCACTTCCTGGCCCTTGAGCTTGGCAGCGATCATCGCCCGCACATTCTCTTGATACTCGTCCCGATATTTTTGTGGCTCGAAAGGAGCCGCAAGACTTTCAATGAGTTGTCGCGCGAGCTTCTTTTCCTGTTCTTTCAATTCGGTCTTATCGGTCGGAACGGATTCAGCCGCGCGTATCTCATTGGAATAGAACATCGTGTGCAGCGTCATGCCCTTAGTTCCTGGCCGGACAATCACGATGTGTTCACGCTGGTGCATGGTGAGTTTCGCGATGGCTCCGTAGCCGGACTCTTCCATGGCCTTCATAAGCAATTGATAAGCTTTCACCCCGGCATCCTCCGGGGTGATGTAATACGAGGAGTCGAAATAGATTGGATCCATTTCATTCAGCTTCACAAACTCCAGAATCTCCATCACCCGTGCCGAGGAAGGCTCGATCTTATCGAGCTCCTCTTCGCTGAACAGCACGTACTGATCCTTTTCATACTCGTAGCCCTTCACAATTTCGGAGCGTTCCACGTTGCGATTGCAAACAGGACAAAACAAGGGCTGCTTGAGGCGCGAATGGCACTCTTTGTGGAGCTGGTTGAAACTGATTCGTTCTCCGCGGGCCGCGGCAAACATGCGGACGGGCATCGAAATCAGGCCAAAGGTGAGGTGGCCTTTCCAGACGGTCGTGGCCATGGGGACGCTCCTTCGACAACAGGCTTGGGACTGCGCACGAGCTTTTAAGATTAGCCGTCCACCCAGGGGGGAAGCAAGACGAATCGTGGGCAGGTGGTTTATTAGTCAGCTTGATGTTAGTTTGCATCGGACTAGGAGGTCCCGGGACCCGGAAGAGTCTGGGATAGAATGTTTTCATGGCCAAGCTCGGAGAATACCAGCGAAAACGCCGCTTCGACCGGACGCCTGAGCCGTCCGGCGAGCCGGAACCCCTTGCCGGTAAGGTCCAGGACCAGCCCTCCCCGGGCGCCAAACACACGCGCCTGCCAAAGCCGAAACTGCCACAGTTGGAGGTCCGTCCCGGGGCCGAGCATGGCGACACCTTCGTGGTTCAGAAGCACCGGGCAACGCGGCTGCACTACGATTTCCGGCTGGCGATCGATGGGACGCTGAAGTCGTGGGCTGTGCCCAAAGGACCTTCCCAGAGCCACGCCGACAAGCGGCTGGCGGTGCAAACGGAAGATCATCCGCAGGACTACGCCAACTTCGAAGGGAAGATTCCTGAAGGCAATTATGGCGCGGGAACGGTAATGGTGTGGGACCGCGGAACTTTTCATGTGGAGGGCAATCTCGACGCGCTGAAGCAATTGGAAAAAGGAGAAATCAAGTTCAGCTTGAACGGGGAAAAGCTAAAAGGCAGCTTTGTTTTAGTGAAACTGAAACAGAGCGAAAAAGGCAACGAATGGTTGATGATCAAGCATAAGGACGCCGCCGAAGATTCCTCCTGGAACATCGACGAGCATGACGGTTCTGCCCTTACGGGCCGCACCATAGAAGAGATTAAGGAAGAGCTGCCGCCCAAACGCAAGCCAACTCTAATTCAGGCGTCTGAGTTGCAAGGTGCACGCAAGGGCGCAATGCCGTCTCGCTTGGAACCCATGCTCGCGACGCTCGCCGACCGTCCCTTTTCCGATCCCAACTGGGTATTTGAGATCAAGTGGGACGGCGTGCGCGCGCTTGCCCGGATCGAAAATGGCGCCCTTGCGCTACGCTCTCGTAACAGCATTGACATTACCAAACGCTATCCCGAACTGGCCTCTCTTCCCGATGCACTAGCCGCCCGCCAGGCAATTCTTGACGGAGAGATCGTGGCCCTGGACGCCCAAGGTCACAGCAGCTTCGAGCGCTTGCAGGAACGCATGCACGTGCGCGCCCCCAGCGAGAGCCTTGTCACGCAAATACGCGTCGTTTACTTCGCTTTCGATCTTCTTTACTGCGACGGCTACGACCTTCGCGAAGCGCCTCTGCTCGAGCGCAAACAGCTCCTGCAACGTTTGCTTTACCCTTCCGAACGGTTTCGCTACGCCGACCATCAGTTGGAACACGGGAAAGAGCTGTTCGCGCTTGCAGAACAAAACGGTTTGGAAGGAATCGTCGCGAAGCGAGCCGACAGCCCCTACGTTTCCGATCGAAGCCCATACTGGGTGAAGCTGAAGAGTACCAAGACAGTAGACGCGGTCGTCGGCGGCTGGACTGAATCTCGCACTTCTGCTCTTCCCTTTGGCTCACTGTTGTTGGGCTTGTATCAAGGTAAAAAACTTCAATTCATCGGGCACGTTGGCAGCGGATTTGACGGGAAAAAGCTGAAGGAATTGAGCAGCAGGCTGAAAGAACTAGCCGTTCCCGCTTGCCCGTTCGACGCCGTTCCTGAAACCAACGAAAAGCCATCCTGGATCTCTCCCGCCCTCGTCGCGCGCGTCAAATTCAGCGGATGGACACAGGAGCACTCTCTGCGCCACCCTGTTTTCCTTGCGCTCCGCGAGGATGCGCGTCCCACAGATTGCCAATGGGAGAACGAGGTCGCCACCGCCGCACCTGCCGCTGCCCCAGCCGTAGTTCGCGCGCCCGAGGTCGTCGGCCGCGTACTCACCACAACAGCCCACATCGAAGCTGAGTTGTTCAAGGGGCGCTCAGAAACCGTCACTATCGAATTGGACGGCAAACGGCTGCGGCTAAGCAACCTGAACAAAGTCTATTTCCCCGAGTCCGGCCTCACGAAACGGAATCTACTCGCTTACTACTACCGCATGGCCGACTTCATCTTGCCTTTTCTTCGTGATCGGGCCCTCGTCTTGCGACGTTATCCCGACGGAATCAAGGGCCAGGCTTTTTTTCAGAAGGACGTGCGCGAAGGTTTGCCGGAGTGGTTCAAGACGGTTCCGGTGGATTCCGAACATCGCGGTGAGGTAATTCAATACGCGACGGCCAACGACCGTGTCTCTCTGCTTTTCCTGACAGGCCTGGGCTGCATCGACCACAACCCGTGGTCCAATCGTTATGACGATCTCGATCATCCCGACTACTTCTTTTTTGATTTAGATCCCTCGGATGGTACGGAATTCTCTGTGGTCGTGGCCATCGCTCAAGCCCTTCATGAAAAGTTGCAAGAATTGCGGTTGGTAAGCTTCCTGAAAACTTCAGGTGCGACCGGAATCCACATCTACCTACCCGTTGAACCCGTCTACACGTACGAGCAGTTGCGTACCTTCGGCGAGATTATCGCTCGAACGGTGACTGCCGAGCACCCCAATCTGGTCACCAGCGAACGCGTCGTTGCGAAGAGGCCAGCAGGCCGCGTGTTGATCGACGTTCAGCAAAACGCCCATGGCCGGCCCCTGGCTGCCGCGTATTCCGTGCGCGCTTTCCCGCAAGCGCCGGTTTCCGCTCCTCTGTTGCCCCGCGAATTACGTCCCGGCTTGCGCCCCGAAGCGTTGAACATAAAGACGGTCTTTGCGCGCCTAAAGGAGAAGGGCGATCTCTGGGGCGATTTCTGGAAGCGGCGCCAACGCTTAGAACAAGCCATCGAGCTTCTCAGCAACCGTTTGCCGGCGAGAACGAAGAAAGCGCCTTGATCGCAAAACGGTAACCGCTGAAATCGTATTGTAAGGGTCTGCTTCTGCCCGGGGAACGCAAGAGCTGTGGGTAGCACCGTGGAAACGTGGGACTTCTCAAGGCGACAGTAAGAGTCTCGAGGATGGCACCGACGGCTCGATGGCCTAGCGTTTGCGGGCATCATCAGCAATCGCCGTCTAGATTCTCTGGGCCTTTTCGAGATAGCGGCAAAATCCATTTGCCAATGTCATCTGACGAGGGTCTTTGCATTCCACTTCGAATAGGGCTGGGCTGGCCACAAGCACGCCGAGCGTAGGCCTCACGCTGCAAGAGGTGCTTTAGATTACCTTATCGATAATATAAAGATAGTAAGTCAGGATGTTGTGTTTCTGCGCTCCGATGTGGCCCTTAGAAGCGTCGAGTTCCTGAAGCGGTGAGGTGATGGCGAGAGATCGTTGCCGATCAAGCGCCATGCTCCACCACATCTAATTAGCGGCCAAGGGTTCCATTCCGGCATATTGTACCTCGATATAAACACCTTGACGTAAAAGTTGCCCCTAAATCGGTCCTAGCCAGGCGCTGGTTGACGATCAAAACCGGAGCGGACCTTTCGCGCGCAGGTGGAGACACTGACGCTGTTGTGGAGTTAGACGGGCCAGTGACCCCGCTGACCAGACATGGCAAAGTGAGTTTATTCGGGCGGAGGACTTCTCCTCCTTGACGTCAGGTGTGAGCTATGGTATTACATTTGCATAGTTGTAATGGAGACCCCTGTGGAGTCTGCGATCACTGTCAAAGGTCAGGCGACGATCCCGAAGGCCATTCGTGAGCATCTGGGGTTGAAACCGGGAGACCGGGTCAAGTTTTTCGTGCATCCCGATGGCAGTGTGGTCCTCCTGCCGAAACTCTCTGCATCGTCCTTACGGGGCATCGTCAAATCCCGGCGTCGGCGGCCAGTGACGATCGCGGAGATGACTGAGGCTGGTGTTGAAGGTGCCGCCCGCGTCGCGAGGCCCACGACGCATCGATGATTGGGCTCGACACCAACATCCTTGTCCGTTACCTCACCCAAGACGACCCGCTTCAGTCGTCAAAGGCAACCGAGATCATCGAACGGCGACTTACCGAGGAAACGCCCGGTTTTGTCAGCATTGTGGCGATGGTCGAGACGGTTTGGGTCCTGGACCGTGCCTACGGGTTACCAGCCCATAAAATTGCCGCGGCTGTCGAGCGTATGCTTCAGACGGACGTGCTTGTTATAGAAAACGAGCAGGAAATATTCACCGCCATGATCGCACTCAAGGAAGGGCAGGGCTCATTCGCCGATTCTGTTATCGCTGCGCTCGGTCTCAGAGCGGGTTGCTCTTGCACCCTGACATTCGACCGCAAAGCGGCGCGGCTACGCGGCTTCGAACTCCCCTGACTTGTGCTCTCTCAGCGCGCTCGATCTTTGGCAAATGACTAGCTCATTGCTCTTGTAATTTTGACCTCGAAGAAGCAGAAGAGTTGGAACAAGTGATGGCGCGGTGGGGTTATCGATGGAACCAGAACCGCAACCGCAAGTCTCCCTTCCGGTGCCGTGTCTGTGGGCTTTGAGGTCTATGCGCTCCGCGTCGGGAAGAGACGCTGCGCGGAGGGCCATGGGCTTTCGCGATGGTGTGTACCTACAGTGTAATAGCAACCATAAAGATAAGATGCCGGGGGTCAGACATGCACGACACTGCCACAAGCTATGTTCTTTGTTGACTTAGCCGCTTAATCGTCTTGAAAGCCTCGGGCATCATCGAACAAGTCACCGCTATGTCTTCGCTCGGTGCTGCCTCAATTCTAACTGCCGGAAGCGCCGCCCAGGAGGCCCGCCGAAACTGGGTTGAGAGGCTATACCCAAAGCAAGGTAAGTCATCTGCTCAGATTCTGGTGTTTTGGTGCGCTAAGGCTCGCAGGATAGCGTCCAGAACTTGATCTAGACATTTGCCGACGTCTTCTGCGAGGAAGCGGAGGACCCGATAGCCATTCTCCTGCAGCAAAGCATCCTTGCGACGATCTCGCCGGTAGGCTTCAGGGTCGCCCAGGTGCTGCCTGCCGTCAAGTTCGACGGCGATGTGCGACGGCTCGCAAAGCAGGTCGACTTCCATACGGCCCCAGCCATCGAACGGAATCGGCAGCTCTGCATTCAAGCGAAACCTCCCGGCCGTCTCGGCTAATGTTTCCAATCGGCGATAGAGAAATGCCTCGGTTGCACTTCGCGCTCGATCGGAACTATCGGCATCGGAGGGCGGGATTACGCCAGCATGGACAAATAGTTTCGCCAAAGGGGAATCTACGTCATCTCGCACCAAGCGGCGCACGCTGGCGGCATATTGGCTTTTCCAGTCGGGATCGACGGGGAGTGGCACATCTGCCGGCCAGCCCGGCACCGCGCTTCCCGGAAGCTGAATCGTGTAGCCGATACCTTCGTAATGGTGACAGCGGCGGTCGAACATTCGCGCCAGCATCGGTACGTTGAGATCCGCGTAGTCGTAGACGCGCACCTCCCGCTTGTTGTGAAAGAGTCGATGCAACCGACCAACGTACTGCGTGATCGTCCCTTGCCACGAGACGGGCAGCGTCAGGAATAAGGTGTCGAGTCGGGCGTCATCAAAGCCCTCCCCCACATACCGGCCGGTTGCCAAGAGCAGCCGAGCCTCCTCACCAGGAATCGCAGCCAAGCGAGCTTGAATAGCGTCAAGCTCCTTTTTGCGCATCCCTCCTCTGAGCACAATCAGGTGCGGCACCTCAGAGGTCAATTGCTTCGTCAGAGAGTCAAGATGCTCATTCCGTTCGGTCAACACCAGCGGCGACCGCCCCTCTCGAAGGGCATGGATGACGTCCTGACAGATGAGTCGATTGCGCTCCTTATCGGCAATTAGTTCGTCATAGAGTTTGTGGAATTGTACCCGCACATCAGGATCCGCTGGTCGTAGCGGACGAAAACCAGTCGGACGAACCACTACCTTATGCTCAAAGGGATGAGTTGCAACACCCTGCCGGACACTGCCCCGGTAGCGTACGGGACCACACTCCATGAAGATGATCGGATGCTGGCCATCCTTCCGGGTGACGGTCGCAGATAGGCCCGTCACAAACTTCGCCTTAGCCTGGCGGGCAACCTGCTCAAAGCTTTGAGCAGAGAGATGGTGGCACTCATCCACAATCAGGTGGCCATAATTGCTCACGAGATCGTCGACGAGACCGTTTCGTACCATGCTTTGTATCACGGCTACATCAAGCAAGCCGGTTGCCTTTGTGCGGCCGCCACCGATCCGGCCAATAATGCGGGCCGGCATTCCGAGGAAGGTGGAAAGGCGCTCGATCCATTGAAGTTGCAACTGCCGCCGATGTACCAATACGAGTGTATTCACTCCCCGTTGCGCAATCAGCCACGCGGCGACCACGGTCTTTCCGAACGCGGTGGTGGCTGCCAACACTCCCGTATCATGGGCGAGCATGGCATGCGCGGCAACGGTTTGCTCGGGGCGCAGCTCACCTTGGAATGTCGCTTTCAGTGGCAGGCCGGGGTTGCGCTCGTCCCGGACCATCGCCTTGATGTTCAGATCCGACAAAGTTTGACGGACTTCATCCAGGCAACCGCGCGGCAGTCCTACGTGCTTGGGGTGATCCTCGGCACAGGCAATAATCCGAGGCTTGTCGTAAGTCGGAAGCCGCATGGCCTGCAATTTGTAAAACTCGGGATTCTGGAACGCCGCCAACCGGATCAGCCGGTTGCGGAGGGCAGGTGGCAACGCATCTTTAGGAATGTATATTTGATTGCCGAGGATGAGTTCCAAGCTCTCCGGTAATGGGCCCGCGATTGAAACTTTTGTCTGACTCCGTGATAGCGGTCTCTTCCAAGGCGTATCTTCATCTTCTTCACTCTCAGGCGCCAAACTTACGCCAATTATCTGGCCCTTTACGTCAGCACGCCGGACTATTTCCTCAACTCCTTGCCGGCTGATTCTGCGGATCGAGGACAAAAACTCCCATTGGTCGGTATGGGGAGCGAATCGCTCGTCCAGGAAAACGCTATTACCTAATTCTCGGAACCGCCGCTGAAGAGGCAATGCGATCAGGTTGCCGAAGCCGCCCACCGGTAGTGTGTCTTGATTTGGAAAGAGCCGATCGTACGAATCCAGACCGACTTCGGGGCGGCGTTCCATGGTCTTCGTGAGTATGTGTGTACCCAGCTTGCGCGCCAATGCGGCGGGAACAGCTTCATTGAAAAAGAACCAAACGTGCCCGCCGTTGCCCGACCGGGACCGCTCCAGGGCAGCGGGCACCTTCATTTGTTGACATGTTTCCAAGAATGCGCCCGCATCTTGCTGCCACGTTGCTTTGTCAAAATCGGCAGCCAGGAAGAAACAGGTCTCATCCCGAAGCATCGGATAGACGCCCATCACGAATTCCCGACCCTTGTCGTCGTGACCGCAGAGATGCCAACGAATTATTTCGTCGGTTATGCGAAGAAAACGTTGGTGCGGACATTCGGAGCACTTGATTCTCGGTTTCTCGCAAATTCCCCGGACCCACTCATTGCCGCAAGCTGGCGAATAGCCAGCTCTGCCTGTCTTACGGCTTTCGAAGCGTTGCGGATACACATCCTCCCGTCCATGAAACAGCGAGCGGAAGAGAGTAATTTTGGCCTGGGCGGGTGAACGCTGATTCACGCCACCTTGCTCGAAAATAGGCAAACTGACAGGTGTGGCCACGACCGTATTCTACACTTTGCATCCCGGCAACGCCGCAAGCATCCTCGAGCAGGCCCAGGGGACTAGGTCGACGAGATCGTGATTGTTTCGACCTTCTTCACTGGCTCCGATCGGAGGACGAGGGTTCCGGCAGAATCTTGCCGCGGTCGAGTCACTTCTCTGCCCATTTCTGGCCCACGGTCGGCCTTCACAGCCTCATTGTCGGCCAAGGCCCAGTATGAAACTCCGGGAACCGTATGGGCTCTTCGCGGTCTTGCGGCAGTCCGCGTTTGCTAAGGCCGGTTACACGGTGCAGAACCCATGCGGCGCCTCTCGAAACGCAACCGCCTTGCCATATCCCACGTATCTAGATATTATCTAGAGATGCTGCGGTCCGCTTGGGACGAACGGAAGAACAAAAGCAATCGGATCAAGCACGGAATCTGGTTTGAAGAGGCCCAGAGCGTTTTTAGCGATCCGCATGGACGCCTATTTTATGATCCGGAGCACTCCGAGCACGAGGATCGGTTCATTCTACTTGGTGTGAGTTCACCGGCAAGAACGCTTATCGTAGTTCACTGTTACAAGGAAACGATTCCGTGGTCAGGATTATTTCTGCCCGTAAGGCGACTAGAAAGGAGGTGCGCTTCTATGAGGAAGGAATATGATTTCTCCAAATTGAAAGAGCTGAAGAACCCGTACGCAAGAAAGAAAAAGGCGGTGGGCATTAACTTGAGTCCGGAAGTCGTGGACTACTTCAAGCGACTGGCGGAAGAGACTGGACTGCCTTACCAGAAACTGATTGATTTGTATCTGCTGGACTGCGCGAGAAAACACAAGAAGCTGACAATGAAGTGGGTGGCATAGCGGCGACGAATTACTCAAGCTGCGGTGAATGCTTCGGCGTCATCCTCGCACGAATCGCGTGGGAGGACATTGGTTTGATTAAGCGGTGACCTGCGGTCCACGGGAGTAATGGTGGCCCTCTATGCCGACGTTCAGGCTTGTCACTGGCTCCGCCAAGTATGGCTCTCGAAAGATTAAGTCTAAGCGTAGAAATGGAGGGACACAGGCCCTGCGCGAGGAAGCAGCAAAATCTAGTGCCGGGGGCCCGGTTTGCACCCCGCGTACCACGGAGTTTAGTTTCTCACTAGCCGCATAACTATGAGGCGGACGGTTGCGGGGGCCTGCAACCATCCGAATTTGCTAGTTCTACCGTTCAGATTGGAACTGATTCGGCTCGCAGCATAGCCAGCGCACAGGTCAGAGATTGACGGCCGCTTTCGAGTACCGACCACCCGGAAGTTGGCCGGACAAACTCAATACAAGGTCGGTACTAATCCACAACTGACCTTAACTTCCGAATAGCCGTCATCCGTTCCGGACGAAGTTACTGCGATGTCCAGCCCAACATGCCAAATGAGTAGTCAGGTTACAATAAGTCCGCAGTCGAAGGCCGCCTATCTTTGGAGACGACCACATGAAGATTTTGAGAAATCTGATAGCAGGAGGTTTACTCTTGCTGGCGTACTCTGTGTGCAATAGCTACGCCAGATCAGAGAAGGATCGAGATGCACTTCAGAAGACAAGCGAGGCCATTCGCGCCGCTTTTGCTCGCGGTGATGTACCCGCGATCATGGCATACCATCATCCGGATGTGATTAAGGCGCTCAGCTTCCAAAAGTACCTGACCGGTCACGACGCCGTAGAAGCGGACCTGCGCAGAACGCTTCAGCAGTTCAATCTGGAATTTGAAGAGAACAGGGTCGAGAGTCTCTTGATTCAAGACAACACTGCGGTTGAACAGACTGTATTTGCAATTAAGAGTACTCCCAAAAGCGGCGGCGAACCCTACTTGTTCAAGGGGCGTACGCAGGTCGTGTACGTGCGATATGAGAAGAGTCCAACAGGGTGGGCATCCATTCGCGAGATCATTCAGCCTGCCACCAACTAGACGGCCTCGAATTCCGGCCAGATGGTCGACAAACAAGAAGCGCCGAAGTTGCTCGAGCGCGAACGGGACAGGTGCTGACCATGACGGCGCCCGTACCGGGAGCCGGGTGGCCATAGGACGCACCGGCTTTTCGGGGAGGATTTCCGCTTTTCTGTACCTGTGGCAGTCAGATGCATCGACAAACCTATTGGGACGATCAGTGCCGGACCACCTGCCCTACCGACTTGAAAGTGGCCGTCCGAAGTCTCTAAGCAAGTTTCCCCGGCTAACGTATACCAAGCTTCCGGTCCCCCATGCAGGTGCGCCGGGGCCGTCATGCCCGGTGTCAAAACTGCCTCCATGTATTGCGCGGAGTGCTTTTCACCAGCACTTATTGCCAGTGGTCCAATTTTAGCCACACGCTTTCCCTTAGAGGGCGGCTTGCGTCCGGGTTCGTCAATGTTGCCTAATGACTCTACGACCGTTCCGTGTGGCCCTTTGTAGGTTTCCGCCGCAGCGCGGTTTTCATACGTTCAGCGATTTTCAACCAAATGTAACATTCCGATCGCCTCGTTAGCCCAGCCTCAGTTTCATCTTCATGAATGTCGCTGATTTCAAAGGCATTCGCCGAGGATAGGATTTGCGGGAGGCACAGTAGAGTCGTGCGGCTAGCCGGAATTGAGGATTGGGACGAGTGCGTTTACGGGGGCAATCAGGCGAATTGAAGGCGTTTGAGTTTGATGTGGGTGGTGCGGAGGTGGGCGAGGTCGTAGTGGGCCTGTTGGGTGAGCCAGGATTCGGGGCTGCCGCCGAAAACTTTGGAGAGGCGGACGGCCATTTCAGGAGAGATGCCGCGTTTTCCGTTGACGAGCTCGGAGAGAGTGGTGCGAGTGACGCCGAGGGCAGCGGCGGCTTGAGTGATGGTCAAGCCTAGCGGTTCGATACACTGGCGCAGGACAAAGCCACCTGGATGGGGTGGATTCTTCATCGGCATGGTTGGTTCTCCTTCAGCGGCAATACTTCCAAGGCAATCCTTCCGTGGCAATGCCTCAATGATAGTCGAGATAATCTACGTCGAACGCATCGCCGTCAGCGAAACGAAAGATCACTCGCCAGTTAGCCCGGACAGTGACCGCCCAAAAGCCTTTCATTTCACCCTTGAGAGGATGTAGCCGGAAACCAGGTAGATCCATGTCGGCGACGGTAGCCGACGCGTCCAAACGAACGAGAATATCGCGGAGCCTGTCGGCGTGCTGGCTCACAACGCCGCGATGGTCGTCGTCTTCGTAAAGGCGTTTGAGGCCCTTGTGGCGGATCGACCGGATCACATCCTAGCGTAATGCGTTACGTAACGCATGTCAAGAAGTCAAACCGAAACAGATTCCGTTTCCCTTTGGACGCGCATCGGATCAGATTGGAACCTACTCGGCGGACGTTCCGATGGAAGCCGGCTGCATTGGCAAGCTCCAGGGCCTGGAGTCTTTGCATTCTGGACTCCTCACTGCGTTAGCTCGGGAGTCCAGCGTTCAACCCGCTAAGTGACCTGCGTACCAGGCCGGCATAACACGACCCCAATCAACGGACTTCTTGGCGGCCATCAGAAGAAAGGTGTGCGAAAACACCGAGCGCGCAGACGAGCCTCGTTTCGCTGAGCGTTTGGTCAAGAAGCATGATGTCGCCGGCGTAAGATGGCATCTTGAACGAACCTATGGACGGTATTCCCGGCTCGATGATCTCAGATTCGCCCTAGCCCTGACACGCAGGCTGACTGTCGGAAACGTCCTTGCCTTTTTGGTTCCCGTTAATTGCTCGCATTCGACGTAAGTTGGCGCAACACTGGAAAAATACGAAACTGAGCAACTCCCAAGTGGTGTCACGTTCTAAAAACATCTGTTTTCGGAACTCACAAACCGGCAGGACCTGGGATGGGATGCGATACCGTTTGACCTACTGGAGTACGGGATCTTCGGCAGTAGCGGCGCGGTTTTCAGTGGTGAACCGGAGAACCTCGGATTCGTCAGTAAAGAAGCTGTGCTTGGTCTTGCCGTAATGTTGCGGGCGGGCCGTGATGCCGTATCGAACTATACGGTCGTGGGAATCGGGAGGGGCAGCCGTTAGAATGAAAATGTAGCTGCTTTTCTTGCCGCTGGCGAGGACTGAGTCGATCAGAGCATCGTCCGATCCCGGTCCCAATTCTGCAAGCGAAGAAGCGAACCCTCTGTCCGCGGCGCAAAATTCCATGGCGAAAGCCTTACAAAACTTCGCATCACGACAGCAGCGGCCTTCAGTCGCTACGTCGTAAACAAACACTGATCCCGGCAGCGCACTCCGAAAGGCCAGCAGAAGTGCACTTCAGTGCGGAATAGCGGTGTGGAACCGGACGCGAAACGTGCGCGATCCGCGAACTGGCCGGCGGGTTCAGCGTCTTCGCCAGCGAACGGAATGGACCGTCGTGGACGCTCCTCATCTTAGAATCGTGTCGGATGAAATCTGGCAGGCGGTCAAGAATCGCCTCGCGTCTGTCAATGCCGCATTCTCAAGCGGGGTTGGCGCTGGCCTGTGCTCGCGGTCGCACACGGCACGATATCTTTTCTCCGGGTTTTTAAAGTGTGGTCTCTGTGGCTCCAACATCGTGCTGATTTCAGGACGCGGGGGAGCGGGGTGGGCAAAGTACGGATGCCCGCTACATCAGAATCGCGGAATGTGCGCCAATGAGCTGGTGGTCCGCCGGGACAGGATTGAGCAAGAGCTAATCTCAGGACTGCAACGGGAAGTGCTGCGCGAAGATGTCGCCGCATTTGCCCTCGAGGAATTCAAACGCCAATTGCGCGCGCGTCTGGATGACACGCGATCACACCTGGCCACCATGCGGAACAAGCGGGAAAAGCTAAAAACAGAGATATCGAACCTGGCGCGCGCCATTGCGGAAGGGCACAGATCGGCCGCGCTGCTCGATGAGTTGGGGAAGCGCGAGAGGGAACTCGACTCTATCAGCGAAGAACTCCTCGCGGCTGACGGCCGCGGGCTCGACGCACGGTTCCGGGAGATTGAGGAGTTCGTTCAGAAACGACTGCAGGATATTCGGGGGCTCCTCTTCGCCGACGTGCCCCGGGCAAAAGTTGAATTGTCGAAACACTGCACGGCTATCACGCTCACGCCGGAGGGGTCGACTTTTCGAATTGCGGGAGATTGGAACCTACTCGGCGGACGTTCGGATGGTGCCGGGGGCCAGAATCGAACTGGCTACGCCCGCCTTTTCAGGGCGGCGCTCTACCAATGAGCTACCCCGGCACAGATGATTTAGAAATTGTAGGGGTGATGCGGAGTTGTGTCAATTCGGCGAAAAACTATCCGCAAATCAATGTGCGGAATCGTCGAATTCCTTCATCCAGCTCCGGTTTTTCAGAACCTCGCGTGGCTTGGTGCCGTCGGGCGGGCCGACGATACCGTCCTTCTCCATGAGGTCGATGAGCCGCGCGGCGCGGCCATAACCGATGCGCAAGCGGCGTTGCAGTGTGGAGGTCGAGGCCCGGCCCGCATCGCACACCACGCGAATCGCGTCCTGGTACAGATCGTCGTCAACATCTTCTCCGCCGTCGGCATCGCCTTCGGCCGCACCTTCGGTCTTGGCGTTCTCATCCTTCGGCGCCGCCAGGAGCTCTTCCTGGTACTTCGCCTGAGCCTGTTCACGCCAGAAATCGCACACGGAGGTGATCTCATCTTCACTAACTAGCGGGCCGTGAATGCGATGGAGCCGCGCCGAACCGGCGGGCAGATACAGCATGTCGCCTCTTCCCAGCAGCGATTCCGAACCGTTCGAATCGAGAATGGTGCGCGAGTCCACTTTGCTGGCCACGCGGAACGAAATGCGGGCCGGAAAGTTTGCTTTGATCAAACCGGTAATCACGTCCACGGACGGCCGCTGCGTCGCGAGGATCAAGTGGATTCCCACGGCGCGTGCCATCTGCGCGAGCCTGGTGATCGATTCTTCCACGTTGTTGGTGTCCACCATCATCAAGTCGGCCAACTCGTCGATCACGATGATCAGGTAGGGAAGCGGCTTGTGCTCGGTCTCTTCAAGATTGTCGAAGAGCGAGAGCGATTGCTCCTTCTTGAACGTGCGGTTGTACTGGTCGATATTTCGAACACCGCGCTGCGCCAGCAGCTTTAAGCGATTCTCCATCTCCCGCGTCGCATTCCGCAGCACGTTTGAGGCGATCTTCGGATCAGTCACCACCGGCGCAATCAAGTGGGGAATGTTCTCGTAAAGATTGAGTTCCAGGCGCTTCGGATCCACCAGCACCATCTTCACTTCGTCCGGACTCGCTTTATAGAGAATCGACATCATCAGCGAGTTGATGAATACGCTCTTGCCGGTGCCGGTGGAACCGGCGATCAGCAAGTGCGGCATGGCCGCGAGGTCCGTCACGCGAATCCGGCCGTGCAAATCGCGGCCCATTGCCAGCGTCAGCTTGCTCGGGGAATTGATAAACTCCGGCGCCTCGATGATATCCCGCAGCGCAATCGTCTGCCGCTTGTCGTTCGGAACTTCGATGCCGATGGTGGACTTTCCCGGGATACGTTCAATCAAGATCGATTCCGCCTGCAGCGCTAAGCAAAGGTCCTCGGTAAGCCCGATAATCCGGCTGTACTTAATGCCTGCATCCGGCTTGAACTCGAAGGTCGTAACCACCGGCCCGGGGTTGATTTGGCTCACGCGCCCTTGCACGTCAAATTCAAGGCATTTTGCTTCAATCGCGCGCGCCCGCAGTTTCAGCTCGTTTTCATCGAGCTTCTGGCCGCGTTCGCCCTCGCGCAGCAGGGAAGCGGAAGGAAGTTTGTAATTCGGGCTGCCCTTCGCAATTTTAGGCTCGCCGGCTTTCTTAGCCGCGGCCTTCTCAGGGTCGCGATTGAGGACGAAGATCGGCGTCTTGTGGGAGGTCTCCTTTGTCTCTTTCTCGTCGTCTTCTTCGGTTTCGGTCCTGCCCTTGAAAATGTTGCTCTCGTCGGCGATTCGAATTGTCTTGGGGGGTTCATTCAAGACTTCAGCTTTTCCAATCGATTGCGGTGGAACAGGTTTTCTTCCCGAGAGGCGGGACTCTTCCACGCGACGGCGCATGCGCTGCTGTTCGCGTTCTTCGCGCCAGGCGTGCCAGCGCGCTTGGGCCTTCTGCAGAATCCCTAGCTTTTCCACTTTTCCAATCGGTCCATTCGGTCCGCTGGCCCAGGCATGCGCGCCGGAAAAAGAAAAACGCGTGGTCATAAACAACGCAGTCACGAGAAGCGCCACGGCCACAAGATTCGCGCCCCACAGGTTGAACCCGGTGCGCAGCCCGCTGGAAATGAGCGTCCCCAGGAATCCGCCGGGCGGAACCGCGCCACGCACATCCCACACATGCCACAAGGAAAGCAGCGTTGGCAGCGAGAGCAGGAGTAACGCAAAGCCGGCAACCGTGGCAGCTTGCGAATCGATCGCCCGGCTGCGGAACCACCGCCAACCCAGAACGAGGATCGCCGCCGGCAAGAGAAACGCCGCAAACCCGAAAATTTGGAAAAGGAAATCCGCGCTATACGCTCCGGCGGGTCCGATCCAGTTTCGCGCCGGGCTACCGTCGGGTCCTGGAGCGCTTACGTTAAACGCCGCGTCCTTCGGGGAATACGAAAGCAACGCCAGCGCGATCAGCACCGCCAGCGTGATACACAAAAATCCCACCAGCTCATTGAGCCGTTTATTTCCAGTTGGAGTCAGAAAGCGCACAAAGTCTCCTCAGCTTTTTGGGGAAGGCCGAGTGTCGCGGCGGGCGCTGGCGCTAGCGCAAACCCGCCTGGAGGAACTCCCGAACAAGTCGATGATACCAAACGGCAGCCCCTCGACAACAAATACTTTCAAAGTGCGTGTTCGCAAATAACGCGACAAGGCCAGGGTAAATTCCGCAGCCGGCTATACGCCCAGTCGCAGCGCCCAATACAAAACCGCTGTGCCCACGATCATCCGGTACACCGCAAACGGCGCGAACCCGTGCTTCCTCACCCACCCCAAAAACCACGCCACCGCACCATACGCCACGATGAACGAAACCACAAAGCCGATCGCCAGGACCACCCAGCCGTGCGGATCAATGTGCGTCACTCCAATTGCATTCTCTCCCTTCCCGCGCAGGGATTTCAGGAGGTCGTAACAAGTTGCCACCACCATCGTCGGTATCGAAAGGAAAAACGAAAACTCCAGAGCCGAAGCGCGCGACATTCCCGCCAACTGCCCCGCTGCGATCGTGGACATCGACCGCGACGTCCCCGGGAACACCGCCGAAAGAATCTGGCACGCCCCGATCCAGACCGCTTGCCACACACTCATGTCTTCCATATGCCACGTATGAATGCGCGTTCCGGTAGCCCCCAGCCCCGCTGTTTCCGATGTGGCATTCATTTCGTCCACGATCCACATAACGATTCCGCCGATTAGCAGCGAACTGCCCATGATGTACAAACTTTCCAAATGCTTCCCGATCACCTTGGTGAGCAAGAAAGCGGGGATCGCCGTCACCACAAAGGCCACCATGACGAGGCTCAGAGGATGCGTAAAGAATGTGCGGTCGCCGCGATCGCCTTTCGGAAAAGTAGCCAAGAGCTTCGCGATCCGTTCACGAAAATAAACCGGCAAGCAAAGAATCGCGCCCAATTGAATCACGATCGTATACATCTTCCAGTAGCCGCTCGTCAGGCTTACGTGGAAAAGGGCTTCGGAAATCCGCAGATGTGCCGTCGAGCTGACGGGCAAAAATTCCGTCAGTCCTTCAACGATTCCTAACAGCAGGGACACAACGTAGTCGTTCAACTCTTTTCTCCCGGATACTTTTTGGTTTCAGACGCTGGCGGCTGCAAGAGCTTGCGCATCTCGTAAGCGTCAAGACGGGCCAGATAGTAGCGCTTCAAAGTCGCTTCGATACGATAGCCGTGGCGCTGCCAGAAGGCAACCGCCGCCTCATTGTCCATTGCCGTTTCCAGCAAAACCGAGCGAACTCCCCGCGCGGAAAGATTCGATTCCAACTTTCGGAGAAGGGCAGTCCCGACCCCGTTCCGTCTCTCTTTTTCGGCGACGTCCAGCGTAATAATGTGCGCCAATGGCGGGTTCTCTTCCGACAGGACAAAGCCAGCGAGGTGGTCTCCCTCGACGGCGATGACGCAGTCCGCTGATGCCAGCTTCAAAAAGTACCGCAGCGTCGTTTTCGAGTAGGAAATTCCTGCCGGGAAGCATGATTGGTCCAGTTTATGCAGCGCGGCGAAATCGTGCGGCTCGTAGGAGCGAAGAGTAAGCGCCATGGCGGGATTTTAGGCCGAAAACTGCCCCGGTGAATAGGGAGCGGAAATCCGCTGCCGTCCCCCCTCGCTACACTTCAGGTGGCGGATAGCTGCGCCCCAATGGTTTTATCGTCGACTCGTCAGGGTGGAACTGGCCGTTTTGTTTCGTCACCACTCCGGCTCCTGCAAGAATACGAAGGGGCACGATAAATCGTGCCCCTACGCGTACTTGGCGACCCGTTGATTCGCTCATAGTTTGATGGTGACGGTTTTTACCTCGGTGTAATTCGCCAATCCATATTCGCCGAGTTCGCGCCCAATTCCCGACTGCTTGTAGCCGCCGAACGGCGCTCCAGCGTCGAACACGTCGTAGCAATTTACCCACACCGTTCCCGCGCGCACTCTGTCCGCGATGGCATGCGCCTTGGTGATGTCCTTGGTCCAGACCGCCGCGGCGAGTCCATACATGCTCTTGTTGGCGCGATCCACTACCTCGTCGAGGTCCTTGAACTTGAGAATGGTCATGACCGGCCCGAAGATCTCTTCCTGCGCGATCTTCATGTTGTCTTGTACGTCGGCGAACACCGTGGGCTCGATGAAGTAGCCCTTATCGCCCACGCGGTTGCCGCCGGTCACCAGCTTGGCCTTCTCCTTCTTCCCGGCGTCAATGTAGCTCATCACTTTGTTGAACTGGTCTTGATCCACCTGCGGCCCCTGCTCGGTGTTCTTGTCGAAGGGATTGCCGACGGTGCGCTTCTTCGCGCGCGCCACGCTCTTCTCCACAAACTCGTCGTAAACTCTCTCTTCGACGTACAGCCGTGACCCCGCGCAGCAGCACTGTCCCTGGTTGAAGAAGAGCGCAAAATGCGCGCCCTCGATGGCCTGATCCATGTCCGCATCCGCAAACACGATGTTCGGGCTTTTTCCGCCCAGCTCCAGCGTCACGCGCTTCAGGTTGGTATCGGCCGCGGCGCGCATGATCAAGTGCCCCACTTCCGTTGATCCCGTGAACGCCACTTTGTCCACGTCCATGTGCCGCGCAATCGCCGCCCCGGCCGTTGGCCCGTATCCGGGCAGCAAGTTCACCACGCCTTCGGGGAACCCCGCTTCCAGCATCAATTCGCCCACGCGCAGAGCCGTCAGCGGCGTCTGCTCTGCCGGCTTCATCACCACGGTGCAACCCGCTGCCAGCGCCGGCCCAAGTTTCCACGCCTGCATCAACAGCGGAAAATTCCACGGAATAATCTGCCCGACTACGCCCACGGGCTCATGCTTGGTATAGGTGAAGTAATTGCCGTTAACGGGAATCGTCTTCCCTTGATTTTTGTCCGCCCATCCCGCGTAGTAGCGGTAGCACGCGGTGGTCAGCGCAAGATCGGCCGCCCGCGCCACATGGTACGGCTTGCCGTTGTCCAGCGACTCAAGCTGCGCCAGCTCATCGGCATGCTTCTCGATTAAATCGGCCAGCTTGTTCATCAAGACCCCGCGCTGCGAAGCGCTCATCTTGCGCCACGGGCCCTTGTCGAACGCCGCCCGCGCTGCCGCCACGGCCTTGTCCACATCCGCGGCATCGGCCTCCGCCACTTGCGTGATCACTTCACCCGTCGACGGATTGATCGTGGGGAAAGTCTTTCCAGATACGCTGTCAACCCATTTTCCATTGATTAGCAGTTTTGTCGGACCAATCTTGACATTCCGTTCCAACACAGTCGTTGCTGTAGCCATTTTGAACTCCTCCTTTGATGCTGCTCTGCCAGAAGGTGGGTGCGGAGCAAGACCCCTCGAGCCCCGCCAGGCGCGAGCATGCTGCGAGGGAGAAGCCTATACCCCTCCGTGCCGCGAGGCAAGATGGTAGGGAAGATGGTAGGGAAGACCCGTCCAGCCGCTCCCGCAGCTTGTCCTGGCCGTGCGAGACCGGGCGGGGCCTTGCATTTCTAACGTCTCGCTTCTGGCGGAATCTCCTCATCCTTTGCCCTTGTAGAGGCCTTCCGTGGTGTCCACCTGTACCAGCCACCCTCATTGCCGGATGTTGAATTGCGCCAGCATTTCAGTTGACAGACCTTTCTGACCAACTGTACAGTTCAAATAGATGAACTGGAGAGTGTATGTCCGCTCCGAAAACTGCAAGAAATAACGGCATCGTGATTTCCGCCTTACATGCCCGGTCAAACTTCGGCCAGCTCCTGCGCAGAGTCGAAAACGACAAACGTGGCCTGGTCATTGAGAAGCGCGGAACTCCTCGTGCCATTCTGCTCAGCATCAGGGACTACGTGCGCCTGGCCTCTCCTGAACCGGAAGTTCTAAGAGTCATCGGGGAAGAATCAAAGCAAAGGGGTACCGACTCCCTGACGTCACGGCAGATTGACCTCATCATTAAGGCCGCGCGTGCCCGAAAAACCAAATCACGAAAGATCAAGCCCCGGAAATAGAAGCTCAAGAATCAGAAGCCAATGTTTCCTCTTCGGTTGGTCCTCGACACCAACATCGTGGTTTCCGCGGCGCTCAAGCCGGATGGTTTGCAGCGCACCGTGCTGCTCGCGATCGCGAAACCGGCGCGTCTATACGTGTCACCCCCGATCCTTTCGGAATACCAAACCGTCTTAGCGCGCCCGGAACTCCGCATCCGCAGAGGTCTCCGGCTTCAGCTCCTTCAACTCATCAAGAACCGTGCCCATCTCGTCTCTCCCTCTCGTCCGTTTCAACTCACCACCGACCCCGGCGACAACATCTTTCTCGAATGCGCCGATGCTGCCCGCGCGGACTATCTCGTCACCGGCAACCAGCGCCATTTCCCCAAATTTTGGAAGAAAACCAAGATCATCACTTCCCGCGAGTTTATTGCTATCGTGGCGCCGCACTTGGTCCCATGAAGCTCCGCCACCTCCCAGACCTTCGGCCACTCCCCAACAACCCCTTTGCCCTCAGCGCAACCGCCTGCCGCCTCCTAGTAGCGGCGCGGGAAGCCGTCTTGGCTTGTCCCCTGACCATAGCGTCTTGCGGAAGTGATATTCTCTCGTCATATTATGAAACCCGAGAACAAGATGGTTGCGGCGGTGATCCTTGTCGTGGCCGTCATGATTACCGCAGCGGCCGTGGTGATGAAGTCGCCACGCTGGAAGCAAAAGGCGAAGGAACAGCATCAGGAAAGTGTTCTGCAGGGCATCACGCCTGACAAAGCCATCACGCTGTGTGGGAAGCCCATGCTGGACGAAACCCAGACCAACCCGGCAACACTCACGAGGCGTCTGATCTTCCGAAATGACTACGCCTTAGCCGTCGAGCTAAATTTCGCTGCCTCTACCGTCGAGCCCCAAACTTGGCATCTCACAGGAATCCAAGACCCCTCCGGTGAAATCAAGTACGAAACTCCCGCCAGCCAAATCGGCGTTCTGCCGTGTCTTGACGGCAAGCGAGGGAAGCAGCCAGACCAGAAGCAACAATAGAAATTGCGGCCCGCTCACCCTTCCAAGCGTGGAACCACACTGCCACGCTAGAACTTGAGCTTCTGACGGGGGAACTAGAGGAAACACCTGACACGAAATCAGGGCGAACACTTGATTGTGCCGAGTGCAACCCTGATGAAGGATGCTTCCACATACGGGACCACTGGGCCGCCTCCATCGCCAGGGCCCCCACCACCCCTAGTACCCCTAGATCAGTTCGTCCTGGCGCGGAGGCGGCTCGACCCCAACCCCACAATTTCCTTCCGCCGATCGATGTGCGTACAAATATATTGACATCACTCTTCCCAATAAGTATGCTGTATAGCTCGCATTGCTATGCGATTTACATGG
>Ga0137409_10000893_pt1 | contig 32751 bp, 27 predicted proteins | sample CZODoug1_16funga_FD_122059 | JGI IMG/M metagenome (GOLD analysis project Ga0137409, IMG submission 122059) | Vadose zone soil fungal communities from Angelo Coast Range Reserve, California, USA - CZODoug1_16fungal (Hybrid Assembly) | ecosystem: Environmental > Terrestrial > Soil > Vadose zone... | reverse complement strand
GCGCAGCACTGTGGCTTCCACGATCCGGAGCGCATGCGGCGCGCGTTCCTGCGGCTGTTCGGCGCCCCGCCCTCGGCCATGAAGCGCGTAGCGCGCGAGCGCCGCGAGCCGGCTCAGATCCCGACCGCAAACGCCTGCCGGCCCGCGTAACGCACCTGGCCGAGCTCGGCTTCGATGCGCAGCAGCTGGTTGTACTTGGCGATGCGATCCGAGCGTGACAGCGAGCCGGTCTTGATCTGCGAGGCGGCGCTCGCGACCGCGATGTCGGCAATGGTGCTGTCCTCGGTCTCCCCGGAACGATGCGAGACCACCGAGGCGTAGCGCGCCTTGTCGGCCATGTCGATGGCCGCGAGCGTTTCGGTGAGCGTGCCGATCTGATTCGGCTTGATGAGAATGGCGTTGGCGATGTGCCGCTCGATCGCTTCCTTCAGGATCCGGGTGTTGGTCACGAACACATCGTCGCCTACCAGCTGGATCTTCTGCCCCAGCGCGCGTGTCAGCTGCGACCAGCCGTCCCAGTCGGACTCGCTCATGCCGTCCTCGATGGTGATGATCGGGTACCGCTCCGCGAGGTCCGCCAGGTAGCGGGTGAATTCGGCCGCTGAAAAGCGCCGCTGCTCGGACTCGAGCTCATAGCTGCCGTTCTTGAAGAACTCGGAGCTCGCCACGTCGAGCCCCAGGTAGATATCCGTCCCCGGCCGATAGCCTGCCTTCTCGATGGCCTGCAGGACGAGCTTGAGCGCCGCCTCGTTCGACTCGAGATTCGGCGCAAAGCCGCCCTCATCGCCCACGGTGGTCGAGAGTCCCCGTTCGGCGAGCAGCTTCTTCAGGGTGTGGAACACCTCTGCGCCGTAGCGCAGCGCCTCGCGGAAACTGGGCGCGCCGACCGGCAGGATCATGAACTCCTGGATGTCGAGGCTGTTGTTGGCGTGCGCGCCGCCGTTGACGATGTTCATCTGCGGCACGGGCATGACCGGCTCGCGGGCGCCGCCGATCAGCTGCCCGAGATAGCGGTACAGCGGCAGGCGCGCATCGTTCGCCGCCGCGTGCGCGTTGGCGAGCGACACGCCCAGAATGGCGTTGGCGCCGAGCGCGCTCTTGTTCTCCGTGCCATCGAGCTCGATCATGCGCGCGTCGATCCCGGCCTGGTCGCGCGGATCCTGGCCCACGAGCGCCGCCTTCAGCTGCGTGTTCACGTGCTCCACCGCCTTGAGCACGCCCTTGCCCGCGTAGCGCCGCGGGTCCCCGTCGCGCAGCTCCACCGCCTCGCGCGTGCCGGTGGAAGCGCCCGACGGCACCGCCGCCCTGCCGCGCACGCCCGTGTCGAGGATCACGTCGGCTTCGACGGTGGGGTTGCCGCGGGAGTCGATGATCTCGCGCCCGCGGATATCGGTGATTCGGCTCATCGGCCTGACTTCCTCACAGCAGCGACTCCTCGAAGGGTACTTTCTTCACCGCCCGGTCGAGCTCGCACAGGGTGCCGAGGAGCGGCTCCATGCGCTGCAGCGGCCAGGCGTTCGGACCATCCGACAGCGCCTTCTCCGGGGTCGGATGCGTCTCCATGAACAGCCCCGCCACCCCGGCGGCGACCGCCGCGCGCGCCAGCACCGGAATGAACTCGCGCTGGCCGCCGGAGGACGAGCCCTGGCCGCCCGGCAGCTGCACCGAGTGGGTGGCGTCGAACACCACCGGGCAGCCGGTGGCGCGCAGGATCGACAGCGAGCGCATGTCGGACACCAGGTTGTTGTAGCCGAACGAGAAGCCGCGCTCGCACACCAGGATCGCCTCGTTGCCGGTGGAGCGCGCCTTGTCGACGACGTTCTGCATCTCCCACGGCGACAGGAACTGCCCTTTCTTGATGTTGACGGGCTTGCCCTGGGAGGCGGCGTTGATGATGAAGTTCGTCTGGCGGCACAGGAACGCCGGGGTCTGCAGCACGTCCACGACCGCGGCCACCTCCGCAAGCGGGCTGTCCTCATGCACATCGGTCAGCACCGGCACGCCGACCACGCGGCGCACGTCGTCGAGAACCTTCAGGCCCGCCTCGAGCCCGAGGCCGCGGAAGCTGGCGCGGGAAGAGCGGTTGGCCTTGTCGTAGGAGGCCTTGAAGATAAAGGGGATGCCGAGCCGGGTGGTGATCTCCTTCAGGCGGCCGGCGATCTCCTGGGTGAGGGCTGCGCCCTCGACGACGCAGGGGCCTGCGATCAGGAACAGTGGCCGCCCCGCTCCGACTTCATGTCCCGTCAGCTGCACGGGCTCACGCGCCCGCCGCCTGCGGCAGCTGCGATGCGCGCTGCGCGCGCGCCGCCCGGACGAAACCGGTGAACAACGGGTGGCCGTCGCGTGGGGTGGAGGTGAACTCCGGGTGGAACTGCGTCGCCATGAACCACGGATGGTTGGGCAGCTCGATCACCTCCACCAGCCCGTCGCGCGAGAACCCCGAGAAGCGCATGCCCGACTGCCGGTAGCGGTCGAGGTAGTTGTTGTTGAATTCGTAGCGGTGCCGATGGCGCTCCATGATGGCGTCGCGCCCGAAGATCTCGCGCGCCCGCGTGCCGGCCCCGAGCAGCACCTCCTGGGCTCCCAGGCGCATGGTGCCGCCCTTGGCGCTGGCCTCGTCGCGGGTTTGCGCGCCGTGCATCTGGTCCTGCCACTCGGAGATGAGGGCGATCACCGGGTGCGGGCCGGCACGGTTGAACTCGGTACTGTTGGCATCCGCAAGCCCCAGCACGTGACGGCCGAATTCCACGATCGCCACCTGCATGCCGAGGCAGATCCCCAGGTACGGCACACCGTGCTCGCGCGCGTAGCGCACCGCCTGGATCTTGCCCTCGATGCCGCGCTCGCCGAAGCCCCCGGGCACCAGGATCGCGTCCACGCCCTTGAGCACGTGGGTGCCGCGCTGCTCGATATCGGTGGATTCGACGTAGTGGATATTGACGCGCGTGCGGCTCTTCAACCCGCCGTGCATCAGCGCCTCGTGCAGCGACAGATAGGAATCGCGGATCTGCACGTACTTGCCGACCATGGCGATGTCCACCTGGCCGTCGGGATTGGACCTGGCGCTCACCACCTGGCGCCACTCGGCCAGATCGGTGGGCGGCACCTCCAGGCGCAGCTTGTCGACGACGATGTCATCGAGCGCCTGCTCATGCAGCAGGATCGGGATCCTGTAGATGTCGTCCGCGTCGACCGCGGAAATCACCGCCCGCTCTTCCACATTGGTAAACAGGGCAATCTTGCGCCGCTGCTCCTCGGGCAGGGGATGCTTGCAGCGGCACAGCAGCACGTCCGGCTGGATGCCGATGCCGCGCAGCTCCTTCACCGAGTGCTGCGTCGGCTTGGTCTTGATCTCACCCGAGCCCCCCACTATCGGCACCAGCGTCAGGTGCATGAACGCGCAGTTGTTGCGGCCGAGCTCGACACCGAGCTGGCGGATGGCCTCGAGGAACGGCAGCGACTCGATGTCACCGACGGTGCCGCCGATCTCGACCATGCAGACATCCGAGCCGTCGGCGCCCAGCTTGATGCTGCGCTTGATCTCATCGGTGATGTGCGGGATGACCTGCACAGTGGCGCCGAGGTAATCGCCGCGGCGCTCCTTGGCGATGACGCGCTCGTAGATGCGCCCGGTGGTGAAATTGCTGTTGCGCCCGGTGGTGGTGCGCACGAAACGCTCGTAATGGCCGAGGTCGAGATCGGTCTCGGTGCCGTCCTGGGTGACGAACACCTCGCCGTGCTGAAACGGGCTCATGGTGCCCGGGTCGACGTTGATGTACGGATCGAGCTTGACCATCGCGACCTTGAGGCCGCGGGCCTCGAGAATCGCCCCGAGCGAGGCGGACGCGATGCCCTTGCCCAACGAGGACACGACGCCACCGGTGACGAATACAAAACGCGTCATATGTAGGTCAGGGAGTTCCCGTCGCACGAGGTCGCCGCCACAAAATCGGCGGAACCACGACGGGCAGGCAGGTTAGCACATCTGCCCGCCCTGATGTGGAGCGGGTTCGACAGCTAAGCCGCGCTCCAGATCAGGCGTGCGCGCCGCCGGCTCGCAGCACTCGCCTGCACCGACTCATCGAGCCACAGGCCCGCGACCGCGATCAGTGTCTCGGCGGCGAAAATCAGCGGCAGTCGCGCGCGCTCCGCCACCGGCACACGCGCTTCCTGCAGCAGGCTCTTGAGCGCGCGACGCGGCCCTGCGCGCACCGGACGCAGCCGCTCCCCGCCGCGGCGAGCGCGGATGGTCAGCGTGGCGGGGAGCGCGTCCAGATCCAGCGGTCCGCGCGCGTCGCGCTTCAGCGTGAGCTTTCCGCCGCAGCCGGGCAGCGCGCAGGTCCTGCGCCTGCGCCACGGCCAGCTGACTTCCTCGAGGCGCGGTGCCGGAGCCGCGGGCAGGCCGTGGGCGGCGCGCAGCGACAGCAGGTCCGCCTGGCGCTGCAGCAGCGCGCCCTCCCATCTCACGCAGGGCTGCGCATCGGCGCGCGCCTGCAGCAGCGGACCGGCAATTTCCTCGAGGCGGCTGGCGGGCGGTGCGAGGTGTCCCGCGGCCGTGATCCAGAACCGCAGCGCGTTGCGGCGGCGCTCGGGCGGCAGTGTGCGCAGCCGCTGCGCCGACAGCATCGCACCAAAGCTCGCGCGCGCGGCATCCGCGGCACCCACGGCATCGAGCAGCCGCTGCGCTTCCGCGGCATGGCGCGCCGCGCGCGTGACGGTGGCCGCGGCCGCGGGCCAACGCTCCCGGATCAACGGCAGTACACGTGCGCGCAGGTAGTTGCGATCCAGACGCAGCTCGGAGTTGCCCGGGTCCTCGATCCACTCAAGGCCCTGCGAGCGCACCCAGGCGGTCAGTTCGGCGCGCGACCAGGGTAGCAGCGGGCGCACCAGGCGGCCGCGCGCAAACGCCGCCAGCGCCGGCATGGCGGCGATGCCGGCGACACCCGCGCCGCGCAGCAGCTGCAGCAGCACGGTCTCGAGCTGATCGTCCTGGTGGTGCGCCGTCAGCAGCGCTTCGTCCGGCGCGAGCGCCGTGGCGAGCAGCCCGTAGCGCGCGGCGCGCGCGGCGGCTTCGAGCGACTCGCCGCGCGCGCGTGCCACGTTCGCGGTCCGCACTCGCAGCGGCACGCCGAGGGCGCGCGCCACGCGGCGGCAGTGCGCAGCCCAGCTTGAGGAGTGCGGGTGCAGCCGGTGATCGACGTGCAGGGCGCGCAGCTTGAGCGGCGGGCGCTTGAGCTGCGCCAGCGCGGCAAGCAGAGCGGTGGAGTCCGCCCCGCCGCTGAAAGCGACGCACACGGCGAGGTCGGGGAAGCCGGGCAGAAGCTGTGCGAGGCGCCGGCTGAGGGCGCGCGGGCCAAACCCGAGGGTCCCGCGGAGCCGCGCGCGTGGCACGGCCTCTACGCCGCGGTTTCGGCAAACACGCCGAAGCCGGCGATCTTGGCCGCGCGCGTGGCGCGCAGCTGATCCCGCGGCACCGCGTCGAGCTCGTCCAGATGACGGATCAGCGCGGCCTTGAGACTCGCGGCGGTTGCCGCGGCATCGCGATGCGCGCCCCCCAGGGGCTCCTCGATGACCTCATCCACCAGCCCGAGCTTCAGCAGCCGGTCGGCGGTGAGATTCAGCGATTCGGCGGCCACTTCCTTCTTGTCCTGGCTCTTCCACAGGATGGAGGCGCACCCTTCGGGCGAGATGACCGAGTAGGTGCTGTACTGGAGCATCATCAGGCGATCGCACACGCCGATGCCGAGCGCGCCGCCCGATCCGCCCTCGCCGGTCACGACGGTCACGATCGGAATCCGCAGCACCGACATCTCGAAGAGGTTGCGGGCAATGGCTTCGCTCTGGCCACGCTCTTCGGCGCCGACGCCCGGATAGGCGCCCTGGGTATCGATGAGCGTCACCAGCGGCAGCCCGAAGCGCTCGGCGAGACGCATCAGTCGCAGCGCCTTGCGATAGCCCTCGGGCTTGGGCATGCCGTAGTTGCGGCGCACGCGCTCCTTGGTGTCGCGGCCCTTCTGATGGCCGATGATCATGAGCGCGCGCTCGTCGATGCGCGCCAACCCGCCGACGATGGCGCCGTCGTCCGCGTACATACGGTCACCGTGCAGCTCGTTAAACTCGCTGCTGATGGCGTTGACGTAGTCGAGCGTGTAGGGGCGGTGCGGGTGGCGCGCAAGCTGCGTGATCTGCCAGGGCGTGAGATTGGCGAAAATGCTCATCGTGAGCTGCCGGCTCTTCGCCTGCAGCCGGCCGATCTCGTCCTGGATGTTGACTTCGGTTTCCGAAGTCACGTGCCTGAGCTCTTCGATCTTCGCTTCGAGCTCGGCAATCGGTTGTTCGAAGTCGAGGAACGAGACGGCCATGCGGTATCCTAACTCAGCGGCCGTCGGCGGAGAATGACGGGCCCGGGCTCGCCGCCGGCGCCCCGTAAACCACCTGCAGCGCGCCGCGCCCGAGCAGGCCTTCGAGCTGCTCGAGCAGCTCGCGGCTGGCGCGCACGGTCCACTCGCCACCGAGCGTGAGCGCGCCGCAGGCATCAGGGCCCGCGTATTCAATGGTGATCGGGCACGGACCCGGACGCCACGGCGTCAGGATCGCGGCGAGGCGCTCGCACACGGCGGCAGCGTCGGCGTGCGTGCAGCGGATCACCAGGCGCTGCGCGCACCGCGAGAGCACCTCTTCGAGCTCACTGATGCGCCGCGCAGACAACCGCCAGGCGTCGCTGAACTCGTCGAAGCGCAACAGCCCCTCGACCAACACCAGCGCGTCCTTGGCGATCAGGTCGCGGTGCTTCTGATAGGTCTCCTCGAACAGCATGGCCTCGATGCGCCCGGTGCGGTCATCGAGTGTCAGGATCACGCGCGGCCCGCGTTTCTTCACCTCATCGATGAGCCCCGCGACGGTAACCGGCTTGCCGGCGCCGAAGCGCCCGCCGTCGAGCCCGGCTACCGGCCGGTCACTCACCAGGTCGCCGATGCGGTGGGACACGAAGCGCGCCAGACTCGACTCGAAGCGCGCGAGCGGATGACCGGTGAGATACAGGCCGAGTGTCTCGCGCTCCCCCGCCAGGCGCACCGCCTCGCTCCACTCCGGCAACGTCGCACCCGCGCCGGCCTGCGCGGCGCTGGCGCGCGCCTCGCTCGCGAGCCCGAACAGATCGTTCTGCCCGGCGGCGTGAGCGCGGGTGTTCTGGTCGCCGAGATGCATGGCCCCGGACAGGCGCTGCATGAGCGTCGCGCGGTTGGCGCCCAGGCCATCCAGGCTGCCGGCGCGCAACAGCGCTTCGAACACGCGCCGGTTGACCTTCTGCAGGTCCAGGCGGCGGCACAAATCCTCCAGTCCCGAGTACGCGCCGCGCGTGGTGCGCTCCGCGATCAGCGCCTCGGCCGCTCCCTGGCCCACGCCGCGCACCGCGCCCAGCCCATAACGAATGCTGCGCTCGCCGCAGGCGGTGAACTCGTAGCGCGAGGCGTTGACATCGGGCGGCAGCACCGTCAGGCCCAGATCGGTGCATTCCTTGATGAGCGTCACCACCTTGTCGGTGTGATCCATGTCGGCCGACAGCACCGCCGCCATGAAAGCCGCCGGGTAGTGCGCCTTCAGGTACGCCGTCTGGTAGGCGAGCAGCGCGTAGGCGGCCGAATGCGACTTGTTGAAACCATAGCCGGCGAACTTCTCCATCAGGTCGAAGATGTGCACCGCAAGCGGCTCACGCACCCCGCGCGCCACCGCACCGCTGACGAACACCGAGCGCTGCTGCGCCATCTCTTCGGGGCTCTTCTTGCCCATCGCGCGCCGCAGCAGGTCGGCGCCGCCGAGCGTGTAGCCCGCCAGCACCTGCGCGATCTGCATCACCTGCTCCTGGTAAAGGATCACCCCGTAGGTGGGCTTGAGGATCGGCTCGAGGCTCGGATGCAGGTAATCGATCGCGCCGTCGCTCCTGCCGTGCTTGCGGTTGATGAAATCATCCACCATGCCGGACTGCAGCGGACCGGGCCGGAACAGCGCCACCAGCGCCACGATGTCCTCGAAGCAATCCGGTTGCAGGCGGCGGATGAGATCCTTCATGCCACGCGACTCGAGCTGGAAAACGGCGGTGGTGCGGCAGGACTTGAGCAAGGTGTAGGTCGGCGCGTCATCCATGGGCAGCGTGCTCACCGTGAGCGCCTGCGCCGGCCGCGCGCCGTTGATGAACGCCGCGGCGCGCTCGATGATGGTGAGCGTGCGCAGCCCCAGGAAGTCGAACTTCACCAGTCCCGCCGCCTCGACATCGTCCTTGTCGAACTGGGTGACGACGCTGCCGCCGGACGCATCGCGGTACAGCGGCGCGAAGTCGGTCAGCACCGAGGGGGCGATCACCACACCCCCGGCGTGCATGCCGGCGTTGCGGATCAGGCCTTCGAGCGAGCGCGCCAGCTCGATGAGGTTTCTGACCTCGTCCTCGCTCTGGTACAGGCGCTTGAGCTCCGGCTCCTTCTCCAGCGCGCCATCGAGCGTGATGCCGAGCTCGAAGGGGATGAGCTTGGCGATGCGATCGACGTAGCCGTAGGCCATGCCGAGCACGCGGCCGACGTCGCGTACTACGGCCTTCGCGGCCATGGTGCCGTAGGTGATGATCTGCGACACGCGCTCGCGCCCGTACTTTTCCGCGACGTAATCGATCACCCGGTCGCGCCCGTCCATGCAGAAGTCGATGTCGAAATCGGGCATCGAGACGCGCTCGGGATTCAGGAAGCGCTCGAACAGCAGGTCGTACTTGAGCGGATCGAGGTCGGTAATCCTCAGGCTGTAGGCCACGAGTGAGCCCGCCCCCGAGCCGCGGCCCGGACCCACCGGCACGCCGTGCTCGCGCGCCCAGCGGATGAAATCGGCGACGATGAGAAAGTAGCCCGCGAAGCCCATCTGGCAGATGACTTCCAGCTCGCGCTCCAGGCGCTCGCTGTGAGCCGGCGGCACGCTCACCGCCGCCGTGAAGCGTGCGGCGAGCCCGCGCGCGGCTTCAGCGCGCAGAAATTCCTCGGTGCTCACGCCCGCGGGCAGGGGATACTGCGGCAGGCGCACCTCCCCGAGTGTCAGCGTCAGACTGCAACGGCGCGCGATCTCCACGGAGTTGGCCAGCGCCTCGGGCACGTCGGCGAACAGCGCCGCCATCTCCTGCGGCGTGCGCAGATACTGCTGGCGCGAGTAGCGGCGCACGCGGCCGGAGTCCGCCAGCAGCGTGCCGTCGTGAATGCAGACACGCGCCTCGTGCGATTCGAACTGCTCGGGTTTGAGGAACCGCACATCGTTGGTCGCCACCACCGGGACGCCGCGGCGGCCGGCGAGCGCGATCGCGCCGGCAATGTAGGCCTCCTCGAAAGGCCGGCCGAGGCGCTGCAGCTCGAGGTAGAAGCGACCGGGAAACAGCGTGAGCCACGCATCGAGTGCACGCTCGGCGTCGGGCTCGCGGGCATGAATCAGCGCGCGGCCGATGTCGCCCTCGGTTGCGCAGGACAGGCCGATCAGGCCCTCGAGATGAGCGGCCGACAGCCAGCCGCGCTCGATGCGCGGCGTGCCGCGCTCCTGCCCCTCGAGGTACGCACGGCTGACCAGCCGCGCCAGATTGCGGTAGCCCGGCGGCGACTGGCACAGCAGCGTGAGGCGCGTCGGGGGCTGCCGCTCGCCTTCCTCGTGCACCAGCAGGTCGACCCCCACCAGCGGCTTGACGCCCGCCTTGAGCGCCTCGCGATAGAACTTCACCATCGCGAAGAGATTGCCCTGGTCGGTCACCGCAACTGCCGGCATGCCCGCCGCGGCCACTGCCGCGATCAGCTCCGGCACTCGCACCACGCTGTCGCTGAGGGAGTATTCGGTGTGCAGCCGCAGATGAACGAAACCGTATGACATCGGTTAGTCCTGGCGCATTGGACTGAACGAGCGACGGTGCAGCCGCGAGGGCTCGCGCCGCTGCAGGGCGGTCAGGTGCGCGGGCGTGCCGTAGCCTTTGTGCGCGGCCAGCTCGAAACCCGGATAGCAGGCATCGAGTGCCTCCATCATGCGATCGCGGTACACCTTCGCCAGGATCGAAGCCGCGCTGATGGCCGCCACGCGCGCATCCCCCGCCACGATGGCCTCGAGCGTGCACGAGAGCGGCAGGTCGGCGATGCACGGACAGCGGTTGCCGTCGACCTGCACGTGCGTCGGACACACGGGCAGCGCGAGCAAGGCGCGCCGCATGGCGAGCAGCGTGGCCTCCAGTATGTTCAGGCAATCGATCTCGTCGCGATCGGCCCAGCCGATCGCCCACGCCAGGGCGCGTGCGCGGATGATGGGCGCAAGCCGCGCGCGTTCCTGCGCCGAGAGCACCTTGGAGTCCGCGAGTCCCCGAATGCGCCGCCGCGGATGCAGGATCACCGCCGCCGCCACCACAGGTCCCGCGAGCGGCCCGCGGCCGGCCTCATCGACGCCGGCCACGCGGGCGCGCATGCCCTCAGCCGTCGGCATGATCGCCGTCCAGAGCGGGCGCGCGCCCGGCGCACGCGAGAATCGCCTGCGCCGCACGCGCGGCCCCGCCGCGGCGCAGCGTGCGATGCACGGAGGCGAATTCTTCCAGCAGCTCACGCACGTGCCCGTGATCCTCAAGTTCCTGCAGCAGCGCGTCCCCGAGCGCCGCGCCGCTCACCTGCTCCTGAAAGAACTCCGGTACCAGGCGCCGGCCGGCGAGCAGGTTCGGTTGCGAAAAGTATCGCACCTTCACCAGCCCCATGGTCCGCAGCAGGAAGGCCGTGACGGCGCTGACGCGATACGCGACCACCATGGGCCGTGCGCTGAGCAGTGTCTCCAGGGTTGCGGTTCCGGAGGCGACGATGGCCGCATCGGAGGCCGCGAGCGCCTGCTGCGCCTGTCCGTCGAGCACACGAATCGCAGGCGCATCGGGCAGTTGCGCGACTTCCTTCTCAAAGACTTCACGTGCCTCGGGGGAAGCCATGGGTGCAATGAAGCGATACTCGGGCCGCCGCGCCACGATGTGGGCAGCGGCCGCGGCGAACGGCGCCGCGAGCCGCGTGACTTCCGTAAGGCGGCTGCCGGGCAGCAGCGCCACCAGCGGGGCGTCACCGCGGATGTCGAGCGCGCGCCGCGCGGCATCGCGATCGACCGTGAGCGGAATCTGATCCGCGAGCGGATGCCCCACGAACACCGCCGGCACCCCGTGCTGCGCGTAGAACTTCGCCTCGAACGGCAGCAGACACAGCACCAGGTCGCAGGCGGCGCCGATGGTGCGCACCCGCCCCTGCCGCCACGCCCACACCTGGGGACTGACGTACTGCACGGTGCGCATGCCGGCGCCCTTGAGCGAGCGCGCGAGGCGCAGATTGAACTCCGGCGCGTCGATGCCGATGAAGATATCCGGGCGGGCGGCGCGAAAGCGCCGCACCAGAGCGCTGCGCAGGCTCAGCAGGCGCGGCAGGTGCCGCAGCACCTCGGTGAGACCCATGACCGCGAGCTGATCGGCACCCCACCAGGCCTCGCAGCCGGCGGCGATCATCTTCGGTCCCGCGACCCCGAAGCAGCTGAGGTTGGGCACGCGCTCGCGCAGCGCCGCGATCAATGCCGCTCCCAGCTGATCCCCCGAATGCTCGCCCGCGACGATGCCGATGCGCAGCGGCTCCGCGGCGGCGGCCCGCGCACCCGGCGCGCTCATCGCGCCAGGCTGCGCGTGGAGGCGTGGATGAAGTCGACGAACGCGCGGATCTCGGGGCGCCCGTCGGCCTGCGGCGCGAGGCGCGCCAGCGCCTCGGCGAGCTTCAGATCCGAGCGGTACACGATGCGGTAGGCGTCGCGGATGTGGCGGATCTGCTCCTCGGTGAAGCCGCGGCGCTTCAGGCCCTCCGAGTTGACCGCGTGCGGCACGGCGGGATTGCCCGCGACCATGACGTACGGCGGCACGTCGCGCGTGACGATGGCGCCGCCGCCGAGAAACGCATGGGCACCGATCTTGGTGAACTGATGCACGGCGGTAAGGCCGCCGAGGATCGCCCAGTCGCCGATCTCGACGTGACCGCCGAGCGCCGCGCAGTTGGCGAACACCGTGTGGCTGCCCACCACGCAGTCGTGCGCGACGTGCGCGTACGCCATGAAGAGGTTATCGCTGCCGATGCGCGTCACGCCCTGGTCGTGGGCGGTGCCGCGGTTCACCGTGCAGCTTTCGCGAAAGACATTGCGGTCGCCGATCTGGAGGCGGGTCGGCTCACCCTGGTACTTCTTGTCCTGCGGCGCATCGCCGATCGATGCGAACTGGAAGATGCGGTTGCCGGCGCCGATGGTGGTCGGCCCGTTGATCACCACATGCGGTCCGACCACCGTGCGGGGCCCGATCTGCACCTGCGGACCGATGATGCTGAACGGCCCGACGCTGACGTCGGCGGCGAGCTCGGCCTCGCCGGAGACGATCGCGCGCGCATCGATCACCTGGAGGCCTCCGGTGCCACCATCATCTCGGCGTGCGCCACCTCGTGCTCGCCGACCGATGCCGCGGTCGAGTAGCGCCAGATCCCTTTGAGGGTGCGCTGCAGCTGTGCCGTGAGTATCAGCTGATCCCCGGGCACGACCGGCCGGCGAAAGCGCGCCTTGTCGATGCCGACGAAGAAGAAGCGCGTCTTGGCGTCGGGAATCACGTTGGCGGTCACGAAGCACAGAATGCCCGCCGCCTGCGCCATCGCTTCGATGATGATGACGCCCGGCATGACCGGACGCCCGGGAAAGTGGCCGGGGAAGTACGGCTCGTTGTAGGTCACGTTCTTCAGTGCGCGGATGCTGTGCCCGGGGCGGCACTCGAGCACCCGATCGACGAGCAGAAACGGGTAGCGATGCGGCAGGCGTTCCAGGATGGCCTGCATGTCGAGTTGCAGCGGCTCAGTCATGATCCTCGTCCCTCCCGGACTTCAGGCCCGCGGCACGCTCCAGAGCGCGCACGCGGGTCTCGAGCAACCCGCTGCGCTTGAAGCGCGCAACCAGGCGGCGCCAGGCGCGCGCCTCTTCGATCGGCAGGGTGCCGGAATATACGCCCGGGCTCGCGATCGAGTGGGTGACCGCCGAATACCCGGTGATGACCACGTCGTCGGCGATGGCGAGGTGGCCGGCGAAGCCGGTGTGGCCGCCGATCATGCAACGCTTGCCGATCGTGGTGCTGCCGGCCACGCCGACGCAGGCGGCGAGCGCACTGTGGGCGCCGATGCGCACGTTGTGTCCGATCTGGATGAGATTGTCGAGCTTCACGCCCTCCTCGATCACGGTGTCGTCGATGGCGCCGCGATCGATGGTGGTGTTGGCGCCGATCTCGACATCCGCTCCGATGCGCACCGTGCCCAACTGTGGCACCTTGAGCCAGGTGCCGCGCTCGGGCGCGAAGCCAAAGCCGTCGCCGCCGATCACCACCCCGGGCTGCAGCACGGCACGCGTGCCGATCTGCACGGCGCGGCACAGCGTCACGCGTGCCACCAGCCGCACGTCGGCGGCCAGCTGCACGCCCTCCTCGAGGCAGCAGTGCGGACCGATGAAGGCGCGCGCGCCAACCACGACCTCGGGCCCGACGATCGCGTAGGCAGCGACCTGCGCGCTCGGATCGATGCGGGCGCTCGCGGCCACCACCGCGCTCGGGTGCACACCGGGGTCGAGCTGCGGCAAGGGGTGCAGAATGGTCGCGATACGCGCAAAGGTCGCATAGGGGTTGTCGCACAACAGCACCGCCGTGGGACACTCGTCCGCGCTCGCGGCGTTCAGCACCACCGCGCCGGCGCGCGTGGCGGCGAGTTGCGCCCGGTAGCGCGGATTCGCCAGAAACGCGATCGAGCGCTCGTCGGCCTTCGCCAGCGGCGCGACCCGCTCGACGTGCATGTCCGGATCGCCGCGCAGCTCGCAGCCGAATCGCACCGCAAGCTCCCCAAGCGATAACGACATGGCGAGTCTTCGAATACCGCTTAGCTGCGGTCCGTGAAGAGCGCTAGTGGCTCTGCGGCTTGGCGGCGGGAGCCGGCTTGGCCGCCGGAGGCGCCGTCGCGGGCGCCGCCACATTGCGCGCCTGCAGCGCCGTCAGGATCGCCGGCGTGACGTCGTGGACGGGGGCTGCGTAGACGACGCCTTCAGTGCTGAGGACGACGTCGAAGCCCTGCGCCTTGGCGTAAGTGCGCACCTCCTCTCCGAGAGTCTTCTGCAGCCGGGACATCTCCTCGTTGCGGCGCGCACTGATGTCGTCCTGGAACTCGCTGCGCGCGCGCTCGAAATCGCGCGCGCCGTCGCGCAGTTCCTTCTCGGCGCGCGTGCGCTGTTCGTCCGTCATGGTGGCGCTGTCTTTCTGCAGCTTGTCCTGCTTGGCCTTCAGGGTCTGCTGCTGCGCCTGCAGGGTGCGTTCGCGCGGCGCGAACTCGGTGCGCATGGAATCGAGCATGGCCCTGCCCTGCGGAGACTCCTCGAGGAGCCGCTGCGGGTCGACGACACCGATCTTGGGCTCGGCCCAAGCCGGCAACGCGGCCAGCGCGCCGCCTGCTGCAATCAACCAGACCGCCAACTTGCTGCTGATCAAACGCTTCACGGAACTACCTGCCTCGTATGTGTGGCCGCACGGCCTAAACGTTAAGTATCGCGTACAATCCGCCCTGGCGGATCGATTCTTTTAGAAAGCATTGCCGACCGAAAACTGGAAGCCCTCGGTCTCGTCTCCCCACTTCGTCAGGCCGTCGCCATGCTTGGCATTGAGCGGCACGCCGAAGCTGAAGCGGAAAAGGCCCAGCGGCGCCAGCCACTGCACCGCCACGCCGAACGAGCGCTTCATGTCGTGCACGTTGAAGCGGTAGTCCTGCGGGGTGACTTGGTCAGGACCGAAGAACCTGAGCTTGCTGCCGCTCTGAAACACGTTGCCGATATCAAAGAACGCGCTCACGCGGGCCGTCTGCGCCCATTTCGCCGGCATCGGGAAGATGAGCTCGTTCTGGCTGGTGATGCGCAGATTGCCGCCGTAAGGGTTGCCGAACTGGTCCTTGGGACCGAGGCGGCTCTCGCGAAAGCCGCGCACCGAGTCCGGGCCGCCGCCATAGAACTGCCGGTAGGGCGGGATCGCAGTGGTGCTCCCGAGGGGCGCCCCGTAGTCCACGCCGTCAAGGAACGACAGTGCCCAGGTACGCCATAGCGGCACGTACTTCAGGAACTGGTAGTTGCCGGTCCAGTACTTGACATCGCTCCCGGGCGTGGTGATCGAGACAGACAGCGACTGGCGCATGCCGCGATCCGCGAACAGGGTGCGGTTGCGCGTATCCCAGTCCAGGCCGGCCACGGCCTCGAGGCTCTTGAAGTCAGTGCCGTAGAAGACGAATTCGTTGTTGGTGTTGTCTTGATGGGCGAGGCGGGTGTAGGAATGACCATTCTGCCGCACCCACTGCTGCGCCTGCAGCGCGCTGCTGAATGAATTGGTGAGCAGCTGCGAGCTGTTGAAGGCGGCGCCGGCGCGCACGTACATGGTTTCGGCGATCGGGTACGCCCAGGTGGGCCCGAAGCTCAGGGTGCGCGAGGAGAAGGTTGATGAGGACGACACGAACTGCGTCACATCGCTGTAGGTAACCGAGATGGTGCGCTGCAGGTTGTCGATATTGGTGTACGGGTTGGTGTGCGAGACGCTGTACACCTTCTGGAAGGCACCACCGTTGAGGTTGATGGCGATGCGCTCTCCGGTGCCGAGGAAGTCGGCGTCCGCGTAGCTGCCGTTCAGCATGAACTTGTAGGTCTCGGAGTAACCGATGCCGCCGGAGAGCTGCGATGCCGGGCCCTCCTCGATCTTGTAGTTCACGTCCACCAGGTCCGGGGATCCCGCCACCGGCGTGGTCTCGAAATCCACGCTCTTCACGTACGGCAGGCGCTGGATGCGCTGCTTGGAACGCTCGAGCGAGGTATTCGACAGCCAGCCGCCCTCGAGCTGGCGCATCTCACGGCGCAGCACCTCGTCGTTGATGCGGTTGGCGCCGCTGAAATTGATGTTGCGCACGTACACGCGGTTGCCCGGATCGACAAAGAAGGTAAGCGACACGGTGTGATTGGCGTTGTCGGCGGTGGGCACCGGCTCGACCTTGGCGAAGGCATAGCCGTCGCGGCCCATACGGTTCTGCATCAGCTCCTGCGAGGAGGTGATCAGCTTGCGGTTGAAGGTCGCGCCCGGGTGTATCAGCAGCAGCTGCTCGAGTTCCGCCTGCGGCACGACGAACGTGCCCGCCAGCTTGATCTGTGACACCTTGTAGACCTGGCCCTCGTCGATGTTCACGGTGATGAAGATGTCTTCCTTCTCGGGGGCGATCGCCACCTGGGTCGAATCGAGCTGGAAGTTCGCGTAACCGCGATCCATGTAGAAGTTGCGCACCTTCTCCAGGTCACCCTGCAGGGACTCGCGCGAGTAGCGGTCGTCCTGCCTGTACCAGGACAGCCAGTTGGGCGTCTTCAGCTCGAGCGTCTGCAGGATCTCCTTCGGCGCAAACTTCGTCGTGCCCACGATGTTGATCTGGCGGATCTTGGCGCGCGCGCCTTCCTTGATCTCGATCTTGATCTTCACGCGGTTGCTCGCTTCCTCCTCCACGTGCGAGTCGATCTTCACGCCGTACTTGCCGCGGGCGAAATACTGGTCGGTGAGGTATTGGGTGACGTCCTCGAGCACCGAGCGGTCGAAGGTCTTGCCGGTTGCGAGCCCGACGTTGCGCAGCGACTTCTGCAAGTCCTCGGTCTTGATGTCCTTGTTGCCGGTGATCTCGAAGCTCTCGATGGACGGGCGCTCCAGCACCACGACCACCAGGGTGCTGCCGTCGCGGCGCAGCTGCACGTCGCGGAAGAAACCGGTGGCGTACAGGGCGCGGATCGCCTCGCGCACGCGCTGCGCGCTCAGGTGATCGCCGATGTTTACCGGCAGGTAGTTGTAGACCGTGCCCTCGGAGACACGCTGCAGACCTTCGACGCGGATGTCGCCGACGGTGAAGTCCGCCGGGTTCGCCGCCGTCTGCGCGAGCGCCAGCGCGCATCGCACAGCCAGCGCAATAGCGGCAAGGGCTGTGCGCGTTTTCATTCTCCAGCCACCGGTATCCCCCTTGAGCGCGCTACGCGGCGCGCTTGAAACTCTTGGCAATTGCACTATTCGAGGACTGGAGACTCACGCCTGCAGTTTCGAAAACTCCGCACCGCCGCAGCGGCGGCCCGCGGCACGGTCAGCCGAACTGGCGCGCAATATCGTTGTAGAGCGCGACACCCATCAGGACGATGAGCAGGGCGATGCCAACCTGCTGTCCCAGAGCCTGGGCCCGCTCCGACAACGGGCTGCCCTTCAGCCACTCCACCAGCTGGAAGACGATCTGTCCGCCATCCAGGATCGGAATCGGCAACAGGTTGAGGAACCCCAGCGACAGGGAAATGAGCACCAGGAAGCCGAGGAACGCCGCCACCCCCGCCTCGGCGGATTCGCCGGCGAACTCGGCGATGGACAGCGGGCCGCTCAGGTTCTTCAGCGACACGCGTCCCAGCACCATGCGCCAGAACAGGCGCGCCTGCAGCACGGTCATGGTCCAGGCTTCGCCGCCGGCGCGCACCAGCGCTACCGCCGCGCCCAGATCGGTGTGCCGCAGCATGCTGTCGGGGTAGCCCTTGCCGGGCGGCTGGGTGACGTGGATGCGGCCGACGCGCTTACCCGCGACCTGCTCGCTCTGGATCTGCAGCTGCACGCGGTGCGCGATGCCGCGGCGCCGATAGTCGATGGTCACGCGCTCACCAGGGTGCGCGCTGATGAGCGCGACGATCTCGCGGAAGTCGTGCACCGGCTGGCCGTCGATCGCGACGATGTTATCGCCCGCCTGGAGACCTGCGCGCGCCGCGGGCCCATCGGGCATCACCTGCCCCAACACCGCCGGCAGCGGCGGCGTCCAGAACTGAAATCCGAGTCCGCGGAACAACTCCGCCGGCTCGGTGAGGCGCCGGCGCTGCGCGGCATCCGGCACGCTGAGTTTCGCGCTGCGCACCTCCCCGCCGCTGCCGCGCACGCTCAAGTCCGCCTCGCCGCGCGAGCTCATGGCGTCCAGCAGGCCGAACACCACATCGCGCTGGCCGCTCACCGTGGCGCCGTTGAGCGTGCGAATCTCGTCCCCGCCATGCAGGCCCGCGGCGGCGGCGGCCGAGCCCGCGGTCACCTCGCCGATGACGGGCCTCACCTCGGTCACACCGTTCGCCCACAACATGCCCCACAGCACCAGCACCGCGAACAGGATGTTGAAGGCAGGGCCTGCGAGCAGCACCACGATGCGTTGCCAGGGCGGACGGCGCGTGAAGGAGCGCGCCAGTTCGTGCGGCTCCACCGGCCCTTCGCGCTCGTCGAGGAGCTTCACGTAGCCGCCCAGCGGGATGGCGGCCAGGACGTATTCGGTGCGATCCGCGCCGGCGACGCGCTTCAGCAGCGGGCGGCCGAAGCCGACCGAGAACCTGAGCACCTTGAAGCCGAGCCGTCGCGCGACCCAGAAATGGCCGAATTCATGCACCGTGACCAGAAGGCCCACGGCGATCACGAACCACAGCGCGTACCAGACCACACTCATGCGTGAGCGCCCCTCACCGCTGCAGTTCTTGTGATGCCGACGATCTGCTCACGTGCGTGCACTCTGCCCTCCGCGTCGGCGGCCAGCACGTCCTCGAGCCCGCCGATCGTCCCCCTGGTGCTCCGCTGCACTACGGCTTCAATGACCGCCGCGATGCCGGGAAAGTTCAATCGGCGCTCGAGGAATGCCTGCACCGCGACCTCGTTGGCCGCGTTGAGCACCACCGGGTCGAGCCCGCCGGCGCGCGCCGCGGCCTGCGCCAGCGCGAGGCACGGGAACTTGTCGGTATCGGGAGCCCGGAAGTCGAGCCGCGCGGCCTTGAGCAAGTCGAGGAATTCTACACCGGAGCTGATTCTCTCGGGCCACGCGAGCGCATGAGCGATCGGCGTGCGCATATCCGGCGCGGACAGCTGCGCGAGCACCGAACCGTCGAGGTATTCGACCAGCGAATGCACGATGCTCTGCGGGTGCACGAGGATCTGCACCTGTGCGGGCGTCAATCCGAACAGCAGGCACGCCTCGATCAGCTCCAGCCCCTTGTTCATGAGCGTGGCGCAGTCCACGGAGATCTTGCGGCCCATGACCCAGTTGGGATGCGCGAGGGCGGCTTCCGGAGTGACGGCGGCCAGCGCCTCGCGCGGGGTGTCGCGGAACGGCCCGCCGGAGGCGGTGAGCAGTACGCGCTTCAGCCCCGCCGGCGCCACCCCCGGGATTACACCCGGCGGCAGACACTGAAAGATGGCATTGTGCTCGCTGTCGATCGGCAACAGCGTGGCGCCGGAGCGCTTCACCGCCGCGAGCAGCAACGGGCCCGCCATCACCAGCGCCTCCTTGTTGGCGAGCAGCAGGCGCTTGCCGGCGCGTGCCGCCGCCAGCGTGGAGCGCAGGCCGGCCGCGCCCACGATCGCGGCCATGACACACTGCACCTCGGCGGCCTGCGCGATCTCCTCGAGCGCTGCGCCTCCCGCCAGCACCCGCGTCTGCGGGGCCGCGCGGCCCAACAGCTCGCGCAACTCGCGCGCGGCCCGCTCGTCTGCCAGAGCTGCGTAGGCCGGGTGCCAGGCGAGCACCTGCTGCGCGAGCTTCGCGGCGTTGGTGTTGGCCGCGATCGCCACCAGCCGGAAACGATCGGGATGACGCGCCAGCACATCGAGCGTGCTCTCGCCCACGGAGCCGGTGGAGCCGAGGACGGCGACGCCGATCACCCGACGACTCCGAGCTGCGTGAGCCCGAGCACCAGCACCGGAGCCGCTCCGGTCAGACTGTCGATGCGGTCCATGACTCCGCCATGTCCCGGAAACACGCTGCCGCTATCCTTCACGCCGGCGAAGCGCTTCAGCAGACTCTCGGTCAGGTCGCCGATAATCGAAAAGCCGACCGCGGCGAGACACAGCGGCAGGAACGCCGCCAGCGGCACGTGGAACCACAGGCTGCCCGCGATCGCGACCACCGCGCTCACCGCGATCGCTCCCAACACTCCCTCCCAGGTCTTCCCCGGAGACACATTCGGCGCCAGGCGGATGCGCCCGAAGCGCCGGCCGCAGAAGAATGCACCGATGTCCGCGACCCACACCAGCAGCAGTGCGAACAGCACCCATTGTGCGCCGTTCGGCAGCGCGAGCCGCAGTCGCACCAGGGCGAGCCACGCGGGCACCAGCGCCAGCACACCGGCGGCGCCGGCCGACCAGGGCGCAACGCGCCGCGGCGCGAATGCGATCCATAGCAGCGCGGTCAGCCACCACAGCACCGCCACGCTGAGCAGCAGGTCGCGCCCATCGGGCGTGGCCGAGACGCGCCACGCGCCCAGCAGCATTGCTGCCACCAGCAGTACGTACGCGGTGCGCAGCGCGGGCGTCCCCAGCAGCAGGAATGCGGACCACTCCCACGCCCCGGCCAGCACCAGCAGCGTCACCACGCCCACGGTCGCTTCCTGAGGCAGCCAGAGCACGATGGCAAGCAGCACCGCGCCCAGCACCACGGCGGTCAGGACTCGTTTGCGCAGCGCGTCCGTCACGATGCGCTTACGTCCGCGCCGCGGAGTGTCGCGCGGCGGTGTGGCCGAAGCGCCGTTCACGGCTGGCGAAGAACGCGAGCGCGTCCTCGAGATCCGCCACCGCGAAATCCGGCCACAGCCGCGGACTGAAATACAGCTCCGCGTAGGCGAGATCCCAGAGCAGAAAGTTGCTGACGCGGTACTCACCGCCGGTGCGGATCAGCAGATCCGCCTCCGGCAGTCCCGCGAGCGCGAGCTGTGCGGCGAAGCGGTCCTCGTTGATGTCTTCCGGCCGCAAGGCGCCACTTGAGCATTCTCTCGCAAGCTTTTGAGTCGCCTGGATAATATCCCAGCGCCCGCCGTAACTCACGGCCACCTGGAGCCTCAAGGCCCCATTGCCGGCGGTGTGCTCCTCCGCGGCCGCGATACGCGCCTGCAGCCGCACCGAGAGATTGCGGCGTTCCCCGACGAAGCGCACCCGTACACCCTTCGCGTGCAGCTCCGCGATCTCGCGGTCGAGCGCCTCGAGGAACAGGCCCATGAGACTGCCGACCTCCTCCGCCGGCCGACTCCAGTTCTCGCTCGAGAAAGCGAACAGCGTGAGGGCCTCCACGCCGCGGCGCGCGCACTCCTCGATACACATGCGCACCGGCGTGAGCCCGGCGCGGTGGCCGGCCGAACGCGTGAGCCCGCGCGCAGCCGCCCAGCGGCCGTTGCCGTCCATGGTGATCGCGATGTGCCGCGGCAGCAGCTTGAAGGTGGCGGCGACCATCAGACCTGCATGACCTCCTTCTCCTTGGCGCTGAGCAGCGCCTCGATGTCGGCGACGTGCTTGTCGGTGAGCTTCTGCACTTCGAGCTCGGCGCGCCGCTCATCGTCCTGCGAGACCAGTTTCTCTTTCAACATGTCCTTGATGTCGTTCATGACGTCGCGGCGCACGTTGCGCACCGCGACGCGGGCGTTCTCCGCGTCGTGCCGCAGCACCTTGGTGATCTCGCGGCGCCGCTCCTCGGTGAGCGGTGGCATGGGAATGCGGATCACGGTGCCGGCCGTCATGGGCGTGAGCCCGAGATCGGACTTGAAGATCGCCTTCTCAATCGCCTGCACGACGCTCTTCTCCCACGGGGAGATGACCAGCGTGCGGCCCTCCTCGACCGCGATGCTCGCCACCTGCTGCAGCGGCACCTCCGAACCGTAGTAATCCACCTTCAGGTGCTCGATGAGGCTGGGGTGCGCCCGGCCGGTGCGCAGCTTCTTCAGATCCCCCTGGAAGTTCTGTACGCACTTCGCCATGCGCGTAACAGCGTCTTTCTTGATGTCTTCGAGCATGGGTTGTGTCTCCTCGATGCGGCGCGGCTCAGTCCACTGTCACGGCCGTGCCTACGTCCTCGCCGCGTACGATGCGGGTGAGATCCCCGGGATTGTTGAGATTGAACACCCGCAAAGGCAAGCGGTTGTCGCGGCACATGACAATGGCCGTCGCATCCATGACGTTGAGCTTGTCGGTGAGCACCTTGTCGAAGGTCAGGCGCGGGTAGCGCACGGCAGCCGGATTGCGCAGCGGATCATCCGAATACACCCCGTTCACCCTGGTGGCCTTCAGGAGCACGTCGGCGTTGATCTCGATGGCGCGCAGCGCGGCGGCGGTGTCGGTGGTGAAGAACGGGTTGCCGGTACCGGCGGCGAAGATCGTCACGCGACCCTTTTCCAGGTGCCGCATCGCACGGCGCCGGATGTAGTCCTCGCAGACCTGGTTGATGCGGATCGCGGACATGACCCGGGCATGCATCCCCAGGCTCTCGAGCGCGTCCTGCATGGCGAGTGCATTCATCACCGTGGCGAGCATGCCCATGTGATCGGCCGCGACCCGGTCCATACCGGCGCGCGCCAGCCCGGCGCCGCGGAAGATGTTGCCGCCGCCGATCACCGCCGCGACCTGCACATTCATCTGCGTGATGTCCTGCAGTTCCCCGGCGATGCGCCGGATGACCGCCGGATCGATGCCGTAGTCCCCCTCTCCCATCAGGGCCTCACCCGAGAGTTTCACCACGATTCTCGAGTAGTGGGCCTTGGCTTGCGTCATCTCAACACCTCCGCCGATGGAAAAAACCCCGCTCGCGGCGGGGTTTGAGTCCTTGAGCCGTGCTCGCGCCTTCAGTGCCTGACCGTGGGGGCCGCGCCGTCCGGCTTCTTCTCGATGCCGGCGCCGACCTCGAAGCGCTCGAACGCCACGACCTCCGCCTTGGCACCCTTTAACAACTTCTCGATCGTCACGTCCAGGTCCTTGACGAACGGCTGCCCGGCGAGGGTGATCTCCCCCAGGGCCTTGCGCAGCCTCCCTTCGACCATCTTGGCGACGATCTCCGGGGGCTTGCCCTCGCGCTGCGCCTGCTGGGTGAGAATCTCGCGCTCCTTCGCCATGACGTCCGCGGGCACCTGGGCCTGGGTGAGGTAGCGGGGGTTGCTGGCCGCAACGTGCATCGCCAGATCGTAGGCAAGACTCGCCGCGCCACCCCTGAGTGCCACCAACGCGCCGATGCGCGTGCCGTGCAGGTAGGCACCGAGGTGCTCCGGCGAGGTGAGTACGGCAAAGCGCCGCACGCTGATGTTCTCGCCGATCTTCGCCACCAGCGCCCGGCGCCGCTGCTCGACGCTCTCGCCGGACGGCAGCTTCGCCTCGCCCAGCCCCGCCAGGCTCGCCGGCTGCGAGGTCAGAGCGCACTCGGCCACGGCCTGTGCGAAGGCGCGGAAGCCCTGCTCGCGGGCGACGAAGTCGGTCTCGCAGTTGATCTCGACCATGGCGGCGGTGCGTGCATCGGCAGATTTGGAGACTGCCACCACCCCCTCGGTGGCGAGGCGCGCCGCTTTCTTGTCGGCCTTGGCGTGCCCCTGCTTGCGCATCAGCTCGGCCGCGGCGTCCAGGTCACCCTTGGCTTCGACGAGCGCCTTCTTGCACTCCATCATGCCCGCGCCGGTACGCTCGCGGAGCTGCTTGACTGCGTCTGCTGTGATGTTCATGGACAAGTTAGGGTCCTTGCATTACTCGGCCGAACCAGCGCCCGCGCCGCCCCGGCCCTTGCGCCGGGCCGGCGCGGCGGCCGGCCGGCGCGCCACGGCCTCGGGTGCCGGGACTGTGCCGGCGGCTGCCACAGGCTCCGCCGCCTCCTCCACCTCGAGGTCCTCCTCCTCGGCCGCGAGCGCCTCGACCGCAGCGGCCGGCGCCTTGATGGGGGGGAGCTTGCGCCGTGCCGGGGCCTTCTTGCGCACCGCCGCCTGCGGGCGTTGCTGCCGGCCGCGCGCGGCCTTCTTGCGCGGGTTGCCCGCCTCATCGAGCTCGACGAACTCGTCTTCGCCGACCGCGACCTGGGGCACCGACTGCTTGCCCTCGAGCACCGCATCGGCGATGCCGGCGGCATACAGCTGGATGGCGCGCATGGCATCGTCGTTGCCCGGGATCACGTAGTCGATGCCATCGGGCGAGCAGTTGGTGTCGACGATGGCCACCACCGGAATGCCGAGCTTCTTGGCTTCGTGAAGCGCGATGTTCTCGTGCCCGACGTCGACCACGAACAGCGCATCCGGGAGCGAGTCCATGTGCTTGATGCCGCCGAGACTCCTCTCGAGCTTGTCCATCTCGCGCCGCAGCTGGGTGGCCTCTTTCTTGCCACGCTTGTCCAGCGCACCGGAGGCGGCGAGTTCGGTGATTTCCCCGAGTCGCTTGATGGATTGGCGGATGGTCTTGAAGTTCGTGAGCATGCCGCCCAGCCAGCGCTGGTTCACGAACGGCTGCGCGGCGCGCTCGGCTTCCTTCTGGATCGCCTCGCGCGCCGAGCGCTTGGTGCCGACGAACAGCACCTTGCCCCCGTCGGAAATCACTCCCTTGATGAACTGCGCAGCTTCCGCGTACATCGGCTGCGTCTTCTCGAGGTTGATGATGTGGATCCTGTTTCGCTCGCCGAAGATGAAGGGAGCCATCTTCGGGTTCCAGAAGCGGGTCTGATGTCCGAAATGGACTCCCGCCTCCAGCATCTGTCGCATGGACACGCCGGGCATGAAAGACTCCTGTGCGGGTTGAGCCTCCGCGCATCCCCGTGACCATCCTGAGGAAGCCCGTGAGGCCATCCTAAGGACACCCAGTCACCAAGGTTAACGATGCGCGTGTGGGTTGCGTTGCCAAAAAAGGCCGCGCTTTATACCATGAAGACCTCATCGGAACAATGTCTTACGCTTGGCTTCGGCGCCCCCTTGGCTTAAGGCGCCGCGACTCCACTTCGCATCCCATGCACGTCACGATCAAGACCCCCGAGGAACAGGAAAAAATGCGCATCGCCGGGCGCCTGGCCGCGGAGGTGCTCGACATGATCGCGGAGCACGTGGTGCCGGGGGTGACGACCGAGGAGCTCGACCGCCTCTGCCACGACCATATCGTGAACGTACAGCGCTCGGTGCCTGCGAACCTCAACTACCGCGGTTTTCCCAAGACCATCTGCACCTCGGTGAACCACGTGGTCTGCCACGGCATCCCGAATGACAAGCGCCTGAAGGCCGGCGACATCGTCAATATCGACGTCACCGTGATCCGCGACGGATTTCACGGCGACACCAGCCGCATGTACCTGGTGGGCAAGGCGGCGGCGCATGCGCAGCGCCTCTCCGAGACCTGCTTCGCCGCCATGTGGCGCGGCATCGAGACGGTGCGTCCGGGTGCGCACCTGGGCGACGTCGGTCACGCCATCCAGAGCTTCGTCGAGGGAAACGACTACTCGGTGGTGCGCGAGTACTGCGGCCATGGAATCGGGCGTGTGTATCACGAAGACCCGCAGGTGCTGCACTACGGCGAGGCCGGCACCGGGCTCGAGCTCAAGGCGGGTATGACCTTCACCATCGAGCCGATGGTGAACGCGGGCAAGCGCCACGTGCGCCTGCTGCCCGACGGCTGGACCGTCATCACCAAGGACCATTCGCTGTCTGCGCAGTGGGAACACACCGTGCTGGTCACCGACACCGGGTTCGACGTGCTGACGCTGGGCGCGAACGGGGCGCAGCATTAGTCCGTGCTCGAGGAAACGCGCCCCGCCACGTACCCCGCAGCCTCCTGGCCGCTGTTGACGCGACTGCCGGCACAACTCGCCGCCGAGGCCGAGCCGGCCGCCTGGCGTGAGCTGCTGCGCCAGGCGCACGAGGAGCTGAAGGCGCGCTTTGTCGCGGAAGAACCGGTCGAGGAGCTGGTGCACGCGCGCGCGGCGCTCATCGACGCGGCGCTGCGCGAGGCCTGGCGCACGCACTGCGCCGCGCAGGCAGCGTGGGCGCTGGTCGCGGTCGGGGGTTACGGACGCGGGGAGCTGCAGCCGTGCTCCGACATCGACATCCTGCTGCTCGTGCCGCAGCCGCCGGACGCCCCGGGCAGCGCCGTCATCGGCACCCTGGTGGCGTTCCTGTGGGACATCGGCCTGGAGGTCGGCCACAGCGTGCGTACCGTCGAGCAGTGCGCCGAGGAGAGCGCCGCCGACGTGAGCGTCATGACGACGCTGCTCGAGGCGCGCCTGCTCGCCGGCCGCGCGGAACTGCTCGGCGCCATGCGCACCGCGCTCGCGCCGGAGCGCCTCTGGCCCGTGAAGGAGTTCTTCGAGGCGAAAGTGCGCGAGCAGGCCGAGCGGCACCTGAAAGCCAACGACACCGCCTACAACCTCGAACCCAACGTCAAGACCGGCCCCGGGGGCCTGCGCGACATCCAGACCATCGCCTGGGTCGCGAAGCGGCATTTCGGCGGCCCCGACACGCTCGATGCCCTGGTGACGCATGGGTTCCTCACGCTGGCGGAGCTGCACCGCCTGCAGCAGGCGCAGGCGTTTCTGTGGAAGGTGCGCTTTGGCCTCCACACCCTCACCGCGCGGCGCGAGGACCGGCTGCTGTTCGACTACCAGATCCGCCTCGCCCAGAGCTTCGGTTACGAAGACGCTTCCTACACGCTGGCGGTCGAGCAGTTCATGCAGCGCTACTACCGCACGGTCATGGACGTGAGCCTGCTGAACGAGCTGCTGCTGCAGCTGTTTCGTGAAGCGATCCTCACCGAGAGCGAGCCGCCGCGGCCGCTGAACGCGCGCTTCCAGGTGCGCAACGGCTCGCTGGAGGCGGTCAGCGAGGAGGCGTTCCCGCGCACCCCCTCGACGCTGCTGGAGCTGTTCGTTCTGCTGCAGCAGAACCCGGACATCCGCGGCGTGCGCGCCTCGACCATGCGCGCGGTGGCGCGCAATCTGTGGCTCATCGATGAGGAGTTCCGCCAGAACCCGCGCCATCACCGCCTGTTCCTCGAGATCCTGCGCTCGCCGGTGGGCGTCACGCACGAACTGCGGCGCATGAACACCTACGGCGTGCTCGGGCGCTACATCCCGGCATTCGGGCGCATCGTCGGGCGCATGCAGTACGACCTGTTCCATGCCTACACGGTCGATGCGCATACGCTGTTCGTGGTGAGCAACCTGCGCCGCTTCGCGATCCCGCGTTACGACCATGAGCTGCCGGAAGCCTCGCGCGTCATGCAGCAGCTGCCGCGCAGCGAAGTCGCCTACCTCGCCGCGCTGTTCCACGACATCGCCAAGGGCCGCGGCGGCGATCATTCCGAGCTCGGTGCGGTGGACGCGGAGGCATTCTGTCTCGAACAGGGCCTGTCCCAGTACGATGCGCGCCTGGTCGCCTGGCTGGTGCGCAATCACCTGCAGCTGTCGATCACCTCGCAGAAGCAGGACATCGGCGACCCGCAGGTCATCAACGCGTTCGCGCGCAAGGTCGGCGACGAGACGCATCTCGATTACCTGTACGTGCTGACGTGTGCGGACGTTCGCGCCACCAATCCGAAGCTGTGGAACTCCTGGAAGGCATCGCTGTTCCGGGACTTCTACCAGCGCGTGAAACGCGCGCTGCGCCGGGGCCTGGAGAGCCCGATCGATCCGGAGCACCTGGTGCGCGAGATCCAGGACGGCGCGCGGCGCCTGCTGCTGGAGCGCGGCGTCTCCGAGCGCGACATCGCGGGCGCGTGGACGCGGTTCTCGGCCGGTTATTTCCTGCAACACTCCCCGGAAGAGGTCGCGTGGCACGCGCGCCTGCTGGCCGAGCGTGACGCGGCATCGGATGAGCCGCTGGTCGCGCTCGATCCGCGCAGCGTGCGCGGCACCACCGCGGCGCTGATTTTCACGCGCCCGCGGCGGCATGGGTTCGCGCGCACCACCGCGGCGCTCGATCAGCTTGGCCTCAACATCGTCGACGCGCGCATCACCCCGACCGGCGATGGCTTCAGTCTCGACCTCTATCACCTGCTGGAGGACGACGGTGCGCCGATCACCGACAACGACCGACAGGTGGAAATCGAGCAGGCACTGTGGCGCTCGCTGCAGGGACCGGCGGATGCGCCGTTTGCGGTGTCGCGGCGCGCGCCGCGCCAGGCGCGCATGTTCAACACCCCCACCCAGATCGCGTTCAGCGTCGATGAGCGCAACCGCCGCCTGGTGCTGGAGCTGACCGCAGGGGATCGCCCCGGCCTGTTGTGCGAAGTCGGCAAGGTGTTGATGGCGGAGCGCGTCGAGCTGCACGCAGCCAAGATCATGACCGTCGGCGAGCGCGCCGAGGACGTGTTCTACCTCACCGATTTCGACAACCACCCCTTAAGCAACGCCGCCGCCGAGCGTCTGCGCGATCGCCTGGTGCAGGCACTCGATGAGCGCCAGGCGGCGCTGCGGTAAGCTAAGCTGCCGGCACGACGCGCACATGAATCCGCACCTCGATGCCCTGCACGCCTATCCCTTCGAGCGCCTGGCACGTCTCAAGGCGAACCTCACCGCGCCTGCCCGGCTCGCCCACATCGCCATGTCGATCGGCGAGCCGCAGCACACGCCGCCGGCGTTCGTGCTGGAGGTGCTGCGGCGGCATCTGGATCGGCTGGGCAGCTATCCGGCGACCGCGGGCCTGCCGGAGCTGCGCGCCGCGTGCGCCGGCTGGCTCACGCGGCGCTACGGACTTCCGGCCGGCAGCGTAAATGCCGACACCATGGTGTTGCCGGTGAACGGGACGCGCGAGGGCCTGTTCGCGTTCGTGCAGGCGGCGGTGGATGGGCGGCGCGACCCGCTCGTCGTCATGCCCAATCCTTTCTATCAGATCTACGAGGGCGCGGCGCTGCTCGCCGGCGCGCAGCCGTATTTCCTCGACACCACGGCCGCCAACGGCTACCAGCCCGATCTCAGTGCCGTGCCGGTGCAGGTGTGGAAGCGCTGCCAGGTGTTGTTCCTGTGCAGTCCCGGAAATCCCACCGGCGCGGTCCTGCCGCGGTCGCTGCTGCAGCAGGCGCTCAGCCTCGCCGATCGCTACGACTTCCTCATCGCCTCCGATGAGTGCTACGCGGACATCTACCTGGATGAGCGCGCGCCACCCCCGGGACTGCTGCAGGCAGCCCAAGCGTCCGGCCGCGAGCGCTTCGAGCGCTGCGTGGTGTTCCACAGTCTGTCCAAGCGCTCGAGTGTCCCGGGCCTGCGCTCCGGGTTCGTGGCCGGCGATGCGGCGATCATGGCGCGCCTGCTGCTGTACCGGACCTACCACGGCAGCGCCATGCCGGTGCCGACACAGCTCGCCAGCGTCGCCGCGTGGGAAGACGACGCCCATGCCGCGGCCAACCGCCGCGTCTACCAGGAGAAATTCGCGCGCGTGCTGCCGGTCCTCAGGCCGATGATGGACGTGACGCAGCCTGCGGGCGCGTTCTATCTGTGGCCGGACGTGGGCGGCGATGACGAGCGCTTCACGCGCGAGCTGTTCGCACGCGCCAATCTCACCGTGCTGCCGGGCAGCTACCTCGGCCGCAGCGGAGCGGCGGGCAATCCGGGCGCCGGGCGCGTGCGCATCTCGCTGGTACCCGCTGCGGAGCAGTGCGTGGAAGCCGCGACGCGCATCCGGGAATTTCTGCAGACGTCTTGGGCGCCGCGAGGCGCGGGAACTCCTGCATGAGCGATCTCACCCGCCTCAAGTCCGTCATCGATGCCGCGTACGAGCGCCGCGCCGAGCTCACCCCGAAGAATGTGCCGCCGGACCTGCAGCCGGCGCTGGAGGAGTGCATTGCGCTGCTCGACAGCGGGCATGCGCGGGTTGCCGAGCCGCGCGCGGGCCGCTGGGTGGTCAACGAATGGCTGAAGAAGGCCGTGCTGCTGTCGTTCCGCACCCGCGATAACACCCCGATGGATGCGGGGTTTACCCGCTTCTACGACAAGGTGCCGCTGAAGTACGCCGCCGCCACGGAGGAGGAGTTGCGCGCCGGCGGCGCCCGCATCGTGCCGCACGCACTGGTGCGCCGCGGCGCCTACATCGCGCCGAACGTCGTGTTGATGCCGAGCTACGTCAACATCGGGGCGTGGGTCGGCTCCGGGACCATGGTCGACACCTGGGCGACGGTGGGGTCGTGCGCGCAGATCGGTCGCAACGTGCACCTGTCGGGCGGGGTCGGTATCGGCGGGGTGCTCGAGCCGCTGCAGGCCAGTCCGACCATCATCGAGGATGATTGCTTCATCGGCGCACGCTCCGAAGTCGTCGAAGGCGTCGTGGTCGAAGCGGGCTCGGTGATTTCCATGGGCGTCTTCATCGGGCAGAGCACCCGCATCTACGACCGCACCACCGGCACGATCCTGCAGGGACGGGTGCCGGCCGGCTCGGTAGTGGTATCGGGCACGCTGCCCTCGGCGGACGGCCGCTACAGCCTCTACTGCGCGGTCATCGTCAAGCGCGTCGACGCGCAGACGCGCGCGAAAACCTCCCTCAACGATCTGCTGCGCAGCGCTGAATAGGCCGCGCGCTCACCTCCATCGCGCATAACCGCCCTGTAACTGCCGTGCGACTGACGTCCTAACCGCGCCCTTCCTAGCATGGCCGGGTGCACACTTCAGCGATCCGGCAGCCTGCGCACCGGTGCGCCGCCGCGAGCCACGCGGGACTTGGCCGCGATCGCCCGGAATGTGCGCGCGGCGCGCGTCTGCGTCTGCAGCTCGAACTCCCGATAGACGCTGATCAGCTGGCGTCCGAAAACCGTCAGTCTCGCGCCCCCGCCGCCGCGGCCGCCCTTGCTGCTCACCGCGACCGGCTCACGGAAGGACAGGTTGAGACTCTCGAGCAGCAGCCAGGCGCGGCGGTAGCTCATGTGCAGGTCGCGGGCGGCCTGCGACAGCGAGCCGGTCCGGCCGATGCGCTCGAGCAGCGCGATCTTGCCTGGTCCAACGGCCTGCCTGCGGCCAAAGTCGACCCGGAAGCGGATGGCTGGAATTGGCATGCGGTGTCGCCAGGTTGGCCGCGGTGCGTGGGTTGCATTGGTGGCCGCGGTTCTGCCACGATATATTCAAATGAATATAACGATAGGAGCCGCACGCACGTCAAGCGTGCGCACGGTCATTCTGGAGCACAGCAAAATGCGTAAGCAGATCCTCACGACAGCAGCGATTCTGATTGGTTGCGCCGCGGCGACAGGCGCCGCGGCGGTGGATATCGGCGCCGACACCAGGGTGGGCGGACAGATTTTTTTCGATGTCAGCCATATCAGCCTGCAGAATGAGAACTCCTCGGGGGCCAAGATCGATGCCGCACCGACCGGCACGGGCTTCGATGTCAAGCGCTTCTACCTGAGCATCGATCACAGGTTCAACGACGTCTGGTCCGCGGATCTCACCACCGACGCACAGTTCAGCACCGCGAGCACCGCAACGGTCACCACCTCCACCGGCAACACCACGGTGCTGACCAACCAGAACAGCAGCGGCGGCGTCAGCGAGGTATTCATCAAAAAGCTGTACCTGGAAGGCAAGTTCGACCGGGCCTTCGTGGTACACATCGGCTCCTACGATATGCCCTGGGATCGGTTTGTCGAGAGTCTTTACGGCTATCGCTACATTGAAAAGACAACCACGGACCGCCTGGGGTTTTCCAACACCACCGACTGGGGCCTCAACGCGAGCGGGTCGCTCGGGGATGGCGACCTGGTCACGTACGCCGCCTCGGTAGTCAACGGCGCCGGATACAAGAATCCGACCCGCACGAAGGATGTCGACTTCGAGGGACGCATCGGCGTGAAGCCCGCGGACTGGCTGACGCTGGGTGCGGGCTTCTACTCCGGCCACCTCGCTCAGATCAACGCCAGCAACGAGAACTTTCCCAGCAACACCGCCACCCGCCTTGACTTCGTGGCCGGCGTGAATTACGCGGGCTTTCGTGTCGGCGCCGAATACTTCGACGCCAAGAACTACAAGACCGTCAAGGACGCAGCCTCCGCCGCCTTCGGAACCTCGGCGATCGTCACGGCCTCGGGCGCCGTGCCGGTCAGCGACAAGGCGGACGGGTTTTCGGGCTGGGTCTCGTATGCCTTCGATGCGCAATGGTCGGTGTTCGGGCGCTACGACGAGGCCAAGCTGAGCAAAGACGTGGCCCCGGACCTGAAGGACAAGTACCTCAACATCGGCCTCGCCTACAAGCCGATCAAGGCGCTCGACTTCGCCCTGGTCTACAAGAACGAGAAGGTGAATAACGGCAGCACCTCGATCAGCGGTGCCGATGCCAACGGCTCGTACGCAATCGGTGGCGCCAACGGCACCCGCAATGGCACGTTCGATGAGCTGGGCCTCTACGCCCAATGGGTCTTCTAATACCGTTCCGCCCGCAGCGCGCGCGCCACGAGCTCGGACACCTTCTTCTCATCTTCGATCAGTAGCATCCGCATGGCAGGCTCGATGCCACTCAGGAAAGCACGTCCCGACTAAGGGCACGCAAATGCACGATTAAAATCCATTCAGAATCGACAAGTTGTATACAAGTAATTGAATAAAATTGACTTTCGCTTCCTGCAAAGCCGGCGATACTGCGCCGCCCGTAACCAAACGGTCATTTGACTGCATTCTGACTGTCATACGAGTGAACCACAGTGAGCGCCTCCGCGCGGCACCTCACCGGGAGTCGATGAAGGGCCGGCGCCGCGTGGGTATTTTGCAACCACTGAAGAACAGGAAGCGCCAAGATGACACCTATTCGTTCGCAAAGTGCATTCCGAGCCCGCCGTTCCCGCGGCATCGCCCGAGTGGGGGGCGCGTGTGTGCTGGCGGCTTGCTGGTGCGCAGCGGTGCCCGCGCAGGCGCAGAGCGCGAGCACACCGGCGCCCAAAGC
>Ga0137409_10000892_pt1 | contig 32753 bp, 26 predicted proteins | sample CZODoug1_16funga_FD_122059 | JGI IMG/M metagenome (GOLD analysis project Ga0137409, IMG submission 122059) | Vadose zone soil fungal communities from Angelo Coast Range Reserve, California, USA - CZODoug1_16fungal (Hybrid Assembly) | ecosystem: Environmental > Terrestrial > Soil > Vadose zone... | reverse complement strand
TTTCAAGAGCACATCATGGATCCCAACTCAATTGAGAACGTCCGCGCCTGGACCGCCGGCATGGAGGTCGAAGCCGAGGCGATCGCTCAGATCAGGAACATCGCGGCCCTGCCAATTGTCGCCGGCCACGTGGCCATCATGCCGGACGTGCACCTGGGCAAGGGCGCGACGGTCGGCTCGGTCATCCCAACGCGCGCCGCCATCATTCCGGCTGCGGTCGGCGTCGATATCGGCTGCGGCATGTGCGCCGTGCGCACGGAGCTAGCGGCCGACGACCTGCCGGACTCACTGGCAGCGATCCGCTCCGCGATCGAGGCGCTGGTGCCGGTCGGGTTCGCGATGCACAAGCGGCCGGTCGAACTACGACAGGATGGACTCTCAAGCGTGCAACTCGAGCGCACGAGCGAGCAACTGCATGATCGCTACCAGCGCCTGCAGATCATGAAGCGCGTCGGCAAGTTTGACCACGAGCGTGTGTGGACGCAACTCGGCACACTGGGAGGGGGCAATCATTTCATCGAAATTTGCCTCGACGAGGCCGATCGCGTCTGGATCATGCTGCATTCCGGCTCGCGCAATGTCGGCAAGACCATCGGCGAAACGGCAATCGGCATGGCGCGCGAAGAAGCACAGCGGCTGCAGCGCAACCTCCCCGACCGCGATCTGGCCTGGCTGGATGAAGGCACACCGCAGTTCGAGGAGTATGTCGACGGCTTGCGCTGGGCACAGGACTACGCCGCGCACAACCGCAGCCTGATGCTGCGCGCAATTCTCTCGGCGTTGCGTGCAGCATTTGGACGCGAGATCGGAACGGCGGAACACGCGGTCAACTGCCACCACAACTACAGCTCGGTCGAGGAGCACTTCGGCGACAAGGTGTGGATTACGCGCAAGGGCGCCGTGGCCGCACGCGCAGGACAGCTGGGGATTGTTCCCGGCAGCATGGGCGCTCGCTCCTACATCGTGCGCGGCAAGGGCAACGTGGACTCCTACTCCTCCTGCGCGCACGGGGCCGGGCGCCGCATGAGCCGAAACGCCGCCAAACGGTCTTTCTCACTCGCCGATCTGCGGGCGCAGACGGCCGGCGTCGAGTGCCGCAAGGACGCAGGAGTTCTGGACGAGATTCCCGGCGCCTACAAAGACATCGATGCGGTGATGGCCGCGCAGGCCGATCTGGCGGAGGTCGTGCATTCGTTGAAACAGGTGCTGTGCATCAAGGGGTAGCAGGCTGTTGATAAACGTAGCGAGCAGGGCGAAATTGGCGGCGAGGAGCGGACCTGTACGAGTGGTACAGCGAGCACCGGAGGCGCCAAGTTAGCCCGCGCAGTAGTTTTTCAACAGCCTGGTAGGAGTCTCTTCGTGCACGAGTGGTACACCGAGCACCGCAGCCGAAAAATCGGGCCGCACTGCAATCTTGAGATAGGTTCTACGCAAATCGCAGTCGAAGTGCAGGTAGCCCCACGCCGTGCAGAACGGTCGCCCAGGTTTGCCCTGGAGCAATCGGAAATGCGCGCGTGAGCGTTCCGGTGGTGACGATCTCGCCGGCGGCCAGCAGCGGTTGCGCTGGATCGCGCGCGAGCAGCTCGACCAGGTGGCGCAATGCCGATAGCGGTCCGTCCAGCACGTTCGCCGCGTGACCGCGATCGACGATCGAGCCGTCGCGCAGCAAATCGATTTCGAAAGTCGCGAGGGTCGACTGCCACTTCTCGGCGTGCGGCGCGATCTTGTGGCGCTCGCCGATCACGAGCCCGCCATGCAATCCAAATGCCGCCACGGTGTCGGGCGCTGCAAACTTCCAGCCGGGATAGATCGAGTGCACGATCTCGAAGCCGTGGGCGACCCAGTCGATACAGCCGAGCAGCGCTGCCTCATCCATGCCGGCGGCGGGCGCCGAGGCAAGTCCGAACACGATTTCGGGCTCGATTCTCGGCTCGGCGAGACCGGTGAGCAAAAACTCCTCACGCGCTGGCGAGAGGTCTCGCACCGTGCGGTCATAGACGTAGCCCCAAATCGGCGCCCACACGCCGTATTCGGCCCAGATCGTGCGGTTGGTGAAACCAATCTTGCGGCCAACCGGTCGATCACCGCGCGCGCTACGCATCGCGCGGACTTCGCTCGCCGCGCGATACGCGGCATCAAGGTCAAAGTGTTCGAGGCGGGATGAGAACGGCACGATCTGCGTGCCCCGGCCGAGGGTCGCAAATACTTCGGCGGCTACTTCGGCTGCTACTTCGGCGGTAATTGCACGCGAGTCCATGGAAGGGGCCAGTGGGGTGAGAACGCACAGTAAGCTATCGTCGGCGTCGTCCAACCTTCATGCTGGCTGCAGCCGAGTTCAAGTAAGCGCTGCGCCCAGTTCGCGTTTGACTCGCCGCTCTCGTTCCGTGCAACCCGCGTGACCAGCGCACGATCCTCATCACACAGCCACCCACACCTACCAACTTGCGCGCGCCGGAGCGCGGCGAATATGTATTGGACGGAGCCGTTGGCTCGGGCGAACAAGAGGCGCAGCGACCCGGCGCCGATTCCCTAGGAAAAAAGTGGCCCATTCGACAACGGTATCGCTCGTTCTCGGCAGCGGCGGCGCCCGCGGCCTGGCCCACATCGGCGTGATTCAGTGGCTGACCGAAAACGGCTACGAGATTCGCTCAATCGCGGGCTCCTCCATGGGTGCGCTCGTCGGCGGGATCTTCGCTGCCAGCAAACTCGACGTCTATGCGCAGTGGGTGCTGGCGCTCGAGCGCATGCAGGTGGTGCGCTTGCTCGATCCGGCATTCACCCGCCTCGGACTTTTCAAGGGCGAGCGCATCATCGGCGTACTGCGCGAGCTGATCGGCGATTTCGCCATCGAGGATCTACCGGTATCGTTCACGGCGGTAGCAACTGACCTCGTGTCCGGCGAGGAGGTGTGGTTGCGCGACGGCAAGTTGTTCGACGCCATCCGCGCCTCGATCGCGACGCCTCTGATCTTCACTCCGTTCGAATATCGCGGACGGAAGTTGCTGGACGGCGGTTTGGTGAATCCGGTTCCGGTTGCGCCCACTCTCAACGACACGAACGATCTCACGGTCGCTGTCAATCTGGGCGGCCCGGTCGAGTTCAGGCCGTCGCCGCTGCCCAGCGCACCGATTGCCGACGGCAACGCCAATCGACAGCGAGTCCGTGCCTTCATTGAGAGCCTGCATCTGTCGCGGTCGCCTGCCGCGCCTTCGAGCGGGATGATCGATGTCGCGTTCGCATCAATGGAAGCGATGCAGAACACGATCGCACACCTCAGGCTCGCCGTATCCTCGCCCGACGTAACGGTGGAGATACCGCGCAACGCGTGCGGCTTTTATGAGTTCTGGCGCGCGAAGGAGTTGATCGTCCTTGGCCGCGAACGTACGGCGCTGGCCTTCGCGGCAAGAGGACACTGACAATCTCCCGATGCACTGACACGCGGAAGCGCCATCCGGTCGGTCAGCCCGGAGCACGTACGCTCGACACGGCCGGGGGAAAGTCGTCCCGGCGCTCCGCCCATTTCAGGATCGCGTCCAGTGCCGGGCACAGCGCCTGGCCCCAATCGGTCAGGCGGTAGTCCACTTTCGGCGGCACCTGGTGATAGACCGTGCGCGTCACGATGCCCTCCTCTTCAAGGCGGCGCAGCTGTTGGGCGAGCATTTTCTGCGTGATGCCGGGGATCAGCTTCTCGAGGTCCGAAAAGCGCTGCACTTGGCCACCGAAAAGGTGAAACAGGATCACCAGCTTCCAGCGTCCTTCCAACAGCTTGAACGCGGCCTCGACGTCGATCGCAGCGGTCGCGGGGGTGTAGGGCTTTCTCCTGGCCATGGCATTACTTACTTTTTAGTGCGTTCTTGCGATTTAGTAATCATAGCGCCACTATTGCGGCATGCAAACCGCGATGTCCTGGAGAGACCCGATGAACATGGCCCTGCCCCCGCCTTTGGCCACCTATTTGAACGCGGAAGCCACTACCGACACCGAAACACTGGCGAGCTGCTTTGCTGCCGATGCGGTCGTGCACGATGAAGGCCGCGTGATCGAGGGTCTGGAAGCGATCAAGGCCTGGAAGAAAAGCAGCCAGGCCAAATACCAGTACCGCGTGCAGCCTTTGGACATGTCCCAGGACCGGGGCGCCGTGAAGGTGCGCGTGCGGCTAACGGGCAATTTTCCTGGGAGCCCGGTCGTGCTCACCTACACCTTCGTCCTGGCCGGCGACAAGATCACCTCTCTGGCGATCCACTGATGACCAACGCACTTGAACTCCAGGGGCGCCGTGCGCTGGTCACGGGCGGCACCAAGGGCGTTGGAGAAGCAGTCGTTGCGCACCTCCTGGAAGCCGGCGCGAAGGTCCTGACCACCGCGCGCTCACGTCCCAAGAATGTTCCGGAAGAGTGGTTCATCGGCGCGGACATCGCGACCTCCCAAGGCTGCAACACCATCGTCGACGCCGTGCTCCAACGGCTCGGCGGCGTCGACATCATTGTTCACGTCGTGGGTGGCTCTTCCGCGCCGGGGGGCGGCTTCGGCGTGCTCGACGACAACGAATGGAACAAGGCGCTGAGCCTAAACCTCTTCCCGGCAGTGCGGATCGACCGCGGGCTCTTGCCCTCGATGGTCAAGCAGCGCTCGGGGGTCATCGTCCACGTCACCTCGATCCAGCGGCAGTTGCCGCTGCCTGAGGCCACGATCGCCTACGCTGCGGCCAAGGCTGCTTTGTCGAACTACAGCAAGGCCCTGTCCAAGGAGGTCAGCCCGAAAGGAGTTCGCGTAGTGCGTGTCTCGCCTGGCTGGATCGCGACTGACGGAGCCGCTGGCCTCGTCGCAGAGATCGCCCGGCAGAACGGCATCGGCACGGAAGGCGCGCGCAAGATCATCATGGATTCGCTCGGCGGCATCCCGCTGGGCCGACCGTGCGAACCCCGGGAGGTGGCCGACCTCATCGGCTTCCTCGTCTCCTCCCGGGCCAGCAGCATCACCGGCACCGAATACGTCATTGATGGAGGAACCGTCCCGACGGCCTGAGGCTCAACCGCAAACTTCGATGCCCGCCTGCCGTCCGCTCGGAATTTCGCATCAGCCCAACCGTGGCTCAGGTGTGCTGAGCTGACTGGCAGGGCTAAGCGAACACGATCAACGCACTGCGGGCAAGGCATTCAAGACGAGGTGCCTGCGGCCCGGATTACTTCTTCTTCTGCGCCGCGCTGGTCTCACTCGCCTTGGGCGCCTTCGGCATATCGCCGATCACGGTCTTCAGTGGGCACACAGAAAACGCAGGACACTTCTTGCAGCCGGCGACGATCGCAATGGGGCACAGGGTCATGATCAATCCTTTCGGCGGTGGGCGGACAGGATACGCGTTCGCGCTGCGCGCACTTTCAAGTTCGGCTGGGCGGACTGCGACGCGCTCGCAGAAACGCGGCGCCGTGTCATCGAAGGCCGGGCAACGCCAGCAACAGCGCCGGCGTACGCGGCGTTTGATCGAAATATATGCAGCCACTGGATCCGGTAGTACGTCAATCCGGACCTGATCCCCGTTCCATGCTCCCTTACTGACTGCCGTCCCCCTACCTTGCATGCGGGTTGCGCAATCGGCCTAGGACCGGCTAAACGATGGCTGGTCTATCGAAGGTGTTCATGAAATCCGAAACACAGAACCTTGCACTGCAACTCGCCGCCGCAACCGAACTCACTGCTGACCCCAAAACCGAACCCCGCACCGAGCTCATCGGCGGCCAGCAGGCGCTAGTGCGCCTGGCGCAACTGCAAAGCGCTCGGGATCGCGCGGCGGGCCTCAATACGCGAGGTTATGTGTCAGGCTATCGCGGTTCGCCGCTCGCGGCCGTCGACAAGCACTTTGCCGCGCAGGAGCAGGCGCTCAAGGCGCAAGGTGTGGTCTACGAGCCCGGCTTGAACGAGGACCTGGCCGCCACGGCCGTCTGGGGCACGCAGCAAATGGATGCGTTCGGCGAGCGCACGGTCGACGGCGTTTTTGGCCTCTGGTATGGCAAGGCACCTGGACTGGACCGCAGCATCGACGCCATCCGCCATGCCAACTTCTGGGGCACCCATCCCAAGGGAGGTGTTCTCGCCGTCGTCGGCGACGACCCGTTTTCGCAATCCTCGTCGATGGCGAACTACTCGGAACTGGCTCTGATTGCGGCCGGACTGCCGGTGCTCTATCCGTCGTCCGTGCAGGACCTGCTGCAGCTGGGCCTGCTCGGCTGGGCGTTGTCGCGGCACTCGGGCCTGTGGGTCGGCATGAAGGTCGTGACCGACGTGGCCGAAAGCTTCCAGAGCGTGACCGTCGCCGGACTTGCGCTGCCCGCCGAGCTGCGCTCGTTGGCCAGTGTGGCGAGTCCAGCGATCGCGACAAGATCGGCCCGCGAATTTGAGCGCCTGATGTACCAGGTGCGAATGCCCGCGGTCGAGGAGTTCCTGGAAGTAGCGCAATTGAACCAGCGCTCGATCGGCAACCCGTTCGCAACGCTGGGCGTGATTGCCGCCGGCCGCGCCTGGCGCGAATTGGAAGAGGCTCTGACACTGGACCCGTCGCTGGCGCAATCCGTGTGCGCGCGCAAGCTCGACTGCATCTGGCCTCTGTCGCGCCATCAGATGCGCACTTTTCTGCAGCGGCACAACCGCGTGCTCGTGCTGGAAGAAAAGCGCGCGCTGGTCGCGCCGGCGTTGCGCGCGCTTGCGCAAGAGGAGAATCTCCCGGTCGTAATCGATTGCTTCGGCACGAGCGACAGCGCGTTGCAGCCGGTGTTTGGTTTGACCAGCGCGGCGATTGCCGGCGCCCTGTCCTCCTGGCTGCAGGGGGCACCCTGGCAAGAGGAAATCGTCGCCTTGACGCCGACGGCGCGCGAGACGCGGCCGCCGCAATATTGCGGCGGCTGCCCGCATCAAGTCTCAACACTGATGCCCGAACAGCATCGGACCTACGCCGGCGTCGGCTGCCACTACATCGGCGCCACCCAGGACTGGGCGCACTACCTCCCACTGTCGCAGATGGGAGGCGAAGGCGCCGCCTGGCTCGGTGCGCGCCACTTTGCCGGACGGGCGCACGTGTTCTCCAACATGGGAGATGGCACCTATTCGCATTCGGGACTCCTGTCGATCCGGGCTGCGGTCGCTGCCGGCGCCAACATGACGTTTCAACTCCTCTTCAATCGCACGGTCGCGATGACCGGCGGCCAGGCAGTCGAAACGGGAGCGGATCCGGGACGGCTGATCGACCAACTGCTCGCTGAAGGCGTCGCGCACGTCGCCGCCGTCGGCCCGGCGATTGCGGGAGAAGTCGCGCGGCGAGCAAATGTCTCATTGCACGGACGGGAGGCGCTGGCGGAGGTGCGCGACCAACTCGCTGCCAGGACCGGAGTCACCGTGCTGGTCTACGACCAGGAGTGCGCCACCGAAGTGCGGCGCAAGGTCAAGCGTGGACTTGCGCCGGCAAGAAGCGAGCACGTGTTCATCGCCACTGAAGTCTGCGAAGGCTGCGGCGACTGCCTGACCGCGTCGGGCTGCTCGGCAATTGTCGATCACGCCACCGACCTCGGTGTGAAGAAGCAAGTCAGCGCCGGCAACTGCAACGATGACCTCTCATGCCTCAAGGGACAATGTCCCAGCTTTGTGAGAGTTTCCGGACAGCGCCGGACGGCGCCGCTCGTGAGCCCGTCGAAAATCGCGCTCGCCGACCTCGCGCCGGCCGACGTCATCGATGCGATGGATCTTGTCATTGCCGGCATTGGCGGCACCGGTGTGTTGACGTTAGCGGGTGTGATTGCCGAGGCGGCCAACGCCGAGGGCGCCATGGTCCATGGTGTGAACTTGACCGGCATGGCGCAAAAAGGTGGCGCCGTCGTCAGCGAAATCAGGGTCGCAAGAGATGCACGCGCGAGTTGCAGCGTCCCCGCAGGACAGGCTTCCGTTGTGTTGGCGTTGGATCCGGCCTGCGCAGCAAGCCAGGACGTGCTTGCGCTGATGGGACCGGCGACCACCGTGTTCTGCGCGCAGGAGGTCGACGGCACGATGCGACAGTCGCTGCATCTGGCCGCGGCCTTCGACCGCGAGCAGATGCTCGAGCGCATCCGCCGGCAAGGAGCAACGGTCGTGCTCTTCCCCGCCCGCGCGCTGGCGAGCGCGCTCGGTGGCGCGGCCTATGTCAATTCGTTTGCGCTTGGACTCGCGGTGCAGCGCGGCCAGGCGGCGATTTCGGCGGCTGCGATCGAAGCACAGCTCGCTCGCGGCCAGCAGCCCGAGCGCAACGCGTTGGCGTTTCGCCTCGGGCGGCTCTGGCTGCAAGACGAAGCGGCAGCTCGCGCCCGAGTCTTTGCGGCGAATCAACGCATGGGCGCACAGGTCATCTCCATCACCGCGCTGCGCGGTCCCAACTCGATCGTCGCCGACCGGACGGCGCGTCTGGTGCAGTACCAGGACAACCGCTACGCGGAGCGCTATCGCCGGCAAATGGCCGCACTGGCGCAGACATTGAATGAGAGGCGGTTGTCGCCCGCGCTCCTGTTGGAGGTCGCTGACATCCACTATCGTCTGCTGGCAGTCAAAGACGAATACGAAGTGGCACGGCTTCTTGCAGCGCCGTCGCTGATCGATGAGGTCGCTGCGAATTTCGAATCCGGAGCAAGAATCACTTTCCAGCTGGCGCCAAGCTGGTTGCCCCGGAGATCCAACGATTCGGGCAAATACAGCCTCGGCGCATGGGCCAGACCTCTGCTGAGACTGCTCGCGCAATTGCGATTTGTGCGTGGGACGTGGCTCGATCCCTTTCGCCTGCACGCAGAGCGGCGCATGGAGCAGGAAGTACGAGCGCTGTTTGCAGCCGACCTGCAGGAAGCCATTGATCGCATCGACGCGACCAGCTTTAACTTCCACCGCGCGCGCCTGACGGCCGCTGGAGAAATTCGCGGCTACGGGTCCGTCAAAGTGAAAAAGATGCGCGAATACTTGGAGCGCCGCGCGGCACTGCGCGCAGACGACGACACACAGGCTCCTGCGCAAATGCGGGGATAGGGATGAATTGGCCTTGGCCGGGCCGCGATCGGACGTTCCCTCCTCGTCGCCCGCTCCGCGTCGTGCCCGTGGCGCCCGCCTCCCTTTCAACAATGCGAAGGGATAGGGTGCGCCGCACCGATCCGTAGGGTGCGCAGCACCTAGCCTCCGAACTTCGATTCGGCCACACTCCACGAGTGAAGCAGTCGCTTTGACTTGCCACGGCCGAACCCCAGACAGACTTAGAAGTCGTTGCGGGTGGATCGCGTGCGGCAGCCGCGATGAGTCGATGAGATGGCACCTCCAGCCCAAGGCGATGGATGCGACGCGCTTGTCGGTCCTTGCTATCGCCCGCAAAATCGGCGCCGGGGACAATGCGCCGTGGTCCCCTTTCGACCGCGGCAGCATCAGGTGACGGAACAATGACGAAACTTGGCAACGTCATTCGCAACAAGCTGCGCTCATGGCTGAAGATTCGACAGCCGCGCGGGCTGCCGGCGCGCGGGCGCAAACCGCGCATCGGCGCCAGTGTCGTGCGCGATGACGTTCGGATGACGGTGCAGGCGGGGCTCGGCGACGACCTGTGGGAGTGGCTGCTCGACAACGACTGGCGCGAGCTGCGCTTTCGCCCGGACCGGCGCAAGTACCGGGAGGTGCCGCCGTCGCTCGTCACGCGATTTATTGACGCTGCGCCCGAGAACCGGCAGCGGATTCTTGCCCACGGCGTCGCGCGCGCCAAGGTCCGACAGGGAGCGCGCGAGATTCACCGGCAGTTTCGCTGACGCGGCAACACGCGCCTTGCGCGCGTGGCCGAGTGGCAACTCGTGGCCGCGTTCTTCTGCGGGCGCGAGCACACAGCATGGCGGTTGGCGAGCGTGGCGACGAGTCGTATCGCGCAGATTCCGTGACTGGACGACCGACGGCGCGTTGACTTAGTGCGCCTCGCGCGTCACCAGCGCCAGTGCCTGTGCGCCGATACAGCGACCCTGCTTCACGCCATGGTCGATCGCGCTGCGAAAGTGGATGCCGGCGTACAGGCGCGACAGCGCGGCCTCCTCGGCCGCCGCGCGGAAGCTCTTGAAACGACGCGGACCCCAGCCGCGGTCATTGTGGGTGCGATCCTCGAACTCGGTGTCGCTGCCGAAAAAATTCTCCAGCACGGCCGCCGCCGCGCCCGACTGCACCGAGTGGCCCGATGGGTACTCCGGAAACGCCGGTGTCTCCATCAGCGGTGGCACCCAATTGCTGTCCATGACGAGTTGGACATAGGTCACGGGCCGTAGCAGATTGACTTCGTATTTGACTTTCCACGTCGCGACAAAGGCATCGGACATTGCAATGGTCATCCGCGCATAGCGCTCCGCGGCCATCGCCAGGTTCGCTTTCCGGTCGCGCAAGAGATCTGTGAGGATCCAGGCCCAGTGGCCGGCGGGAGTCGGCGTCTTGCCCGGATCGTCGGCCCAATAAAGCGCGATACGGCGCTGCTCCTCGGTCGGCTCAACACTGACGCGACGAACCTCCTCGGCCTCGCGGTAGAACGGCGAGCCCGCGGACTCGTCGTAGTGCGGCGGCCCGGATGGCGCGCAACGCTGCTGGGCAGCGGGCATGAACGGCCGGTTCGAGCCCCAATTGGGCAAGAGCGGACGCACAAAGCGCGGCGGCGTCGGCACCCACGCGCCCGGGCCGCTGGGAGACACATATTGGGAGTCCAGGCGCACGCGGCGCGGACCCAGGACATCGTGGCCGCCGTCAGTGCGCGCCCAGGTCATCAGCGCCATCGCGACCAGGCGCCCGTGCGTCTCGGAACGGATGATCACTTCGGGAGTGCGCTGCGCGGGATCGAAATCGGCCGACTGCGCCACCGGCATGTTGCGCTCGAGCGCATCGAAGCGGGCATTCCAGTCAGCGGGTGCATTGGGCAACAGCATGTGGGTTAATGCGGCCAGCGTGGCATTGGCAACTGTCGGCCAGTGCAGCACCTCATTCGGTTGTGCGGCAGGCAACGAATCGAGTTCACTCAACTGGCCGGTCAGGCTGCGTTGGCCCGGAATCCCGGCAATGATCGACTCGTACAGACCGAGACTGAGATAGGCAAGCGTGCGTGCCGCCACCGGCGGCGACTGGCCCGGCGTCTGCTGGATTGCCGGCAACACAACGCGAAACCATTCGGTCGCCACCGCGGCGCTGTAGCGCGCCGCGTCGCCGCTGGCCCCGGCGTTGGCGCTGCCCGCGACACTGGTACTTTGGGCGCGCGTTGCCAGCGGCACGGCCAAAACGGCAACGAGTACCAGCGCCAAGAACAACGATGCAAACAGCGCGGCCGACACCGTACGCCGCGGCGGCCGCAAGACCAGGACATCGGGTCGCAGCACCGTCGTCAAGGCCGCCACGGCGCAAGTCCCTTCTGACGATCGAGGAGGTAGGAGCGATCCGCCGCCGCATCAAACCACGGACTGACAAGCACCTGATCTCCCAATTTAGCTCCCGGCCACAACACGCGCACGCGCGCCGTCGTTGCCTCTCCCAAACCGACGTGCAAGAACCCCAACGTGCCGCTCGCATGGCCGCCGCCTACCATCTGCTCGCGTCGTTGCACGCGCCCACTCGCCTCGACCTCGAGCCAGGCGCCGACGGCGTCACGGTTGCCGCCGTCTTGCCGCAGGCGTATTTGCAGCCAATGTCCTATCGGTTGCGGCGCCGAGGCGCTGCCGGCGCCGACATTGCGCCAGACCTTGGCCCGATCCCAGCGGTTGACGATGACCGCGTCAAGCATCCCATCGCCGTTCAAGTCCACCAGCAGGCCGCCGCGGCCGCGCTGGTAGTTGAGCAGGCCCGCTTCAGGAGCAGCTTCGACATAGCGACCATCAGGTCCTCCCAACAGGAGGTTGCTTGGGTCGAGCATCGCGAAATCCGGCATGTTGCCGACATTGCCCTTGACGACGAATAAATCCGTCCAGCCATCGTTGTTGACGTCCGCAAACTGCGCATGCCAGGCGGTCGATGGGTGCACGTCGCCGCCCGCAAACGGCCGGTGCGCGGTCACGCCGCTGGCAAAGGCGATGTCGCGATATTCGGGCCGCCCGGCGCCGGCCGCCAGAACCTGCAGCTTGTTGTCGGCCATGCTGGTGAGGAAATAGGCCGGATAGCCGGTGCCGTCGAGATCGGCACTGGTGATGCCCATGCCCCAGATCTGCAACGGCTTCCAGCCATCGCCAGCAGCGAACAAATGTGGCTCGACACCGGGCTCGATGCGCCACAGCTGCTCCTGTCCGGCCTTGTAGTACTCGCGATCATTGGTCACGCGCAACGCCGGCATCCCACTGCGATTCCAGTCCGAAAACATCATGCCGAGCGCGCAGTAACCCGGCTTCAGCGCATAGGGGGGTGCGAACCCGAGTCGGTCGCCGGCGGCCGGACGCAGCAACTGGTTGTCGGTGCAGTGGCCCCACGGAAAATCCTGTTGCGAGCGGTCGATATAGGTACCGAAGGCAAGCGTGGGATGCTGCTCCGCTCCGAGCCAGGCCGCGGCAAATGCCGTGGTCCATTGATTGCCGCCCTGGAAACTCCACAACTCGTTGGCACGCGCAAAACGGCAATCTCCCAGGCCGCGCATCAGGATCGCTTCGCCGACCCGCAGGACAACGAGATCAAGCGTGCCGTCGCCATCGAGATCGATCGGATAGGCGCCGAGCGTGCTGGTGAGTTCAAGGCCGGCGCGCTCCTGCACGAACTTGAGCGCGCCGCCACGCACGCTGCGATTGCGGTAGAACTTGGAGCGATTGACGCCGCCCGCAATGAACAACGAAGGCAGGCCGCTGCCGTCGCAATCAAACGCCGCGACGCCGCCGCCGACCGTGTACTCCCAATCGCCATCGAAGCGGCTCTGCACGCCCGCGGCATCGGTTTCGTCGACGAAATGCGGCACGCGCGGTACCGTCGCAGCGCCGGCCCTTTCGCCTGGCGGCGGCAGTGCCTGCGATCGCACGATCGCAGGGGCGACGAACCACAGCAACGCCAGCGCCAGCAAACCGACGGCCCGCAACACGGGCCGAAGCTCAGGCCGAAGCGGCGTCCATGACCCTCGCCAACGTGAACGCTTCGAGTGCAACTGCTGGCGCCGACCGGCGCGGCAGCGGACCGGCTCACCCACTCGTGAGCGCCTTCGCCGGCCTCTTTCCAAGGATGATCATTTCGAGGACATCGTCCTGGGTGACATCTTCGATCCGGACGGTCCCGACCAATGCGCCGTTCTTCATCACCGCCGCCCGCTCGCAGACCTCGAACACGTCGTGCATCTCGTGGCTGATCAGGAAAATGCCGATGCCCTCGGCCTTCAGCCGCTTGATCGTATCCAGCACCATCCGCGTCTCGGCCGGGCCGAGCGCCGCGCAGGGCTCGTCCATGATCAGGATCCGGGCATCGAAATACAGCGCTCGGCCGATGGCGATCGTCTGGCGCTGGCCACCCGACATCCGCAATACGGGGTCGAGAATGTTCTTGAAGTTCGGATTCAGCCGCGCGATGACCTTGCTCGACTCGAACTCCATCCGGCGGCTGTCGAGCGTTCGCCACTTCGTCATCAGCTCGCGGCCGAGGAACAGGTTGCCCGGCCCATCGAGGTTGTCGGCCAGCGCCAGCGACTGGAAGATCGTCTCGATGCCGGCGGCGCGCGCGTCGCGCGGACTTTCGAAATGTACTTCCTCGCCGCGCACGAGAATCGAGCCGCTGTCGGGGGCATAGACGCCCGACAGCATCTTCGTCAGCACTGTCTTGCCGGCGCCGTTGTGCCCGAGCAGACCGACGCATTCGCCGGCGTACAGGTCACAGTCGACGTGATCGACCGCGTGCACGCCGCCAAAGTGCTTGGACAGCTGACGGACCTGGACCAGCGGCGTACCCGCCGCAGTGGGAGAAATAGCGGGGGACACATTCGCCTCGCTCACGTGGCGCTCCTCTTCTGATAGACGACATCGAACCAGACCGACACGATCAGGACGATGCCGATGAAGATCTGCCGCATCGGGCTGGAGACGTCGAGGAGCACCATGCCGTTGTCGAGACTCGCGATCAAGATCGCGCCGAGAACCGCGCCCGGCACCGAGCCGATGCCACCGGCGAACGAGGTGCCGCCGATCACCGTCGCCGAGATCACGTACAGCTCCTGCAGTTGTCCGATCGAGTTGGCGCCCGAGCCCAGCCGCGCGGTCGTGATCACCGCGGCGATTGCGGACAACACGCCGGTCATGATGAACAGCGACCACACGAGCCAGTTCGTGCCCAGGCCCGACAGCAGCGCCGCCTCCGGGTTGCCGCCGTACGCGAAGATATACCGGCCGTAGCGCGTGCGCTGCGCAACGAAGGTTAAAAACGCGACGATGACGAGCAGGATCAGCACCGGGATGCCGATGCCACGACCTTTCGGCGTGCCGGCCTCGTCCAGGTTCGTGAAGTCAGGCGACACGCACATCGTCCAGACAAAGCCGGCGATCGCGAGACACAGCAGCCCTCCTTTCACCGCGTCCACCCACACGGGTGCCGGCTCGATGCCGTAGCGGCGCTGGTCGCGCCGTGTCGATGTGGCATGCCATACGACCCAGGCCGCCGCCAGCAGGCCAAGCGCGACGCTGGCCGGAACGCCGATCGCGCCGTCGACGCCGCCACCCAGTGCCTGGTAGGTCGGATGCAGTGGGGCGAGCGTCTGGCCATCGCTGACCAGGAACGCCGCCCCCCGGAACATCAGGTAACCGGCCAGCGTGACGATGAAGGCCGGAATACGCGCCCGCGCAACCAACGCGCCTTGGAAGGCACCGACGGCGGCGCCGATCGCGAGAGCAGCCAAGATGCTGCAGATCCACCCGGCCGTCGACCCGGGAGGAAACGCGCGCGTCTGCGTCCAGGCCGCCGCCATCCCGCTGAAGGCCAGCAACGAACCGACCGAGAGATCGATCTGCCGAGCGACGATTACGTACACCATGCCGCAGGCCATCACCGCGGTGACGCAGGTCTGGATCGACAGGTTGTACAGGTTTTCCGCGGACAGAAACAGGCCGTGCGTCATCACGTCGAGCACGATCGCGATGACGACCAGCGCCCCGACCATCGACGACATCCGAGGATCGAGGCGCAAGCGCGCAAGCAGACCCGAGAGCATCGCTACTCCTCCAAGGTTGCGGCCCGTCGCCACGGCATGCGCACCACCTTCAGCGGCGCCTTGCCTGGTCGCGGTCGCTACTAGTTATCGTCGCGGCAGCATCCGCCGCGCCTGACTATCAAACTGAAAAGGGCGGGCGCGCACATTCGTGCGTCCGCCCGCCGTGACAAGCGTGACAGCCTCCGACGTCCGGAGTTACTTGCAGGCGGCCGGCGCCTTGGCGGCGTCGACTCCGGCGCAAACTTCGTCCTTCGCAATCCACTTCGCATCGATCACGGTCTGCAGGTTGGCTTTCGTGATCGGAACGGGCGCGAGCAGGATCGAGTTTTGCGGGATATGTTTGCTGCCGTCCTTGAAGATCTCCGTCTTGACCGGCTGCTTGCTGACCAGCCCCGCCGCGAGTTCGGCGGCCACGCGCCCGAGCGCCCGGGAGTCTTTCCAGACCGAAACCGTCTGCTCGCCGCGAGCGATCCGGTTCAGAGCAGCATGGTCGCCGTCTTGACCGGAAACCGGGATGCCGACCATGTTGTGCGCCTTCAGCGCCGCGACGACACCGCCGGCTGTGCCGTCGTTTGAGGCGACCACCGCGTCGACCTTGCCGCCGGTCTTGGTCAGGATCTGCTCCATGTTTTTCTGCGCGTTCTCCGGCGCCCAACCGTCGGTGTATTGCTCGCCGACGTTTTTGATGTCGCCTTTCTTCATCGCCGCGTCCAGAACTTCCTGCTGGCCGCCACGGAGGAAGTCCGCATTCGGATCTGTCCCTGCGCCCTTGATGAACACGTAGTTGCCCTTCGGCTGCACCTCATAGATCTCGCGCGCCTGCATGCGGCCGACTTCGACGTTGTTGAACGTGACGTAGTAGACGTCCTTATCCTGGATCAGCCGGTCGTAGGCGATGACCGGAATGCCGCGCGCTCTGGCCTTTTGCACCGACGGCAGGATCGCGTCCTGGTCCAGGGCGAGGATCAACAACGCCTTGGCGCCCTTCGTGATCAGGCTCTCGATATCGGCGGCCTGCTTCTCGGCCGAGCCGGCAGCGTCGGCACTGATGTACGTGAGGCCCGCCTTGTCGAGCGCGGCCTTGATCGCGGCCTCGTCGGTCTTCCAGCGCTCTTCCTGGAAATTGGACCAGGACACGCCGACTGCTTCGCCTTTGGCCTGGACCGCTTGTGCTGCGGTGAGGGCGCTGGCTGCGACCACGGTGGCCGCGAATATCGCCTTGAACTTCATCTTTCTTGTCTCCTGTTGGGTAGCGCCCGCTTGCATTTGTTTGAAACGATCGTTGAAATCGTTTCCGGCCGGCGTCTGCGGGGCGCGCCTCGCGCAATCGCGAGCGACGCCGGCGATAAAAAACGTGATTGTGTCGGTTCCGCGTTCAGCCGTTTTCGTCGTTGCTTTTTGCTCGTTCGCTACTTCGCCTCACCGGGTCGAACAGCGCTTGGGAAGCAGGCCTGCCGCTCGGTAGTGCATTGCCTGGCATTGCGGGAACGCCGGTGCTTGCCACAAAAAGTGCGCGATTATCGTCCTAAACGGCAGCTGGTGGCGCATCGGCTTGGCGCAAGGCGCAAAAAGGGTCGGTTCGATGTGATTTCGTGGCCAAGCCAACGCCGGCTGCGGATGGCCCGCCTTCGTCGACGCCTTGTTCGAACGGCGCCTTGGCAATGACCTCTATCAGGCGCGGGCGGCATCGCCGCCACTTGCGATCCGAAGAGCGGCGGCGCCTCGGTGAACCGTGATCGCGGCGTCAGCCGACGGCGCGAAATGCGGCATCACCAATTCGTGGGCCGTGGCCCGGTAGTTGCGAAATTTCCGAGTGCGCGCTGGATCAGGCGCAGGGGTTTGATCGCGGCCAGAACAGTGAGGCCGGTGCCACCAATGTGCCGCAAATCGGGGAACGGCATGTCGGCGAGCGGGTGGCGCCGTGCCATTGCGCTGGGCACCGAATCCGTCGACCTGCCTGCCGCGCCTGTGGCATCGCCCCCACACGTGCTCAAGATTCTGGACAAGATTAGGATCGACGGCGCACGTTGCATTGTCGCTAGAGCGCCAGACGAGTGCGGCCCCGCGACTCTCTTGTGCAGGAGATCCGACTATCCCTGCTTGCACGGCTCTGCTTCGTGAGTATCAACAGTAGCGGCGGCCCACATCTCCCAAGCAATTAGGAGCCCTTCGTAACAGTCGCTTCGCTTGACGTTGCAAGCGTGATCCTTCAAACGGATCCCAGGACAGCGACCGGCTTAGTATTTAGATGACTATCCAACCGCAGTCCCAGAATCAAGGTAGTCGGACCGGATGACAACTGGCGCAAGCGCAGCGAAAAATCCCAAATCGCGTCACATTCCGCGTTACCTAATGCAAGACGTGTTTCCCGCGGCAACGGAAGTCGGCAAATCCTCCGGGGTTGCGGTTAACTCCGCACCTGCAAGGGATGGGAGGAACGTCATGCACATGCGCGCAGTGCGATCTGCGATCGTCGCCGGGTTCGTCGCCACGGTGTCGCTTTGGGTATCGGGTTGCGGCGACCAGGCCAGCAATACGCCGTCGAGTCCACCGACCGGCACCAGCAAGCCCACGGCCGCGGAATCAGCCCGATTCCTCACCCAAAGCTCCTTCGGACCGACCGATACCAGCATCGCCTCGGTCATGACCGTGGACTATCAAGGTTGGATTGCCAATCAGCTCGTCGCATCGCCGTCGGCCGTGCACCGGACCTATATCGATCTGCGCGAGCAGCAGATCAACGGCGCCGATGCCACCAAGCATGTAACACAAGATCAATTCTTCGAGAGTTTCTGGCGCCAGGCAGCCAGCGGTCCCGATGAGCTGCGTCAGCGCGTGGCCTTGGCGCTGTCGCAGATTTTTGTCATCTCGCTGCAGGACGCCAACGTCGGTAAATACATTCGCGGCTTGGCCGACTACTACGACACGCTCACCGCAGGCGCGTTCGGCAACTATCGAACACTGCTGGAGAAAGTGACGCTGCATCCGCAGATGGGCCTGTATCTCACCAGCCTGGCGAATCAAAAGGAGAACGCTGCCACCGGACTCTTGCCGGATGAGAACTACGCCCGCGAAGTGATGCAGCTCTTCTCGATCGGCTTGTATCAACTCAACAGCGACGGCTCGGTCCAGACCGACGCCGGCGGTAATCCCATTCCCACCTATACGCACGACGACATCGCCGGACTCGCCAAGGTCCTCACAGGCATGAGTTGGTATGCGACAACCCCCAATGCGACGACATTTTTCGGCGGCGCCGCCGACCCGAATCGGGACTGGATGCCGATGTCGTTCTATCCGCAGTATCACTCGATCTCGGCCAAGACTTTTCTCGGCACCACGATTCCGGCCGCGGCGGTCCCTGATATCGCCGGCGACCTGAAGATCGCGCTCGACACAATCTTCAATCATCCCAATGTCGGACCGTTTATCGCGACCCGGCTGATCCAGCAACTCACCACCAGCAATCCCAGTCCCGCTTACGTGCAGCGCGTGGCGGCGGCGTTCAACAACAATGGCGCCGGGGTCCGTGGCGATCTAGGAGCCACGGTAAAAGCCGTGCTGCTCGACCCCGAGGCGCGCGCGGCAGTGGGCGCAAGCGCGAACTTCGGCAAATTGCGCGAACCGGTGCTCCGGCTTGCGAACTGGATGCGCGCGTTCGGCGCGTCCTCACAGGCGCAGACGGTCAACGGCCCCGGCGGCGCTGGGTTCCTGATCTACAACACCGACGATCCGGGCACGCGCTTGGGCCAGACAGCGATGCGCTCGCCGACCGTGTTCAACTTCTGGCGTCCTGGCTACGCACCTCCAAGCACCGGCCTGGCGAGCGCGGGCCTGGTGGCGCCAGAGTTTCAAATCGTCAACGAGGTCGAGGTTGCCGGTTATCTCAATTTCATGCAAGGCGTTATCGGCCGCGGCGTGGGATATGTGGTGGCACCCGCGACCACGCCCGACATTGTTTCCAGCTACGCGAATGAAACGACGCTCGCACCCAATCCGCCCGATCTGGTCGCTCGCATCAACACGGTGCTTATGTACGGCCAGATGTCCAATGGCCTGCAGCAGCAGATCAATGCCGCCACCAGCACGATTGCGATTCCATCCGGCAGCGGCGTAACCGCAGCGCAGGTCCAGGCGGCGCTCGCGCGGCGCGTGCAACTCGCGGTCTTTCTCACGATGGCCTCGCCCGAATATCTCGTGCAACGTTAAGCGGAGACAACCATGAGCGCCAATCGTGCTTCACGTCGTGAATTTCTGCGCCTGACCTCCGCCTTGTCGTTCGCCGGATCGATCGGCGGACCGTTGGGATTGAACCTTGCTGCGATCGGCAGCGCGGCGGCGCAAAGCGCGCCGCCGACCGACTATCGCGCGCTGGTCTGCGTCTTCCTGTTCGGCGGCAACGACACAGCCAATATGGTGCTGCCGACCGACGCCGATTCCTGGGCGCGCTACCAGAGCGCGCGCAACCAGGGCGCCTCGCCGATCGCCTTGATGGCGCCCGGCACGCCGCCGGATGCGACCGCACCGGGCGGGACGCCGGCCGCATTAGGAGGTGTCTTACCGATTGTTCCCAAGACCTCCCAGCCCTGGCCGGCGGGCACGGTCCCGAGTGGCACCGCGCGGACGTTTGCGCTGCATCCACAACTCCCAAGTCTGCAATCGCTGTTTGCCTCCGGCCAACTGGCAATCCTCGCCAACGTCGGCACGCTGATTGCGCCCACGACCAAGGCGCAATACACCGCGAAGCAGGCGACATTGCCGAGGAGTCTCTTCTCCCACAACGACCAGCAGTCCGAGTGGCAGGCCGGCGCGGCCGAGGGCGCGCGCATCGGCTGGGGCGGTCAATTTGCCGATGCGCTGCTCGGCGCGAACTCCAATCCGATCTTTACCGCGATCTCGACGTCGGGCAACGCGGTGATGCTGGCGGGACAGAACACGCTGCAGTACCAGGTCGCAGCAAATGGCGCGATCGGGATCAATGGCATCGCCGGCACGTCGCTGTTCGGCGCCGCCACCGGACCGGCCACGCTTAACGCGGTCATCACCGCGCCGGGCGGCGCGAGTCTGTTCCAGTCAGACTACAGCGCGGTGGTTAATCGCTCCATCAGCGCCGCAGCGACGTTGAATCAAGCGCTGGCACCGATAACGATCACCGCACCCACGCAATACACCAACCCGGTCAGCGGCGCCTTGGCCAACAACCCGCTGGCGATTCAATTGCAAACTGTGAGCCGGATTATTGCCGCCAATCAGGCGCTCGGCGCCAGGCGCCAGGTGTTCTTCGTGAGCATCGGCGGCTTCGACACGCACGCGTCGCAGAACGCGGTCCAGCCCATCCTGATGGCGCAGATCGATCATGGCCTGAACTACTTCTACTCGACGCTCACCTCGCTGAGCCTGCAGAACAGCGTGACCGCGTTCACGATGTCCGAGTTCGCCCGGACCTTTACCACCAACGGCCTGGGCACGGATCACGCCTGGGGCTCACATCACATGATCCTCGGCGGTGCGGTCAAGGGCGGCGACATCTACAACCAGTTCCCGACGGTCGGCGTCGACCTCGCCAGCACGGGGTTCAACAATCCGGATGCGATCGGTTCGGGCGACCTGATTCCGACGGTTGCGGTCGATCAATACGCGGCGACACTCGGCAGCTGGTTTGGCGCAAGTCCAACCGTACTCAGCGCGATCTTCCCCAATCTCGTGAATTTCAGCACGTCGAATCTTGGCTTCGTATGAGCGCGCCATCACGTGCGCCCCGGTGCCGAGGCGACAGGCCCAATATGCCTCGGCGCGCCGCGTTTGGACTTTTTGTCCTATCTCTGATAGTGGCGAACGCGCAGGCGCAAACCGCCGCCGAAGGTTACGCGATCTACCAGAACGGGACCGGCGGCCAGCCGGCTTGCGCCGGCTGTCACGGGGCAGATCCGTTGCACAGTACCAATCCCACGATTTTGAACGCCGCCGGTAATCCGGCGTTTCTGCTGACGGCGTGGATGATGGCGCCGATGAATCAATACAACTATCCGAACGTCATCGATGCCAACGGCAGGACGGCGATAGCTACGTATTTGCTGTACCCGTCCGCCGGCACCCAACCGTTTTCTCTGTTCAGCAGCGGTTCGCTAAATTTCGGATCGCTGAATGTAGGACAGAGCGCGCAGCAGATCAATACGCTGACCAATATCGGCGCGCTGGCGATCACCGGCCTGGCAATACAGGCGAATCCATCGGCTGCAGGAGTGACGCAATCCAACACCTGCCCCGCGACCCTTGCGCCTAACGCGTCGTGCACCGTCGCCATCACGTTCGCGCCGATGGCCAACGGCACTGCCAACGCCGGCTTTGTTGCCAGCGCGAGCAATGACGCGAATGCGAGCGATACGTTTTTTGTCTATGCGTCGGCCGGAACGCCAATGACAGGAGGTTCATCGTCGGGCGGCGGCGGTGGATCGATCAGTTCGCTCGCGTTGCTCGCATTGCTGCTGCTGGCGTCGCTTCATACCCGGTCGTTCGCGCGCAAACCGGGTCGGACGCCCCAAGGTCGGGGCTCATCACGCCACTAAGGCGTGATCCAAGTCAAGTGCGAATGGCGCGAGCCACGCGGGGATGTTGCTCAATGGGAGTACCGAACCGTCGAGTTCGATCGCAAGCGTATCGCGCATAAAGGCGCGCCGCGCCTCGATCCGCTGCCAACAAGCGGGAAAGTCCTGCGCCAGCACCGCGCGCAGCGTGCCGTCCGCGAGGACGATGCCATCCTCAGCGTTGCTGTAGCAGAAAGGCCCGGCGGACACCGGGATGATGTCCGCCTGCAGCGCCGCGCCGGAGGCAAGTTGGACATTACTGCCGGCCGCAAACGGCGAATGCAGCCACTCGTCCAGGTGCAGGAAGTGCCCGGGATTCAGCGCGAACTCGAACAGCGCGGGATCGCGGCGGGCGTCGACCGCTGCGAATACTTCGCCTCCGGTCACACCGATCCGCAGGCTGCGGTACCAGGTCGCGATGACATCGAAGTAGTTGCGCGCAAATGCATCGTAGAAATCGCGCGTCGCGCGCGGCAAATCATCGGCACCGTGCGCTACACAACCGGCGCGGCAGGTGAGTGCGCCCACCACGCCGAACGCGGTTGTGAACGGATCGCCGAGTTGCGCCGGGCGATCGCTCGGACTCGCCAAGCCACGCCGAACCTTGTCGCCGAAGCCGATCATTCGGTGGCACGACAGCGGCAGACCATCGGCACGCAGTTCGGCCTCCAGATCGCATTCGCGCGCTCCGGGTGCGAGCCGTTGCAACAGGCGCCGCACGCCGTCGGAGGTGCGTGTCGACGCGTATTCGAACGCCGCGATCTGCTCGGGTTCGTTGCGCAACCGCAGTCCATCGGCCGGATTAACGAAGATCGCGTTGGCATTGACGATTCGCTCAGAACTGCCGCTTAACTCGCGCAGCGCATCGACGATGTAGGCAGGAATTTCCATGGCGCTTGCCGTGGCACTCGAGGCGGCGCCGGCCAGCCTTGCATCGAGCGGCTTCCAACCGGCGCAGCCGACGCGCGCGCCAGTCGTGATGTCGAAAGCGCGCAAAATCTCGCGCAGGGGCCGCGACTGCGAGCGCGGCTGGCCTGGCAGACTGAAATCCTGAAAGCGCTCTACCGCCAGACCGAGCGCCTCGTCAGGCAGGTAGCCCATGCATTCGTTGCCGACCAGAAGTTGCGCGCTGCCGTCAGCGCGCAGAAGCAGCAGCGCCTCTTCGAAGCGCGGGTCAAATCCGGTGAGATACGCGAGGTTGGCGCAGTGCTCGCGGTCGGCATAAATCACGAGCGCGTCAAGGCCCGAGCGGTCGGTCCGCGCCGCCGCCGCAGCGAGCCGTTGCAAGTGGATCCGCGCGGGAATCTCGGGCCGGACGGCATCTCGGCCAAAGTCCGGCAAGTCAACGCGGGCGAGATGACTCATGTGACGCTCCAAGTAGGACGGGCACGAAACGCAGTGGCAGCGCTTCGTGGTCAATCGTAGAACCAATCCCTGGATTTCCCATCGGCGTCGCGCCGTCGCTCAAGCCCTCCGGGAGACGGCAGAACGGCAAGCGCGCTGACCTCGCCACCGCTCAAGGATCACGACGAACTCAGCACGAGACGCCGTGCAAAGTCCCGCACCTCATCAGTCTCGACCGGCGTCAATTCATTCGCCAACGCGGCGTCAACCAGGCGCGTCAGCGTGCGCGCGTGCGGCGTGATGGTGCCGTAGAACTGCGCCCGGCCGTTTTGCGCGATGACCAGCGTCGGAAAATTCTCGACCTCCACATCACCCACCAGTGCCGCTTCGTCTTCGATGTCGATCCACCGGAATTCGACCTGGCCCGCGCGCTGCGCCGCCTCGGATTCAAAAACACGCCGGTAGTCATCGCAGGTATCGCACCAGGCAGCACAAAGACAGGCGACCAATATGGGAGATTCGGGCGGGTTGGAGCGCATGGGCGGCAGAGAATGGAAACGGCCCGGCATTATCCGGCACATGCGCTCGAGCACCGCGGCCGCGTGCCATCGCTGCACCATCGAGTCCCCGTCCCGGCCCAACAAGTTCCGCCGCGGCGGCGCGCGACCAACGCGACCAACGGTACTAACACCGCCGGCTGGCGGCCCGCCGGTGCGGGAGCTCGCCCCGCTTTTCCTCAGCTGCGCCAGCCGATCGCAACGATCCTGAAGCTGCCCACTTGACACAGTACCAACCAGTCGGTACGCTCCGAACCAACTAGTCGGTATGGTGATGACGACACTCCATGGCAACAGCATGAACGCCCCGGAATCCCCGCACGAATCCAAGGTCAGGCTGCTCGACGCTTCGTTGCATGTGATCCGCGCCAAGGGTTACTCGGCAACCCGCATCGAAGATATTTGTGAGGAGGCGGGCCTCACCAAGGGCAGCTTCTTCCATCACTTCAAGAGCAAGGAAGAGCTCGCGCTGGCCGCCGCCGGCCATTTCTCGGCGATGGCGGACGCGACGTTCGCCAAGGCGCCTTATCAGAGCGAGCCCGATCCGCTCGATCGTTTGCTGGGCTATGTGGACTTTCGCATCGCGATCCTGCAAGGCGCGCTGCCGGACTTCACCTGCCTGCTCGGCACGATGGTGCAGGAGACCTACGACACGCATCCAGAGATCCGCGCGGCATGCGAACTGCATATGAGTTCGCACTCGGCGGCGGTGGCCAAGATCATCGCTGAAGCGCGGCGCCGCTACGCACCGGATGCACCGTGGAGCCCGGAGAGCCTTGCTCTCTACATCCAGGCGGTGATCCAGGGCGCATTCATATTGGCCAAAGTCAAGCAAGGACCGCGGGTCGCTGCCGAGTGCCTGCAGCATCTGCGGCGCTATTTACAAACCCAGTTCAACCGACCACCGACGAAGGAGCATGAACCATGGCGGCACAGCAGAAAATCACGACATTCCTCTGGTTCGACCGCAACGCCGAAGAGGCGATGAACCACTACGTCTCGATCTTCAAGAACTCCAAGGTCCTGAGTGTGACGCGCTACGGCGAGGCCGGGCCCGGCGCCGCCGGCACGGTGATGGTCGTCTACTTTCAACTCGAAGGCCAGGAGTTCGCGGCACTCAACGGCGGGCCGCAGTTCAAGTTCACCGAAGCCATCTCCCTGGTCGTGAACTGCGACTCGCAGGACGAAGTCGACGATCTGTGGAAAAAACTCTCAGCGGGTGGCGCGCCGGGGCAGTGCGGCTGGCTCAAGGACAAATTCGGCTTGTCCTGGCAGATCGTTCCGCGCGTGTTGATCGAGCTGGTGAAAGACCCGGATCCAGTGAAGTCGCAGCGCGTGATGCGAGCGATGATGCAGATGACCAAGATCGACATTGCGCAAGTACAGCGGGCGCATCGCGGGCAATAGAAACAAGTGAGCAGCGGGTCGCTTCTATCCTGACTCGCAGCTTGCCTTCGTGGGGGCCGGCCATCGGGCCCCGAACTCCCAACCCTATTTCTCTCAGGAGACAAGATCATGTCCAACAAGCCAGCTGTGAAACCCATCCCTGATGGCATGCACTCTCTCACGCCGATGTTGCGGTGCGCCGGCGCCGCCGACGCCATCGAGTTCTACAAAAAAGCGTTCAACGCGATTGAGCAATCGCGTCTGCCGGGCCCGCAGGGCAAGGTGATGCACGCGATGGTTCGGATCGGCGACTCAGCGCTGATGCTCACGGACGAGTTTCCCGAATGGGGCGCGTTCGGTCCGAAGTCGTTGAAAGGCTCGCCGGTCACGGTTCACCTGTACGTGGAGAACGTCGACGCCGCGCTGGAGCAAGCGGTCGCCGCCGGCGCGACGGTCACCGTGCCGCTGGCGGACATGTTCTGGGGCGACCGCTACGCCATGTTGCAGGATCCATTCGGGCACCTCTGGTCGATGGCTACGCACACGCGCGATCTGAGCCCGCAGGAAATTCAATCGGGGATGGCGCAGCTGAGCTGCTGACAGGCTGTTGAATAATTGCTGCGTGAGCCAAATTTGGCGCCTCGGGTGCTGCGCCAATTTGGCTCGCGACGTTCTTACAGAGCCCCTGAACTCCCCGCCCGCGGTCGGAGCTCCCGGGTGCGTCGGACTTGATCAGGTGTCGTTCAACCGAGAGCCACCTTGGGTCGGGCGTTAGACCGGAGCAGCGAACATGGCAACGAACAAGACGATCAACGTAGAAAACGTGAACCACCCAGGACACGTCAGGCACGTCGACGCGGACATGTACGCAGCGATGAAGGGGGTTCTGCTGAAGATTCTCCCGAACACCTCGCCGGGGTTGACCTTGTCTGAACTCCAACAACACCTGCCGGCACATCTACCCGAGAAACTGTTTCCACGAGGAGCCACGGCGGGCTGGTGGGCGAAGACCGTTCAGCTCGATCTGGAGGCGAAAGGTATTGTTGCGCGAGAGAAAACCAAGCCGCTTCGGTTGCGCCGGGTCTGAGGGCGATCGGCTCTCCATGTGGGACGAAATCAAGCGCTTCGCCGCGTCGATCTGTTCCGCTCCAGCGCGAACGCGCACTACGACCGCACTGGCTCGTTGAACGGATCGGCGAGCAGTTGGCGCTCAAAGTCGGCAAATACGGTCCTACGTGCTTGATCCCTTTAGCCCCAGCCGCCGGCGGACCAGGAAGCGCAACAAGCGAGGGTAAAAAGCCAAATAGAGGAGAAATGCGCAAGCCGCCGCTGCCAATATCAACTGCCCTTCATTGCCGAGTGATCGGCGACCCATGGCAAGCAGCACGGTGGCAAGCACAACGGTGGCGAGTAGAACGATCGGCACCTGAGCGGCGTGCCCCCACCGCAAAACTGGCCGCAGCGGGACCATCGTCCAGTGCGAGAGGCACTCTGTCTCCGCGACCAGCGACTGGATCTCTTCGGAATCGGGCCGGGATTCCAGAATTTCGATTGCTAGCCGGTGCGCGGCGGAAAAGCGCCCCGCATGCATCAGGTGCGTGATCAGTGCCAACACGGTCTTGGTTGCGTCGGGGCGGGCCTCGACCAACAGCGCGAGGGCCGGACCTTCGCCGCGACTGCCAGCAGCGATGCAACCGCCAATCGCGGCAACGTAAAGTGCGTGCGGATTGTGCGGATCAAGTCGCAGCGCTTCAGCGGCGAGCGCTGTGCCCTTTTCAATCTGCAAGGCACGGAACATCAGGTCCGCATAGGAGGCATGCAAGGCCGAACTAGTAGGCCGCTCGGCCAGCAGTCCCAGCAGGGTCCGCTCCGCTTCTGCCAACCGGCCTTGGACCACGTCGACGTCCGCCAACAAAACACGCATCCCGAAGTGACGCGGCGACTCCGTGAGTCCGAGGCGCAGACTCTCGCGCGACTGGTCGAAGTTTTGCATGCTGAATTCGACGACCGCTTCGCGATAGAGCAGCTCCGGATTCGCCGGACTGCTCTGAAAGCCCTGTGTGATCAGCTCGAGCGCCTGGGCGTAGCGCCGGCGCTCGGTCAATTGGTCGACTTGACTACAGATTTGCTGGACCGAGGAAAGGGAACTCATTTCGACACCAACCCCGGCAAGATGAGGAACCTGCGGGCCGCGGCGGCTATTTTAGGCGATCGCCACGGATTCGCGGCTTCGTGTTCTTATGTTGCCGCGACGCTGCGCGGCCGCCGCGATGACCTGCGGTACGTGAAATCTTGCTCGAGTCCTAGGAAAGCTCTTAAAGACTACGATCACGAGCTACGGTCGGCCGAGAAAGAGATAGATGCTCGACAAGCCGTCGCTGGTCCGGCCATACGCGAAATACAGAGGACCAAGCGGACTGTCGAATCCGAGAAACAAGGCGGCGGACTTCAGCAATCCTTCCGGATTGCCGGCGACCAAGGGGCCGCGCACGCGACCGGCTTCCAGCGATAGGCCGGCATAGAAGCCTTCCAGCAACGTCTGTCGCGCCAGCCGGTTGTAGTACACGAGGCGGCCGAATGAGAGCGACTGGCCGATCAGCGCATCGGTGGGGTATCCCGATTGCTGCAGCAGTCCGCCCCACTGGAACAAGTCGTACACCGGCAGCTTGTTGCCGCCGAGGTGACCGCCGCCGCGATAGAACGCATTGAACGAGTGATCGCCGAAGGATCGAAAATAGGTCGCGCCGCCCTCCCAGCGGCTATAGCTGGCATCGGCGCCAAGCGCCCGGCGCGCGTTGGTCACCGTCAGATCGGCTGCATAGCCGGCGCGCGGAAAATTGGCGCTGTCCACCTGGTCGACTAGAAACCGCGTGCGCACAGCGGCCTGCGAAAACGTGCTCACGGGCGGCGACAACAAAGCGGATCCGGTGTCGAGCCCGACATGCGCCCTCTCAAAAAGCAGTCCGGCACGCGCCTCGCCATACTTTGTCACGTGGCTGCCGACGTCGACGCCCGCAAGGCCATAACGCAAGTCAAAGCGGTCAATTCGATGCCCTGCGGAAAAGGTATCGATCGGGCGCTGCGCGATCTCCGCGTACGGTGCCACGAACAGAAGGTGACTGGCATCCAGCGGCTGATAGAACTCGCTGGCGATGCGATCGATGTGCCCGATCTGCAGATCAGTCCGCCATTCGGCGCCGAGCGAATTGAGCCAGGTCCGGCGATAACGCGCGAGCAGGTTGTAATACGCGTCGCCGCGAAAATCCGAACTCAGTGCCAGTCCGAAGCGCAAGTAGTTCGGTCCACGTGCATTCTCGACCGTATCGACCGACAACACGCGCCGGCCCGGCTCCTCCAGGACACGATAGGTGACATGCTCGAAATCGCCGGTCCCGTAGAGCCGCTGGACGTCGCGGTCCAGGACCGCCGTGTCGATCGGTTCCCCCACCATCGTGTCAATGAGAGACGCGGCGAATTCGGGATTCACGCGCTGCAGCCCGGTCAGGCGAATTTCATCGACGGCACGCGTATCCGGCAGAACGTCGGTGCGCTGCTGCCGGCGCCAGGTCGCGAATTCGGTGGGAGTGACGGCCAGCGCCAGCAGTCGATCCGCGACCTTGTGCGCGGCCGCCTCGCCGACCGGAACCGCCGCCGGCAAGCGGCCGAAGTCACTGAACGAAAAATCCTCCAGCTCCGGCTCGATCAGGATGTCGGTCGATTTGAGAGAAGCCAGCGAGACCTGGACATTTTGTTCAGTGAGGATGTTCACCATCTGCCCCGTTACGCCCAGCACCGACCCCAGCGCCTTGCGCTTGAAAAGCGGCGCGCCGAGGTTCACGGCGATCACAATGTCAGCACCCATCGCCCGCGCGACATCAACCGGCAGGTTGTCGGTCAAGCCGCCGTCCACCAATAGCCTGCCATCGATTTCCGCGGGCGCAATCGCGGCCGGCACCGACATGCTGGCGCGCATCGCGTTCAGCAATTCACCTTCGCGGAAAACGACCGGCTTGCCGGTCTCCAGATCGGTGGCGACCGCGCGATATTGAATCGGCAACTCCTCGATCCTGATCGTGCCGTGCGCACCGGCAAGCTTGCGGAGGATCGTCTCCAGCTGCACACCCGAGACAAATCCCTTCGACCATAGGAGCTCCCAATCGCGAAATCCCAACTCCGGACCGACCAGATTGGTGAAATCCTCCTCCTTGCGCCGGATCGACTGCTCCTGGCGCGGCGGCTTCTCAATAAAGAGGGCTTCGGCCGATATACCGGAGATCACCGCCTCCATGTCGCTGACCGTGCTGCCCGAGGCATACGCGGCGCCGACCAGCGCGCCTATGCTGGTGCCGGCAATGCAGTCGACCGGGACGCGCAATTCTTCAAGCACCTTGATCACCCCCACATGCGCCGCCCCGCGCGCGCCGCCGCCGGACAACACGAGGCAGACCTTGGGCCGCTTGGCTGCAAGCGCGATGTCCTGCGCCGATGCGCTGCTGGCGATCAGTGTCACCGCCGGGACGACGAGTAGCAAGGCGAGCAGGCGCAAGCGGGCGATCGAGTGCGTGAAAATTGTCAGTCCTTGGCGGGCGAGACTTGCGTCCGTCGCGACGGCAAGACAATATTAAGTCGTGGCGCCCGATCGCGAGAATAAATGGGGAGGTCGCGAAAATATTGCTGCAGCGACGGCTTCCGGTTGGGTAGTCTCCGCCACGCGATGGACGGCGTGCACCCCGCTATAAATCCTGCTCCTCGCTAAACAAGTCGGCGAGTGGCCAGAGCGCCTGCAATTGTTTGATATTTGATTTGTCCGGTCGCCGCCCACCGCACGACGTAGGCAAACTCAATTGTGAGACGCTCGCGTTGCGACCAGCGTACCCAGGTGAATACTTCCTGGTCCCAACGCGTCGCGTATTGGGCGGTCAGATCGAGCACGGCTGCATCGTGCGCACTACGGCCGAAGTTTGCTCGTGTTGATGTCCGAGTGGTCGTTCAGCCGGGAACGGGATCCCGTGACGGGCTCTCAGGAACTCGCCATGCGTCTACAGCGTTGATGGGCTCGGTCCGATAGCCACGAGGGTCGCGCTGTGGGAGGAACGACACATTGGCCCGCGGAACGCTGGACGCCATGAAGGTCGCCTCTCATCTGCCGCAGAGGTGCACACCGCGCGCGCCTGGGAGATGGAAGTTGTGCGCCGCCTGGTGGAAGACGTGCGTATAGGAGTGGGAGCCGTAAACCGGAAGTCGGCCACGATCGCGGAAGACCAACTGCACGCGATTGTGCGTGCGGCGGCGAGGCTCCAGGGATAAACCGTTCCACTCGCCGAGGTCAGCTCAGCGTCTCTCGCAAACGAGCCGCGCGCCACCGGAATTCAGAACCATCTTGTCGCTCGTCAGTTCGTCGATCGCGAAAGCAACCGCTGCGCCCGCCTGCACGTACAAGACCTTGCCGCGGATCGCGTAATTGCCAATCACCGGCCGGCCGCCGACCACAGCGCTGGTACTGCCATCCTCGCCGAAGATGTATTCGCCATTGCGTCCCGTCGCCGGGCCGTAGCACCACCACTTGCCGACGACCATCGACCCGGGTTCAGCGTCCGCCGTAGGCCTCGGCATGAAGCTGGGCGCGGCCTGCGCCGCGTTCCGCGAGCGCGACTGCATCTGATTGATCCAGTCCGCCGGCAGAGCGAAGTTCAGATTCTGACCATAACGATGCTGGAAGGTCGTGATGCCGACCAACTGCCCGCCTCTGCTGAACAGCCCGCCACCGCTGGAGCCCGGCGAGATCGCGGCGCTGGTCTGAATCACGGTGCCGCCCTGCACTTCGCGTAGCGACGACACAAGGCCTTCGCTGATCGTCAGGTCCAACCCCTGCGGCGCGCCGATCGCGAAGACACTCTGGCCGGTGCGCAACGAAGCCACGCTGCCGATTTCAACCGCAGGAGCCCGCATCCCCGGGACCGAAAGACGACACAGATCAAGCTCCTCGTCGGCCGCGTCGAGTCTCGCCGGCAGCGTTTCGGTGCCGATGCTCACGGTCAACTTCGCGCCGCGTGTGGCGACGTGGCAATTCGTGATCATCGTCTCCCGGCCGATCACGACGCCGCTGCCCAGACCAAGTGCGCGGCCAGTGCCATCGAGAACGTTGACGCGTGCGACGCTGGCGCTGACTTGATTGAAGACATCCTGCGCGGTGCGCTCCCCATTGCGCGTGGCGATCGTTACAGGGCTCGATGCCATCGGCGGCGCGGCGCGCGGCGCTGCGGCCGCTTCGCCACCCGGCGCTGGCGCGGATGCTGTCGGCGGCGCGTCTGCAGAGACAACCGCCGGCGCCGGCTGCGTGGCCGGCCTGCGCGATTGCCACCAGGCAACGAACGCCAGCAAGAGCAAACCACCGACCATCCAATTAATCCAAGAACCGAAGCGGGGAGCGTCGGCCCTGGCGGTCCAGGAGTCACCGCGATCGCTCTTGCGCACTGTCGCTGGCCCTTGCCCTCGCACGAGCGACGCGTCGTAGGCAGCGCGCAGGGACGGATGGGTGAGGACTTGATAGGCTTCACGCAGAAACAGAGCGGCGTTCGGGTCGGACACCTGTGCCTGCTTGGCACTGTCCAGCGCGCGCCGATAGGCAAGATCGATGTCTGCGCTCGATGCATCCGCGCCGACATTGAGGATCTGATAGAGCGTCTTCTTCATTCGCATGGCCGCTCGACGAACGAGCGACCACGGCGGGCACTCGCAAACGCCGCCAGTGTAGACAACCCACAAGGATCGCGGCCGAAATAAGCCGCTGAATGCCGTTTCCTAATGAATCGCGGCCCGCCGCACTCGACGCGAAGATCATCGTGCGGACGGCGTAGAGAACCGAAGCGGTTCGATATAGAACCTATCTCAAATGTCGCGAGCAGGCACTAGTTTGCGGCGAGGAGCGGACGTGTACGACTGCTACATCGAGCACCGCAGCCGCAAAATCGGGACACGCAGTAATTTTGCGATGGGTTCTAGAGCGGGCGCCGATGGTGGGCGCCCGCCGCCCTGTGCAGCGCTCCCGCATCACCCCGGCTGCTTGACCACCCGCAGATACGGCTTCGGCGCTTTCCAGCCGGCGGGAAACAGTTTCTTGGCGTCGTCGTCCGACACCGAGCCGGCGATGATCACGTCTTCGCCCTTTTGCCAGTTCACCGGTGTCGCCACCTTGTGCTTGGCGGTCAGTTGCATCGAGTCCAGCACGCGCAGGATCTCATCGAAATTGCGGCCCGTGGTCATCGGGTAGGTCAACATCAGCTTGATCCGCTTGTCCGGCCCAATGATGAACACCGAGCGCACGGTCGCATTGGTCGCCGCGGTCCGGCCCTCGGAAGTGCCCGCTTCTTCCGCCGGCAGCATGTTGTAGAGCTTGGCCACCGCGAGGTCGGTGTCGCCGATCATCGGGTACTTGGGCAGATACCCTTGCGTCTCCTCGATGTCCTTGGACCAGCGCTCGTGCGCGTCCACCGGATCGATGCTCAGGCCGATCAGCTTGGTGTTTCGCTTGCTGAATTCGGGCTCGATCTTGGCCATGTAGCCCAGCTCCGTGGTGCACACCGGCGTGAAATCTTTGGGGTGCGAAAACAAGACCGCCCAGCTGTCACCGATCCACTTGTGAAAAGAGATCGGCCCTTGGGTCGTCTTGGCCGTGAAATCGGGGGCTAGATCATTGATGCGCAGTGACATGTTTGCTCCTTG